>MDSP01000241.1_pt1 | contig 12181 bp, 12 predicted proteins | sample 1005811 | NCBI WGS metagenome assembly MDSP01 (sample SAMN05526596, study PRJNA338239) | gut metagenome | isolation source: stomach gut content | host: Naso elegans | place: Saudi Arabia: Red Sea | collected 2011-04
ATAGAACAGAAATTATATGAAGTTGTTAGGCAACTAAAATATAAGTGCGAAATGTATTTTATAAATTTTGTTGTAGCAGATAGATGGTTTCCATCATCAAAATTATGTAGTAAATGTGGTAATAAAAAAGTAGATTTAAAGCTAAAAGATAGAATTTATAAATGTGAATGTTGTGGATTAGTTATAGACCGTGACTTAAACGCAAGTATAAATTTATCTAACTATTAGTACCTATCGATACTGGGGAAGTTAAGCCTGTGGAGAGTTACATCAAATGTTAGTAGGGGGATAGTGCCGAGGACAGATTCTATGAAGCAGGAAGATGCAAGACGAAAAACCTAATAGGTATAAGTCGCATCACAGTAGAAATATATAGATTATGTTAGATTTATATATATTTTTCGTATCGGCAAACAACGTGGAAGATGCTATCCCGTCAAATGCAACGTGGATTTATATAGAAAAAGACCTTGATAAAGGGTTTGATTACCGAAAAATTATAGTTGAGAGGCAAGAAACTTTATGAGAATATTAGCGATAGACGCAACATCAATGGCAGGAAGTGTTGCTGTTAGCGAAAATAACAAACTGATTGGCGAATATTATATTTGCAACAAACTTACACACGCAGAAACAATTATGCCACTACTTGAACATATGCAAAAAATGATACAAATTTATGAGTTTGACGCAGTTGCTGTGGCGAGTGGCCCGGGGTCATTTACAGGAATACGAATAGGGGTTGGAACTGCAAAAGCGTTGGCACTTGCACTTGATGTGCCGATTGTTGGTGTTTCGACACTTGAAGTGCTTGCCTACGCAATGATTGGACAAGAAGGTCTTATATGCCCTATTATGGACGCAAGACGAAACCAAGCTTATTCAGCATTGTATACATTTGAGGGGGATACACTGGTCACTCTTGAGCAACCAAAATGTATTGATGTTGAAGATATGATAAATATAATATTAAAATACAATAAAAAAATAATTTTCGTGGGGGACGGTATAGACGTGTATAAAGAACAAATTTTGGCAAAACTTGAAGCAGTATTTGCACCAAGCTTTTTGTGTATGCCACGGGCTAGTGTTCTTGCACATATTGCCTATACAAAAGTAATTGAAGGCGAAACAAGTGACGTGGACTCTTTTGCTCCTATTTATTTACGCAAGCCTCAAGCCCAACGAGAACTTGAGGAGAGGGAGCAAAATGACGATACGCAGGGCAATTAACATAGATGCCAATCAAATTTTTGGAATAGAAACGCAATGTTTTTCAGTACCTTGGACGCTAAATTCAATAAAAGCTGACCTAAAAAATCCAATTGCATATTATTGGGTGGCTGTGATAGATACAAAAATAGTTGGGTATATAGGGCTTTGGAACGTTGTTGGCGAAGGGCAAATAACAAATGTTGCTGTTTCACCAACCGCACGGGGACAAGGTGTTGCACAAGCACTAATTAATCATATGATTCAGTTTGCTTGCGAAAAAGAAATGACCGAAATTATGCTTGAAGTTCGTGCTTCAAATCATGTTGCTAGATACATCTACGAAAAACTTGGATTTAAGCAGTTATCAGTGCGAAAAAATTATTATACAAACCCTAGAGAAGATGCAATTAATATGAAGCTTATACCAAACTAACAAAAATTTTGTAGTTTTTATATTTACCACCTTGAAATTGTTGAATAATATATATTACTATAATATTAAATAACAAATTTGGAGGGGCTTTATGAGAAATACACTAAAATTTGGTTTAACACTTGCATTATCATTAGTAGCATTAACAGCTTGTTCAACAGATGATGGGACGCCAGACACTGTGAACAACACGACAAACAACACAACGAACAACGTAACAAACAACACGAGTGACAATGATGGACTTATCTCAATTGATAAATTGTCAATTGGATTTGTTCCATCAAGAGATCCAGAAGAAATTGTTACAGCTACTGAGCCACTAAAAAATCTATTGCAAGAAACATTAACTAACTATGGTTATGATGTCAATGATGTGGATATCACAGTTGGGACAAACTATGAAGTTATTGGGGAGGGGCTTGACGCAGGTACTATTGACGTTGGATTTATCCCAGGTGGAACATATGTTTTATATGACGATGGAGCGGACGTAATTTTAACAGCGACAAGAGATGGGCTAAGTATTGATTCTGACTCAGCAAAAGATTGGAACGACAACAAACCTACAGAACCGTCAAGCGACATGGCAGTGTCATACCGTTCGCTTGTTATTGCAGGACCGTCAGCAAAAGGGCGTGAACTTGCTGATATAATCAATTCTGGTGGGGAGCTAACTTGGGAAGATATTAGCACGGCTGTTTGGAGCGTTATGTCGCCAACGTCGCCAGCAGGATATATTTATCCGTCAATTTGGCTACAAGAAAACTACGAAAAAACTATATTAGATTTACCATCGGCAGTTCCAGCAGATTCTTACGGTTCGGCGTTTGCTCGTCTTGCATCTGGACAATCCGACATCGCTGTTATTTATGCTGATGCACGCCGTGACAATGAGTCGCTTTGGACAGGTGAATTTGGGCGTGAAAACTCTATTTGGGAAGATGTTGACGTTATAGGGGTTACACCTGCTATTTATAACGATACTGTAAGTGTGTCAAAAAGATTAGATGGTAACTTTGCAACGGCAATACAGTCGGCACTAATTGACATTGGAAACACTGATGAAGGTAGAGAAATTATTTCTATTTATAACCACAAAGGCTACCAAAAAGCTGAGTCGTCAGATTATGATTCAGAACGTCAAGCACAACAATTTATTAGACAATTTAACTAATATAAAAGGTGTAGCGATATGATAAAATTTGATAAAGCAAGCAAGTTGTATGGTAATGGCGTTAAAGGACTTGATGATGTATCATTAACCATTGAGCAAGGTGAATTTGTTGCGATAATAGGATTGTCAGGAGCGGGAAAATCAACACTAATACGAACAATAAATCGTATGCATGATATAACCGACGGTAGTTTGACTGTAGATGGTGTTGAAATCGGAACGTTGCAAGGCAAGGCATTACGCCAATATAGACGAAATATAGGAATGATATTTCAATCTTTTAACCTAGTAACAAGAACTACTGTTATAAGAAATGTTTTAAATTCAAAAGTGCCAGAACTAAACTGGTGGCAAAACTTGTTTGGAGTGTTTGATGAAGCCGCAAAAAAAGAAGCACTTGAGGCACTGGACAAAGTGGGCATACTAGACAAAGCGTATACTAGGGTTGACCAATTGTCTGGTGGGCAACAACAGCGTGTGGCACTTGCTAGGACGCTTGCACAAAACCCAAAAATTATACTTGCTGATGAGCCTGTTGCAGCACTAGACCCTGTTACAGCAAAACAAGTTATGAACGACTTTAGAAATATAAACAAAGAAATGAATATTTCGATATTGATTAATATACACCACGTTGATTTGGCACTGGAGTATGCAGACAGGGTTATTGGCGTGCGAGCAGGAAAAGTTGTTTATGATGGAAGTTCAAAAGACGTAACAAAAGATGTTTTGGTAACAATTTATGGTGAGCATGCGGCAGATATTTTGGAGGTGGTATAAATGTTTACCCCAAAAAAAATAACGTTAGCAAATGGTAAGGAGTCGCAAGAACCTCGTTCGGTTATGCCATTTGTTATAATAGCAATATTAATAGCACTATATTTTTCGGTTGAAATGACAGGGTTTAGTATGTCTGTACTACTTGAACGTGGAAACGAGTTTTTTATATATTTTGGACGTATGATACCACCAAATTTTGGTTATATATCACGAATTTGGAACCCGTTGTTTGATACTATAAAAATGTCGTTGTTTGGGTCGGTTTTAGGTGCACTGCTTGCTATCCCGATAGCAGTAATATCGGCAAGCAACATTATGAAAAACAAGATTGTATTAAACTTGGCTAGACTATTTTTGAGTATAGTTAGAACGTTGCCAACGCTTGTAATAGCACTAATAGCAACGTATGTGTTGGGAATTGGAACGCTTGCAGGAACTACAGCTATTACAATATTTACATTTGCTTATATTGGGAAATTGCTGTATGAACAAATTGAAACTGTTGATATGGGCGCGTTTGAGGCGATGGAGGCGATGGGAGCAACGAAAACACAAGCTTTTATTGCGGCGATTGTGCCTCAAGTGTTGCCGTCATACATTGCAAACTGTTTGTTCAACTTTGAGGGAAATGTGCGATATGCTGCAATTTTGGGTTATGTTGGTGCTGGTGGTATTGGGCAAATTATAAATGAAAATATTGGTTGGCGAGAATATAGTAATGTAGGTATTATATTGCTTGTACTTTTTATTACAGTTGCGATTATCGAATATGTAAGTCACTATATTCGTAAACAATTAACGTAAGGGAGGAACAGTATGGAAAAACGTAATAAACAAATTATTTCTGCTGTTATATTAATAGCTCTTATGTTGTGGTCGTCAACAGCAATGAATTTTTCAAATATATCAACTGATGGACTAGTCATTGCAAAAAACATGTTAAATGGCTTGATGTCGCCAGACTGGGGATTTTTGATAAACTTTACGGATTCTGGCGTACCATATTTGTTAGTTGAAACGATGGCTATTGCATTTATGGGAACAATTGTAGGTGCAGTTCTTGCGATACCATTATCGTTTTTGAGTGCAACGAACCTTATGCCAAAACTGATAGCATTAATATTTAGAACGGTAATTATGGTAATACGAACAGTGCCAGTATTTATTTATGGAGTTGTATTTGTTAGAGTTGCAGGGACAGGACCTTTTGCAGGGTTATTAACAATGTCATTTGCATCAATAGGAATGGTATCAAAGTTATATATTGAATCAATTGAGGACTTGGATATAAAAATTTTGGAGTCGCTTGATGCCATTGGGTGCAACACTTTCCAAAAAATTAGATTTGGGATAATTCCCCAGCTTATACCAGATTTTGCTTCAACAATTATTTACAGATTTGACATGAACCTTAGAGATGCAACAGTTCTTGGGCTTGTTGGAGCAGGAGGAGTTGGTGCACCGCTAATATTTGCGATGAATGCTTATAGATGGAGCGAAGTAAGCTCGATATTGATAGGTTTAGTAATTTTGGTGTTAATAGTAGAATATTTTTCTTCCAAAATTAGGGTTAAGCTGGCTAGAGGATAACAACAAAAATACGTTGGTACACCCAGCGTATTTTTTCGTTGAAATTATCGCCATTTACTTTTTAGTAGTGCCATGATATAATTTTTTTAGTTAATGAATATAATAATATTTGACATGAAATAACTACATAACTAGTTATATTTAGAGGCGAAAAGCCCAGAGGGAGGAGTATTAAAGTGAAAACTATTGTGCTAACAGGAGGCGGAACCGCAGGGCATGTAACCCCCAATATTGCACTACTACCTAAATTGATTGAGGAAGAATGGACGATTAGTTATATTGGTAGCAAAAATGGGATTGAAAAAGAATTAATATCAGCATTAGACATTCCTTATTATGAGATATCTTCGGGGAAACTTCGTAGATATTTGTCAATTGAAAATATTAAAGATCCATTTAAAGTTGTCAAAGGGTTGCTTGACTCATATAAATTACTTCGTAAATTAAAGCCAGATGTAGTGTTTTCAAAAGGTGGTTATGTATCGGTGCCTGTTGTTATGGCAGCAAAATTTTTAAATATCCCTGTAATAATTCATGAATCAGATATTACTCCGGGTCTTGCAAATAAAATTGCAGGACGAAGTGCCAGCAAAATATGTGTAAACTTTCCAGAAACATTAAAGTATGTAGGTTCAAAAGGTGTATTAACAGGAACGCCAATTAGGCAAGAGCTATTTAAGGGGCGTAAGTGTGATGGAGCTAAATTGTGTAAGTTTGAGGACAATAAACCTGTGCTTATGATAATGGGGGGAAGCCTCGGCTCAGTAAAAGTTAACAATGCTGTACGTGAGGCGTTGGGCGAATTTACCGAAAAATTTAATGTGGTGCATATTTGTGGTCGTGGAAATTTGGACGAAAGTTTAAATAGTATAAAAAGTTATAGACAATTTGAGTATGTTGGGGCAGAGTTGCCAGATTTATTTGCCGTGACAGATATAATATTATCGAGAGCAGGAGCAAATGCACTTGCCGAGATTATCGCACTTGCTATACCAAATGTTCTTATTCCTCTATCAAAAGAGGCGAGTCGTGGTGACCAAATTCTAAATGCGGCATCTATGCAAAAACAAGGTTATTCAGAGGTTATCCAAGAGGAAGAACTAAATAAAGATATTTTGATTGAAACGATAAATAAAGTATATATGAATAGAGAATTTTATTGTAATACGATGACAGCGAATAAAAATAACAATGGAACGACGAACGTGTTGCAAGAGATTAAAAAATATAAATAGATTAAAGTCCCTAGATATGCTGTCTAGGGGCTATTTTTATGGTTACATTGTATTACAAAAGTTTATTTTTGAATGCAAGTGTGTTAGCATTACTAGGTTGCACGATATATAACAAAGTGTTTGGTACAGAAATTATACATATAAAAAAATTCATATAACAATAAAATATTTATATATACAATGATTGGATATATAGCGTGTGTTGTGACTTCGTTGATGTTGTCAATGATAAAAAGTAGTGTTGTAACTTGTGACTTTGCAAGTTTATACAGTAGGGGCGAACTGAATACGCCAATAAGAAAAAGGGTAGCATAAGCTATCAAACTTCTTAAATAAAGTTTTTTTATTAACTTTTAGAATCCCACTTCAGATGTGGGAGATTCAGGGAATGTTAAAAATTTCAAAATAGATAGTTATTTAAGAGGCGAGTGTGCCTCTTTTTTTGTTGAACAAATGAAAAATTTATTGCTTGTATGGTAAAGTAATGATACACTTTGTATAAATATATTTTATGGAGGGTGATTATGTTATATGAAATACCAGACAATTGGAGATGGACGACACTAGGAGAGGTATACACCTTGTATACTGGAAATAGTATTAACGAAAAAGTTAAAAAAGAAAAGTATACTAACCTAGAGGTAGGACATAATTTTATAGCTACTAAAGATATTGGTGTAAACGGAGATATTAACTATGAAAATGGTGTAAAAATTTTTGATTATGAAAAATTTAAAGTAGCTCCTGCAAACACAACTTTGTTATGTATTGAAGGTGGTAGCTCGGGGCGAAAAATAGGCTTCGTAGAAGAAAATGTTTGCTTTGGAAATAAATTATGTGCGTTTACAACTGATAAAGCTTATAAAAAATTTGAGTATTATTATTTGATGTCTAATATGTTTTATAATTCTTTTGCGTTGGCTAGACATGGGCTAATAGGTGGAGTTGGTGTAAAAGTTTTAAGAGAGTTGCCGTTTCCACTTCCGCCAGTTGCTGAGCAACAGCGTATAGTTAACACGATTGAGTCGTTATTTGTTAAGCTTGACAGCGCACGAGACCTTGTGCAGTCGGCGTTGGAGGCATTTGAAAATAGGAAATTTGCGATTTTGCATAAGGCGTTCACTGGGGAGCTTACTGCAAAATGGCGTGAGGAGCATGGGGTTAGTCTTGACAGTTGGGAAGAAAAGAAATTGGAAGAAATATGCGAAAAAATAACTTGTGGAAAGACACCTACAAAAGATATTTCAGATAATGGTGAAATACCGTTTCTAAAAGTTTATAATATTATTAATAATAAAGTAGAATTTGAGTATAAGCCACAGTTCATAAGCACAGAAATTCAACAAACTAAACTAAAATCCTCAATATTAGTACCTAACGATGTAATAATGAATATAGTAGGTCCTCCGTTAAGAAAGATTGCTATTATACCAGATGATTATCCGAGTTGGAGTATGAATCAGGCAATTGTCCGATTTCGGGCAAAAGAGAAATTACATTATAAATATTTATATTATTGTTTAGTTTATCCAAAAACACTAAAAGAAGTTATTGCGGATACAAGAGGAATGGTAGGACAAGCAAATATTTCTGTAACTCAATCTAGGAGCTTAATTATTCCCGTCCCCACACTTGACGAACAAACCGAAATAGTTCGTATACTTGACACCTTGCTAACAAAAGAGCAACAAGCCTACGACCTCTATAACTTGCTAGAGAAAATCGACCTCATGAAAAAGTCAATACTTGCTAGGGCATTTAGAGGTGAACTTGGCACAAATAATGCATCAGATGATGACTCTATCACTCTACTACAAAATAAAAAGTTAAAATCATTAGATGCTTAATAACATAAAGAGGAGAAATTATGGATATTTTTGACTACGTTTCAAACAAAAAACGCCAGACAGACGCACCACTTGCGGCAAAGATGCGTCCTCGCAACATTGAAAATATCGTTGGGCAATCGCACATCTTAGGCAAAAAAACGTTATTACACCGTGCAATTGTTGCAGACAAACTATCGTCGCTAATATTTTGGGGGCCACCTGGGACTGGCAAAACGACTATCGCAAAAGTTATCGCCAACACAACACAATCATATTTTATAAATATAAACGCAACGACAAGTGGAAAAGCTGAAATTGTTCAAGCTGTTCAAGACGCAAAAACAAATACAGCTGTATCAGGCAAAAAAACTATTATTTTTATAGATGAAATACACCGTTTCAACAAAGCACAGCAGGACGCATTGTTGCCACATACTGAAGATGGCACACTAATTTTGATTGGTGCAACAACAGAAAATCCATATTTTGAAGTAAATAGGGCACTGATTTCTAGGTCACTAGTATTTGAACTTAAACCACTTGAAACAGCAGACATCAAAAAAATATTGCAAGACGCTATAAATGACGTTGAGCGGGGGCTTGGTGGATACGGAATAAAAATTACAGACGACGCTGCAAACTTCATTGCAAACATGTGTGGGGGTGACGCACGTGTTGCGTTAAATACGCTTGAGCTTGCAGTGACAACAAGTGAGCGAGACCCAGCCGACAAAAAGATACATGTGACGCTTGAGTCTGCATCGGAATGTATGCAAAAGAAAGCTTTGAACTATGACAAAAAAGGCGAAAATCACTATGACGTTATATCGGCGTTTATTAAAAGTATGCGAGGCAGTGATCCCGATGCAACGTTACATTATTTGGCGAGAATGATTGAAGCGGGCGAAGATATAAAATTTATTGCAAGGCGAATTGTAATATGTGCAAGTGAAGACGTTGGCAATGCTGACCCGCAGGCTTTGGTTATTGCAACAAATGCAATGCTTGCTGTTGAGCGAATTGGTATGCCAGAGGGGCGAATTATTTTGGCACAAGCGGCAACTTATATCGCCTGTGCAAAAAAAGGGAATGCAGCATACAAAGGGATTGATGCTGCACTGGCTGATGTGCGAACATCTGACATTGGAACTGTCCCTATGCATTTGCGAGATAACCAAGGTGTTGGGTACAAATACCCCCACAGTTATCCAGACAATTATGTTGAACAACAATATTTGCCAGATAAGCTTGTGGGTAAAAAGTATTATACTACTTGATAAACGATTTTACGTCGTCCATTGTAAGACATTTGAACGCAAATAAAAATAAGATATAAAACCCGCCAAGTATTGCAACGGCAATAAAAGTTGCAAGTTTAAGCGACAAATTTGTAATTAAAAAGCTGTCAAATATGTATCTAATTGCCATGCAACCACAAGTTATTGCGATAGCGGGTTTTAACATCCAGCCAACTATATCAACAGGAAGTTCTATTGAATTTAGAGCGTGGTATAAATGATATGTCGTTGCGAAGCCAGATTGCACCAAAAGTGCCAATGTGAAACCAAGCAACCCTTGTTGTGGAACTAAATATAAAATCAACAAAATACATGCAACTGACGCCATAATATTTCCTTTGAACGTCATTTTTTGAAGTCCAAGACCGTTTAACACACCTGTCAAAATGTTTTGCAAGTAGAAAAATGGGCATATCATTGCGAGCATTTTTAGTATTTCGCCAACTTCTGCCATATTGTATGTAGCCATAGCTATTTCTTGACCTAGCGCCAAAAATAGCCCTGCTGCACCGATACCGATAATGGCCGAAAATTGGATTGACATTCCAACTGTTTTTTGAAGTAGACGTGTGTTGCTTTTTGCTTTCGCCTCAGATATAGCAGGAATTAGTGCAACAGAAAGCGACCCCGTTAACATAGACGGGAAAAACAACAACGGCATAGCCATACCCGAATACATACCGTATACGCCCAGTGCCTGTGCAGACTCTAGTCCGAATTTTTGAAGTTGTATAGGTATCAAAATATTTTCGATTGAATGTAATGACGACGTTAAAAATCTGTTTGCTGTTATTGGTAGTGACATATAAAATATCGACTGAAACAACGTGTTGTATGGAACAGTCGCTGCTTTAAGTGGCAATTTGCTTTTTGTAACTTTGTACATAATAACAGTAAAAATACACGACATAAGCTCCCCACCACAAAGACCTAGCATCGCAAGTGCACAAGCGTATTCCATTCCGTGTGGGATAAAAAATCCAGCCATACAGTAAATAATAACCATTCTTGCAACTTGTTCTATAACTTGTGCAGTTGCAGGGACTGCCATCTCTTGGCGACCTTGAAAATACCCACGAATACAACACGCCGTCGCCATAAACGGTAGGCATGTACCAAGCATTTTTAATGCAAGTGCCGTATCAGGAGCATGTACAACGTATGTTGCTATTTGTTCGGAGCAAGTAAACAACAATATTGAAATTGGTATTGATGTTACGCAAGATATTACTATTGCACATTTTAGCGTGCGAATAGAATCTTGATAAAGCTTTTGTGCCGTAAATTCGGCAACTTTTTTTGACACAGCTAGTGAAACACCTGCCGAACACGCTGCCCAAGCCAACATATATATCGGGAAAATAAGCTGGTATAGCCCCATACCTTCTGCACCCATAATATTTGACATAAAGACCCTGAAAACAAAGCCTAGTATACGTGTAATAAAACTTGCAAATGTTAATATTAGCGTTCCTGTCACCAACGTTTTTTTGCTCATAAAAGAACTCCTTTCGTTTTTGTCTATACTTAAAGTTATGAGGCAAGTCCCAAAAATATGAAAGATTTTGTTGTTGTATAATCGACTAAAATTAGGTATAATAAATAAGGATTTTCTAACAAACCGAAAAGAGGTGCAATGATGGAAACACAAAGTTTTAAACGACTTCTAATTCCATATGCTCAGGCGGTGGAAGAATTGAAACTCAAATTTAAGACGATTAGGCAAGAACGACTTAGTCTTGATGAATATTCACCAATAGAATTTGTGACAGGTCGTGTTAAAAGAATTTCTAGTATTTTGGAAAAAGCAAAAAAGAAAGATATTCCTTTAAGTCAGATTGAGGAAAAAATTGAAGATATAGCCGGCATAAGAATTATGTGTCAATTTGTGGAAGATATTCATACGGTAACGAGTCTTATTCGTTGTAGACACGGAAAAGATTTGGAAGTTGTCGAAGAAAGAGATTACATTACAAATATTAAACCAAGTGGATATAGAAGTTATCATATTATTATCAAATATCCTGTGCAAACGGCAGAGGGTGAAAAAGTTGTTTTGGCTGAAATACAAATTAGAACGCTTGCCATGAATTTTTGGGCGACCATTGAGCATTCGCTTAGATATAAATATAAGCAAAATATGCCTGAACATATACAGGAACGTCTAAATAAATCGGCACATGCTGCGTATCAACTTGATATGGAGATGGCGGAGATTAGGGAAGAAGTGCTTAAAGCACAAGACCATAACCTAGAAGAAACAAACGTTGTGGCTTGCATATTTACAAATATTCAGCTTGTTGCAAAACAAATGGGAGAGCATAACATGGCAGCGACGTATGAAAGATTTTGGGATTTGTGGGAGCGAAATGAGATATTAAAACTTCAGGAGTTTAATGTTGAGCTTGAAGAAATGTTAAAAAATGAATTTGTATAAAGTTAGATAAAAAGGTTTGGCGAGAGCTAAGCCTTTTTGCCAATTTAGGATATCAAGGAGGGTGATAATATGCCATTAATTGATGAATTTATTGAGAATAGAGTTAAAACGTTGGGACTAACAATGAACAACGTAAGTAGTGGGGTAGGCTATAACAAGATTATGTACAAAATTTCTACTGGTGAAA
>MDSP01000242.1_pt1 | contig 12179 bp, 11 predicted proteins | sample 1005811 | NCBI WGS metagenome assembly MDSP01 (sample SAMN05526596, study PRJNA338239) | gut metagenome | isolation source: stomach gut content | host: Naso elegans | place: Saudi Arabia: Red Sea | collected 2011-04
GTACTTGAGTAACTAAATGTCCTGCCATAATTCCCGACATCAAGGCTTTGAGAACGCCGTGAGAGGAAGCTGGGTCAAGGACTGTGGCTGCAGCTCATTGTGGAGCCACGTAACGGACCTGTCCACTCGTAGCTTTGGCTAGGATATCCTCATGATAGATTTACAGCAGACAAAATGAAGATTTCATGAGGGGTCACTTTAATTGATATGCATTCAATACTAACTTCAGCATCTGTTGTAAATAGTAAATAATCTGGAAGTAGATTAAAACTGGAGAGTCCCTCTTTTATCTAGACACCGGGGATTTTATGTGTAGCTTCTTTGTGGTTTGAGATGAACCAACTCATTTACTTTAAGGCATACAGTGGTGAAAGACGAGTGTGTTCTCTGGATGAAACAAAAACAATGCACCTTGCTTTAGATAGACGTGGTGGCCTAAAAGAACAGATGAAAGTTAAACGGCAACGACCTCTCAGACCCATCAGTCCCCTGTGAGATTTCCACTTGCAGCTGGTTTTGGACAAGTTAAAGAACCAGACGAGTTAACGGTACTTTTTATAGAAATTCTGGGGAAACTGTGACAATTAGTGACATTTAAAAAAAAAGGTACGAAGAACTAGAAAGACTGTCCTGAAATGTTCATTATAATTTGCCAAATCCAGTAGCTATGTAACCTCTTTTTTTTTGTAGTTTTTGGCACATTGCTCATCATTTTAACATTTGAAGATGAACTGACCGTGTGGTCCTTGCCTATATAAAAGATGTACATTTGATACACTACATAACTATGAAAGTAGACATGCATATTCAAAACAAAATCCTACTATGGATGCATTGATGTGTGTGATGGTTACACTGTTGTTCTCTACATATCGTCGATAATCATGTAATGCCTATATCCAAGGTGAAACTGGCCCTCAAGGTGAACAAGGTATTCCAGGGGTATCAAGTGATGATATAGCTTTTGCTAGTGCATATACTGAACCTATGATATCAATGTTAGAAGATATTTTCCCTTATGATAGGGGTGATACTCCATTACCTCCAGGAAATATTGCATTAGAATCTACAATCGGAACAGAGTCTCCAATGATACCAATTTCCTCCATCCGTGAAGATTCAGCTTTTTCTCCTCTATTAATGGCAACAGGAGTTATTGATGCTTCTGGTATCGGTGACTCATACCTATTCTTCCCAAGTGAAGTAATGTTTATTAATGCTTCTAATCACGATGATGCATATAGTGCAATAGCTGAATATAGCTTACCAACATTAGAAGTAGAACTTGATACAAAAACAGAACTTCTGTTTAATTACTTGCAAGAATTCTTCGAGCCTTCAAGAGAGCGTGAGATTAGTATAGGAGTGTCTAATCGTATCGATTTACCAGCATTATCAAATGTAAGAATATTAGAATTAACTAATGGATATGTTAAAGTAGAAGCAATCGATGGATATTCTTATATTTCAATTGTACCATTAAGAGTAATTTCTGGGATTAAATTTTAAAGTATAGTTAAAAATTTTATAGGGATGATATGCTAGAATTAGTGTAGCATTCCTTTACATAAATATCTAACATCACTAAATTGCTATATAAAAGGTATTAGGAAAATTTAGAATATTTTCTCTAATACTATTATTTGAGTGTCATGCAACAAGTCTACCTCATATATTAAAATAAGTAACTAAATTATTTGAGCTAGCGTTAAGCTTGAAAAAGTTCTTATAGCTGAAGTTTCAAAAGCCTTTGTAAAAGTTTATACAAAAAATAATTCAGGAGTTGCAATTATTGTACTCGATGCAATCATTGGGGTTTCACACGATCACGAATATATTCCAATTAGTTAATCAACTACAAAAAAGCTTTAAGGAAATTAATCCTTAGAGCTTTATTTTTTTGACAGAAGTACAATAGTTTCTATGTGAACTGTCTGAGGGAACATATCTACACAGCCAATTTTCTCAATTTTATAGCCCCCTTCTTGTAAAATTACCAAATCTTTTGCTAAAGCTGTTGGCTTACATGAAATATAAAGAAGCTCCTTTGCACCAAAATTCATGATTTTTTGGATAGCTTTTGGGTGAATTCCTTCCCTTGGAGGGTCTAAAACTATAGTATCAGGTTTAGTTTGCAAATTATCAACCTCAATCAAAACATCACCTGCAATAAAATTACAATTCTCCAATCCATTAAGTTTTGCATTTTCACGAGCTTTAACTACAGCCTCTTCCACAATCTCAATTCCAACAACCGACTTCGCTTTAAGAGCCATTATTTGAGCAATTGTCCCCGTTCCTGAATACAAGTCAAACACTGTCTGTTCTTCAATTCCACTTAGTAAATCAAGAGCCGTTTTATATAATAATTCTGCTCCTGTAGTGTTAGTTTGAAAAAATGAATATGGAGAAATTTTAAAATCTAACCCCAAAATTTTCTCTGTAATGAAATCTTGCCCATAAATTAAATTAGTTTGCTCAGGTTTTACTGCATCAGCCAAATTATCACTTAAAGTGTGGAAAAATCCTGCTACTTTTCCTTCCAAATCAAGATTTACAACTTTATTACACAGCTCACTAAAATCAAAATTTATTTGCGAAGAAGTTATTAGATTAACCAAAATTTCTTTTGTAGTTTCTGATTGACGGATAACTAAATAACGCACAAATCCTTCATGAATTTTTTTCTTATAAAAAGGAAGGTTCTTTTCTTCTACATAATCTAAAATACATCTCAAAATTTTACTGAAATCTAAATTTACAATTTTGCACCCATCAACCGTAATAATATCGTATGTGCTACGTTTTTTGTGCATACCAAGAGCCATAGGCCCATCTTTATATGAGTCTCCAAAAGAAAATTCCATTTTATTTCTATAGTTCCAAACGTTTGGGCTACCCAAAATTCCCAAATCTTCAAATTCTGTAATTTCAGCATCGGCCAAAATTTGTTTAACTTGCGAAAATTTGCGTTCTAATTGCTTTTCATAAGGAAGAGGCTGAAGCGCACACCCTCCACATTGCCCAAAATATTCACATTCTGGCTTTACAAAATAGGTAGGATTTTCCAATACCTCAACCAATCTTCCTTCCCATTTTCCTTTTCGTTTTTTACACAAGCGAACTTGTACATCTTGCCCCGAAAAAGTATCTGCAACTTCAACTCGCACACCATCTTCAATCTCACAAATCCCTTTATTTGGAAACTTTACTCTCTCAATTGTAGCCTGTATTATATCCTGCTTTTTTGCCATAACTTTACCTCTCTAAAATTTAATTAGCCCTTTATCCTTCATAGTTTGAACAGCGATTATCATTCCAATTCTTGCGTGATAATGCGTAAGTCCTCCTTGAAAAAACACTGTGTATGGTGGTTTAATTGGGGCATCTGCACTAAGCTCAATCGATGCTCCTTGAATAAATGCACCAGCGGCCATAATTACATCAGAGTCATACCCCGGCATTGCCCAAGGCTCTGGCACAACAAAACTATCAACTGGCGCCCCTTTTTGAATTCCTTCACAAAAAGCAATAATATTTTCTGGATTATTCATATTAATAGCCTGAATAATATCATGGCGCTTTTCTTTAGAAGTTGGCATAACATCAAAGCCCAATTTTTCAAATATCGCCGATGCAAAAATTGCTCCTTTTAATGCGTTTGCAACAACTTCTGGTGCTAAAAATAACCCTTGCAAAACAGGTTGATTAAGCCCAAGTGTTGCCCCAACTTCTTTCCCAAGACCAGGAGCAGTTAGGCGCATTGCTGAATTTTCAACGTATTCTTCTTTCCCAACAATGTATCCACCAGTAGGCGCAAGCCCTCCACCAATATTTTTAATCAAAGAACCAACTACCAAATCTGCCCCAACATCACTAGGTTCAATTGTGCTAACAAATTCTCCATAACAATTATCAACCATACAAATAATATCGCTTCTTATGTCCTTTATAAAGGAAATTAATTCGCCAATTTGCTCCACAGAAAATGTTGGTCTATAACTATAACCTTTTGAACGTTGGATAGTTACCATTTTTGTTTTTGGAGTAATCGCTTGTTTAATCGCCTCATAATCAAAACTAAAATCTTCTAAAAGCTCAACTTGTTTGTATGTAACACCAAATTCTTTTAGACTACCATTCGTTTTTGTAATTCCAATAACACCATGAAGAGTGTCATAAGGCTTGCCAACTGGAGATAACAACTCATCACCAGGTCTTAAATTTCCAAATAAAGCTACCGTTAAAGCGTGTGTTCCAGACATCAATTGAGGCCTAACTAAGGCAGTTTCTGCATGAAAAATATCTGCATAAATTGCTTCAATTACTTCTCGACCCAAATCGTTGTACCCATACCCCGTTGTTGCTGCAAAATGAATATCACTAAGCCTATTTTTTTGCATAGCATATAAAACCTTTGCACCGTTGTAATGCATTGTTTTATCAATGTCGGCAAAAGTTTCTTGTAGAGTATTTTCTATTTCTTCACAAAATTTTTGTGTTTGTTTATCTATCCCAAAAAGCTCTAAGTTCATAAAAAATTTTGTCCTCCTGTTGTAAAATACCCCCCAAAGTTAGGGGGCTAATTTATTATTCAGCTGATGTGTTTAATGTCACATTTTTTGATGGACAAACAGTTGAAATTGCGTGTTTATAAAGCATTTGTTGCTTTCCTTCGCTCTCTAATAACACCACAAAATTATCAAAGCCTTTAATTGTCCCTTTAATTTGAAATCCATTTGTTAAAAATACAGTTACAAAAATTTTCTCTTTTCTAAGTTGATTAAGTACCACATCTTGAAGATTAACGTTTTTATTCATTAAAACCCCTCCTAATTTCTCTAATGTTTCCATTGTATATGATATTTTTACTGTTGTCTACATACTATTAGAAAATAATGTCATTCAATGTAAGTATTGACCAGTTTTTTAAGAGTTATACAGTTTCCTCAACATTATTTAACATTATTTCTAAAATATTTTTTGTATCAAACCCATGCTCATCAACACGCACCCAAATAGGGTTTGTCTGATGTCTAAACCAAGTAAGCTGACGTTTTGCATAATTTCTCGTATTTTGCTTTAATTTATCCACTGCAAAATCAAGCGAAACTTCACCCCTAAAATATGGAAAAAACTCCTTGTATCCAATTGCTTTCATAGAAGTTAAATCTTCTGTCAACCCTTGATTATACAAACTTTTTACCTCGTCCAACAACCCCCTCTCCATCATCATATCTACCCTCAAATTAATGCGTTCATAAAGAATTTTTCTATCCATATCTAACACAAAAAAACAATAATTATAAGGTGATTTTTGGTTTAAACGCTTCTCTTTTTGCTCAGAATTATGGCTAGAAATTGGCTTTCCAGTTTGCTCAAAATATTCTATTGCACGCACAACTCGCCTCAAATTATTAGGGTGTAAGGGCTTTGCTCCTTCTGGGTCAATCTCTTGTAACTTTGCATAAAGTGCCTCCGAACCATTTTTATATGCAAATTCAAAAAGTTCCTGCCTTCTTTTTGTATCTTGCTCATTGTCTTCAAATTGAGTATCGTACAAAATTGCATTTATATAAAACCCTGTACCTCCTACCAAAATAGGAATTTTATTTCTAGCATGAATTTCATTTATATATTGAGTAACTCTCTCCTTAAACCAAGCAATATTACTACCCTCTGTTGGCTCTAATTCATCAATCATGTAGTGGGGTACACCGTCCATCTCATCTTGGCTAATTTTAGCAGTTCCAATGTCCATTTGTTTATAAATTTGCATAGAATCAATACAAATTATCTCTCCATTTAGCCTTTTTGCAAGATTAATGCTAATATCTGTTTTGCCAGACGCTGTAGGCCCAGCAATTAAAATTAATGGTTTATTCATCTATTTCTTCCTTTTAAATATGTTTTTAATATAGTATACTTGATTTTTGATTATTTGCAAAGAAATTTATTTCTCCACTCAAATTAGGACTAAAAAGTTTAATCATCACGATTTTTGAATTTCATCTTTTTTTGATTTGCTATTTAGAAACCTCTTTCCCAAAAAACCTTTACCTTTTTATGTTACTTCTCTTCTCAAAAGTTATTTTTAACTTTTGGCAAAATTTCTCTTTTCGTTCAAAATTCTTGTTGATTTCTGATTATTTGCAAAAAAATTTATTTCTCCACTCAAATTAGGACTAAAAAGTTTAATCATCACGATTTTTGAATTTCATCTTTTTTTGATTTGCGATTTAGAAACCTCTTTCCAAAAAACCTTTACCTTTTTTATGTTATTTCTCTTCTCAAATTTAATTTCTTAATTTAGAAAAAATTTACATTTAGTTAATGAAATTTATGGAATATTTTTCCAACATTTGTTAATATATTTTATATAATGCAAAATGTTTATAAAAGGGGTTGTGTCGTATGGAAATTATTAGATTAGAAGAAAAAAGCGATCAAACAGAAATTCGTGAAATTCACCTTTCAGCCTTTGAAAATGATATTCAGGCCAATTTAGTTGACAGGGTAAGAAGGACAAGCTTTTATACTCCCGAACTTTCTTTAGTAGCCAGATACAAACAGGAATTGGTGGGGCATATTTTATTTAGCCGAGTTGTTATTAAAGGAGAAAAATCTACCACTACTGGTGTTATATTATTGCCTTGTAGCGTCAAAAAGGAATATCAAGGTCTTGGAATTGGTAAGCGTCTTGTTGAAGATGGTATACACCAAGCAAAGAGGTTTGGATATCGTCTCATAATTGCACTAGGGTCTTATAATTATTATTCCCAATTTGGATTTCGCCCTGCCACTCAAATGAATTTGGTATCATCTACACCTGTTGCCGACTCCACTTTTATGGCATATGTCATTGATGATACAAAGTTTGAAGGGACTGTTTATTATCCACGAGAATTTGATTTTTATTAAAAAAAAAGTCTAAAAATACGCATCGCATATCTTTAGACTTTTACATATTAGGAATTTGAAGAACTAGGTGCAGCATTTCCATCTCCACCATTAAAATATTTCTCGTCTTCTTGAGATTTGGAAGAGGCTTCTTCTCCTGATTGGCTTTCTTGCTGAGATTTATCTGTTTCATCATTTTGCTGTAACGCCGTTTTGATGTGGTCACCTTCACCATAATTATTGGCACTATGATTACCATTTTTGTGATGTTCAATAGCTTTATCAGCAAGTTGCACAAATTCTGTAGTTGTTTGTGTCGCACCTGCAATAACATTGATATCTTCCACATTTTGTTTGGCGATTAATTGTGACCTCAAATCTTGCATTGCATCTTTTGCACTAGAGCCTGTTTTTTCTTGCATAGTAGAATTGTACTCTTCATCTTGAGATTTTTTCTCACTCTCATCATTTACATAATCAAAATACACTTCTGTAATCAAATCGTCCGTAAAAGTTAGGCGCATATGAGGTATCCAACCGTATTGGTCTTCACTTCCTTCTACCTCAATCACCTGACCTTGCACCATGTCTTGTACATTTTCTATATCACGAGCTGTTCTTGAACAACCCATCAAACTTAAACCAATGCAGAGGCTTCCTAGCCCAATTATCAATGATTTTTTCATAAATTTGCCTCCTTAAATGTTGTGGAAATTTCTCTACTAAAATTATTTTTCCACAAAATCATTTAAGTATACATTACATATTAAAACTATCTCTCAAAGATTTTAAATCCTTAAAGTTATATTTTTCCATATAATTTATAAGCTCATTTTTGATATCAACAGGAGCTGTTGGGTTTGCAAAAACAGCTGTCCCAATAGAAACGGCATCTGCTCCTGCCAAAATAAATTCCACAACATCTTCTCCTGTCATAATGCCTCCAAGCCCAATAATTGGAACGTTTACAGCTCTTCTTACTTGATACACCATTCTCACAGCTACAGGCTTAATTGCAGGTCCTGAAAATCCTCCCATAACATTTGCCAAAACTGGTTTTCTTCTATGAACATCAATTTTCATACCAAGCAAAGTATTAATCAAAGAAATAGCGTCTGCCCCTTCAGCTTCAACGGCTTTAGCAATTTCTGTGATATCTGTTACATTTGGAGTTAATTTAACAATGATTGGTTTTTTGCACACTTTCTTAACTTCTTTTGTAACTTGGGCGGCCAATTTTGGGTCTGTTCCAAAACCAATTCCACCTTTTTTTACATTTGGACAAGATACGTTAATTTCTAATAAATCTACGTTAGTATCGTTTAACTTTTCTGCAACTTCGCAATAATCCTCAATTGTACGACCAGCAACATTTACGATAACTTTTGTATCAAATTTATTTATAAACGGAAGTTCATCTTTAATAAAACTATCAATTCCAGCATTTTGAAGTCCAACTGCATTAATCATTCCACCATAAGTTTCTGCAATACGAGGCGTTTCATTTCCTTCCCAAGGCACATTTGCAACACCTTTTGTAATCATTGCACCCAACTCATTTAAATCATAAAAAGTTGAACTATCATGTGCTGAAAAAGTTCCTGATGCTGTTGTAATTGGGTTATTTAATGTAACCCCAGCTATATTTACACTTAAATCTATCATTACCAAACCACCTCACTAGATAAAAATACTGGACCATCTTTGCAAACTTTTTTGCGACTAATAGTTTCCTCTGTTTTAATTTTACACACACAACCTACGCACGCACCATACCCACAACCCATACGCTCTTCCAACGAAACTTGAAGTGGCTTGTTTATTTGTTCACAATGCTCTGACAATGCTTTTAACATAGGCTTAGGTCCACAACTATAATAATAATCTCCTACGATATTTTCAGATTTAATCAGCTCCACAACATTACCCTTAAATCCAAAATTTCCACTATCTGTAGCCACAAAAACTTTTACACCAAGTTCTTCAAGTCTTTCTTTCAAAAACGGCTCATCTCTAAATCCTAAAACAGCAATTTTTTCTCCAGAAACTTGTTTTGCAAGCTCCACAAGAGGTGGTACGCCAATTCCTCCACCTACCAAAATATGCGTTTTTACATCTTGAGGTACAAATCCTGACCCTAAAGCAGTACTAATTTTAATTTCATCACCTGCGTTATACGTTGCAAATTCAGCAGTTCCCTGACCCACCACAGAATAAACTATAGTAATTGAACTCTCATCTATTTCTGAAATACTTATTGGTCTTGGCAACAAAATATGTTTTTGCTTTGGGTAAATATTGATAAACTGTCCAACCTTTGCACTTTTAGCAACGGTTTTTTCTTCAATTACCATGTGGTAAACGTCTGGTGCAATACAGTTTTGCGACTTAACTACACCGTTTTTCACTTCTCTTTCCATCTGAAAATTCCCTCCTAATAATTAAATTTCGTAAATAATTTTTCCGTTAACTAGCGTATGAGTTACCTCACCATACACTTCCATTCCGTTAAACGGCGTATTCTTTCCTTTAGAAACAAAGTCTTTGCTATCAATTATATATTTTTTATCCACATTAATAATTGCAATATCAGCAACTTTTCCAACTTCCAATTTTCCTTTGTCAAGGCTAATAATTTCGGCAGGTCTAGTACACATTTTATTTACCAATTCTAGTGGAGTTAAAATATTTTCCTTCACTAAATATGTGTAACTAAGTGCAAAACTAGTTTCAAGACCAACTATTCCAAATGGAGCTTTGTCGATTGGCTCATTTTTTTCATCATAATGATGAGGTGCATGGTCTGTAGCAATTACATCAATAACCCCTGATTTTAGGGCATCTTTCATAGCTTGTACATCATCTTTAGTTCTTAGAGGAGGGTTCATTTTTTTATTAGTGTCATAGTCCTCTAGGCAACTATCATCTAATGTAAAATGATGTGGAGCAACCTCAGCAGTTACATTCACTCCCCAAGATTTTGCCATTTCAATAAGTTCAATACTTCCTCTAGTACTCATATGCGAAAGGTGAAGGTGGGCCCCTGTATATCTTGCCAAAATGATATCTCTCGCCACAATAAGCTCTTCGGACTCTCTCCCAATCCCTTTAATTCCAAACTTTAGAGCGTTTTCTCCAGCGTTCATAGCTCCACCTGCCAACGTGTGGTCTTCTGTATGAGAAAAAATTGGAAGTCCAAGAGGTTTTGCATATGCCATCGCTTTTTTCATCAAAGAAGCGTCCATTACAGTTTTTCCATCTTCACTAATTGCACAAATTCCATGTTCTTTCATTTTTCCAATATTAGCCAGCTGTTCACCTTTTTGCCCTTCGGTAATTGCACCAACTACCAAAACATTTACTCCATTCGCTTTTTTGGCCATAGTATGAACATATTCTACAATACATTCATTATCAATAATTGGATTTGTGTTTGGCATACAACACATCGTTGTAACTCCTCCACGAGCAGCCGAAAGACACCCAGTTTCAATTGTTTCTTTGTGTTCAAAACCAGGCTCTCTAAGATGTACATGAAGATCAACAATTCCTGGGATTACCCATTTGTTAGACGCATCTACAACTTTATCTGCTACTCCATCAAACTCACCAATAGCAACAATTTTCTCATCTTTAATCCAAATATTTGTTACTTTCTCTAAATTTGTACTTGGGTTAATCACCAAACCATTTTCAATACAAGTTATCATTATTTTCTCCCTTCACTCAACAAAGCTAAAATTGCCATACGCACTGCCACACCGTTTGTAACTTGCTCATCAATAACGCTAACTGGGCTATGATTTACCGTAAATATCTCGCACCGATCTCTCTGTCTCTGTTCCTTAAGTTCCGCTCTCACACCCCTACATGGGGACGTAACAACAGTTGGTATTTTGTGCCATTTGGCATTCCTCACTTTTTCTGTGTGAAACACCATGTCATAAATGGCAATGCTAAGGTAATGTACGGACAAACAAAACTTTCTGACATCGAGGCAGAGCATCATTATGAAAGTTATTTCTTGAATTAACATGCACACTCAGATATTTTTAGCATTTGATCTGCAAGTGTTTCACACGATTTAGAACAGCAGCATGCCAAGCTACGTAATCTGAACCAGAGAATAGTACTTACACGTGGCTGTAAAATACAACTAAAACTCTACTTAAACGGACTGACTTGGCTTGTGATCAAAATCAGATGAGCTGACAACTTTTCTAACGTAGCCAACATGAAGCAGGTGCCACAATACAAGATATTCCTTCGGAAGCCACTCATACATCCAACATCTTTGACATCTGTCCTGTAGCCAGAAGTCAGACATTGCTCCTGTCCCACTTCTTGCTCCGTCACTCTTTCTCTTACCCTAGAGGCATTTTCCAGTTTCCATTGATTGACTGTCAGTTGTAAACTTGCTCATATAAGTGGCCCACTGGCTGAAACACAGTGTAGTGATTGCTGCTTATTCATGTGTAAGTCATTCAAAGCTGAAACTCAGGTAGGTGTGTATGCCACAGCACCGAAGAGAGGACAGGAACCATTTATCATTGATACATTAGTTTTCCCAGCAGCCCCAACTAATGTAACATTCAAGCTCTACTTCTGACTTAATTGCTCCATGACTGATACTCACTCTGCGTAGACCCTGTAGGTCCAGGACAACTCTCCCACTTGTTCCTTCAGACGTCAGCCCTTATGGATTATAGAGCCAACTTGTTTCACATGTGGCCCATGCAGGTATGCACTAATGCAATGATGGTGACAGATGGAAGCATGGGAGGTTAAATAACCCAATTTACTGTTAATGGCTTGTGTCTGCTCTGAATGGCCTGGTACCTGTGTGCTGCAACTAACTTAGATTATACCTGACTCATATAAAACGTTGTTGTCTGGCATCTTGTGCCAAATGCTAAGGTGGGGCTTACAAAAACAGAAAAGAGCGAGGGTATTTTTTGGTTAGCACAAGTGTTGTACATGCTGCTCCCACTGATGGCAATGTCCCTTCTCAGCTTTCATGAGGTAAAACTATTTTTTTTGGAATATAAGTTAAACATAAATTATACTGCTAAAGAAAGTCTATTAGGATTTGTAGATCAAGAGGTCCTAAATGTCCTCATTCTTGACCAGCAGTCACAGGTTGGATATCTGTGACCTAAAGGTCAGCTAAAATGAAACATGGAAATATGAAAGCTGGTAAAGCTCGCTGAAGAAGAAAGAAAAGTCAGGAGAAGTTAACACTGACTGTAGCTCACAGGTTTTCCACTAATTTATATTAG
>MDSP01000246.1_pt1 | contig 12160 bp, 11 predicted proteins | sample 1005811 | NCBI WGS metagenome assembly MDSP01 (sample SAMN05526596, study PRJNA338239) | gut metagenome | isolation source: stomach gut content | host: Naso elegans | place: Saudi Arabia: Red Sea | collected 2011-04
GTTGTTGTATAACGCATTTTGTTGTTAGCATCATCTGGCTTCACCTCCTATCTATTTTGGAACATAAAAATGCCCCTACACATATTAGAGTTATAATTTTACCATTATTTTCTAATATGTATAGGGGTAAAGATAGGATTTTGTTTTAGCTTATAGTGAAGACACTTATGACACATTACTATTGTTATATTAGAAAAAAATATTTAGAAATTTTTCTTAACCCTTTATAGTAGACGTGTCATAAGTGTCTAAAGTGTCTCCATTTTTGAGAAGCATCTGCTTTTATTTCCTCGTTATCTATATTAATATAATACCATATTTTGCCTAATTTTTCAATATAAAAGCTAAAAAGTGCCTCTATTATTTTTGCTCATAAACATACAGAGGCACACATGGAAATATACTTCGGCGAAAGTATATATCAGATAAAAACTATATAAGTTGCCGCTTATGTCGGTTTTTAAATGATAATCGTATTATATATCAAAAAAAAATAGCAAGCCCTTTTTGTCATTTTATACACTATTTTTTTAAAATTTTATATGTATAGGAGTGGCGTATTCATCCCACATCTGAAGAAATGGGCTTTCTACGCTGTTTTCTGTAAAATACTTCCGCAACTCGCCCTATTTGCTCATTTTCACCATAAAGTAAAAAGTCATCTAAATCATTTATCGATATACCGTGTTCCGCAAGTATATCTTCCATTTTCATGGCTTTTGACATCCAAGTAGCAAGCTGTGTTTGAGTACAAAACTTATACTGTTGGTCAATAAACTCTTTCAAGCTTGGCTGGTCGGCAATGCTATCATTATGTTTCATAATCCATGCAAAAATCGCCGTTGCTGTTGTAGCTTCATCTTCGTCCCTATTTTCAGAATCAATCTCTACAAGGCATCTACATTTATCTGCAATTTTAGAAATCGTATCTTGATAACTCATCGTGCTTAGAAAAGCAAGATTCGGATTTAAGCTAGTACAAACCACCTCATTTTGCAATGATTGTCCCAACACTCCCAACGCCTCTCTAATAAATGGCGGAACAGTACTATCCAAAAGTCGTATTTTATCACTAGACGCCAACACAAATTGATTTGTAAATATATTATAAACAGTATATTGATAATAACTACCTTGATATTGTCTGTCCAAATGAAACCCTTTTTCGTACAAAACGTTATATAAAGTTTGCAAATCTTCAGGTTTCATTTCTGAATTTATTACATGGTCTGCACTGCGTCGTAAGTTTTCACGCACCACGTTTAAAAAACTACTTCTAATATACGGTATCAACAACTCTATTTCAGCCCCATAGCTATCAAAATTTTGTTCAAGCTCGTCTAAAATAAACTTTGACGCTATAGCAAAACTACTAAAAGAATACATTTTATCTGTCATATTGTTTATTAATAACGTTGAATATCGATTCACACACTCCAATTGTAACGACTCTAACACCAAATTTTTAATTGTATCATTTCGCAACGTAGCGTTAAGCAACAACATTCCATCTCTAGTATCTTTTAAATAAGATAAATTTTCCAAACATTTTTCCACAGATTGTTGTTCAATATCATACAAAGCTGTTACCCATTTATAATCATCATGTATAATATATTTTCCAACATCACTGTTTGTCCAAAGTATCAGTTGGTATGCTAATTCTGAAATATTTTCTACAACAATTAAATCTCGCAATTCGCAAACTTGTCCATTTCTATTTGGAAAAATTTGAAGTTCACTCGTCCCATGCAAAGTAGAATGACCATATTTTTTCTCAATATCAAACAATGTTGTTACGTTTAAATATTCAATAATTTCTTGATACATTGATACAGTTTTGTCTAGCAACCTCAAATTTTCTACAACTTTTACTTCTTGTGGACTTGATAACAAAATTCCATCTCTAGGTTCATTAACTTCAAAGTGTTTGCAATTTATCACATATGGTATTTGCAACGTATCCGTCCCTAGCAGTGGAAACGTACAAAAAGCTTTATCCATATCAATTAGCGAGACAACTTTGTTTTGCTCAAGCTGTATTGCTATTTGTAAATTGTCTTGCTCATCATTCACCACCAAATGAGTTATTTCTGTTTGCTCATCATCTTGTAGTTGCACAGGTATTGTATATTCTGACAGATTGCCTTTTAGATGCTGTTGCTGTGCTCGGTAAAACGTTCCATACCCAACAAGTTCTATACATTCAATTTGCGGAACATAACACATAACGTACGACACATTGCGTTTAAAATCTTCAATACCAATTTTAGCTGTTTCAAGTGATTTTTCGTTATCAAGCTTATAACTAAACGTTGTAACCATATCCCCTTCGTTATAGTGAATACCTTGATTATTTTCGTATTCATGTATAAATTTCATTCGACTTGTTTTAGTGTTTTCAAGCGTTGTGTCAAGCTCTGTTGATGTCCTATCCAAAATTACATTTATAGGAACAAATTCTCCCTCAGAAGTTTCAACGAGCGAGTTAATTTGTACTATTCTTGATAACAAATGCGTTGTAATAAACCCCGTTCCAAATTTCCCTGTCGTCCCGCTATCTTTAGTTCTGTCTTTTGATGACACCTGATGAATAAGCGAAAACATAGCTTTGTCGGTAAATGGTTTCCCGTTATGTCTAAAGTATACAACACCCTCGTTTTCATCTAATTCAATGCATATTCTAACTGGCACATTGGCACATCTAACGTCAACTGCATTTTGGATAAGTTCCCAAATCCAGCGTCTATACGATGTTTCTTTTGCATCAGTAAACATTTTGTCAAGCAAATCAACAATTTTGGTTGCAATACCTTTTCCGTTAACTTCTTCAACAAGACGTTCAATATCAAACTCTCTTAACATAGTATTTCTCCTTAGTTATTTGTATTATTTCTAAATCTATATATAATATATCATAATTATATATAGATTTCAATACTAATTTCAAAAAAATACAAAAAAATTAAATACTAAATCGATTTTATTATATCGTTTTAGTATTTAATCCTATAGTAATAGTTAAATTGTTATATGTTAATAGTTGTATTATAATATATACATAGTTATATTATCGCAGATATACATATTAATAGTTGTTGTTTAAAAAATTTTTGGCTGCAAAAAATCTTTTATCAGCTGCTATCACAAGCCATTTTTTAGCAATTTGTGTATCTGGCTCAACTCCGATTCCGCAAAAATAGCAAACGCCTACGCTATATTGAGCTTTTGTATATCCTTGTTCCGCCGACAACATATACCAATGAAAAGCTTCTTTGGGATTTATATTTACTCCCGTTCCGCATTCATAGCAATTCCCCAAAATATATTGTGCCGCCATAACCCCTTCAATTGCAGCTTTAATAAACCACCGAACCGCCTCAGCTTCATCAAGTTGTATGCCGACCCCTTGATAATAACAAAGCCCTAAGTTGTACGCAGCTATACTATGTCCCGCATATGCAGCCTTTCTAAAAAAGTAAACAGCAAGACTTTCATCTTTATTTATACCAATGCCATTTTGATAGCAATTAGCCACTTTGCAAATTGATTTTATATTTCCGTTTTTAGCCGCTCTATAATACCACATAAAAGCCTGCTCATAATCTTTTTCTAGTCCAACGCCATAATAATAACATTCGGCAAGGGCATGTTGAGCATTCGCATCATCGCCATTGGCAGCTTTTTCAAACCAATATATCGCAACATTGTAATCTCTCGCAACCCCCCTACCATAAAAATAACATAATCCAATATGTGCCTGTGATTTTATGCTACCTTGTTCAGCTAATTTTTGTAACATATTTAAAGCCCTCCTCAAACAAAATCTCGTTATTGGATTATTAACTTATATCCGTTATTATATACAATATTATATAATATTTTTGTGGATATTTTCTTTATAAATATTTATAACTTCTTCACATGTTTAAGCATGTATACTTATTAATATATTATTAACAATTTATACCAACTTAGTTTCAAATATTTCCATTTTATTTCTTTATAATTTCTTCACAAGTTTAAAACGCCATTGCCTTTCTTGATCCTCAATTTTTGCGTATCCAATACCGACACGCTTATCTGTTATAACTTGACACGTTGTTCCATCATCTTCAAACCACAAAAATTCCGACGTTGCCACATTTTCAAAATTCAAATCGTTATTTGTAATTTGCAGTTGTTTTGTAAGTTTTGCAGGTCCTTCGTATCCGACACACGCTCTAATTAACACACCCCTAGGATTATCAACTTCATCAGTAGAAACGTTAAGCAGCCAATGTATCCCATAACACAAGTAAATATATATCGTACCCGCTTCCCAAAATAGAGGCTCTGTGCGCTTAGTTCGCTTGTGGGGATATGCGTGTGCCGCAGTATCGCATCCCCCACAATATGCTTCAGTTTCGGAAATTCGTAACGAAATTATTTCACCTGTTACTAATTTATGAACAATTTTCTTCCCAATTAGTTGTTGTGCAACGGTTATACAGTGTCTGGCAAAAAATTCTTTACCTAGTCTCATTTTATCACCTCATGTGTATTGTTACCATTTGAACGCAAAAAAAAACAACTACCGTAGTAGTTGCTAAAAATTAATCGTTATCAACTTCAAAATCTAGTACTTCGCCTGTTATTGCATCGATATCACATTTGTATTCTTTGTTTCCAACTTTCCATTCCACTTCATAAATCACTCTACCTTTATCATGGTCAAGCTCTATTTCCAGCTCTCTAATATTTGCATCTGTCGTGCCTGCATAAGCGAAAGCGATAGTTTTAGCCTCATCTTTTGTTATATAATTTTCATTTGATGTTTTCTCGCCTTTTTCAGACTTTTGCGTAGGTGCAGTTTCAACAGATTTAGTAGTTGCCGTTTCAATAGATTTTTCAACCGATTGCTCTTTAGGTAAAGCGCTTGTTTGCGTCGTAACCCCTACTAATGTTAATCCTAATATCGTTAATACCATTCCTTTTTTCATCATCGTGCCCCCTATTGGTTATTTTATTAATGATAGTATACCCAATAAACATTAAACGAACATTAAAAGGCGTATTAATTTAAAAAATAATTTTGAAACAGCTCCCAACATCTATTTCACTAGTTACTTCAACTTGTGCATTATGCAACTTCGCAATTTCTGCCACCATCGAAAGTCCCAGACCCATATTGTTTTTGTTGTTTCTAGCAGCGTCAATTTGATAAAAACGTCGCCATATATTAGGGATTTCTTCCTTATTAATGCCGATACCGCTATCCAAAACAGACAAAACAACATTATCATTTTGCCTATCCAAAATCACTTTAACGTAACCATCATCTTTATTGTATTTGACGGCATTGTTAATCAAATTTATAATCAGCCTATTTATCATTAGCTCGTCTATATTAATCGTTATATTTTTTTCGATATCCCAACTTAGCCTAATATTTTCTGGAACTATCATTTCCTGTTCTTCACACAATTCACAAACAAGTTCACTCAAATTAGTCGGGTGCAAATTCGCTTTGTCGATACCTCTATCCATTCGGCTAAGCGTCAACAAGTCCGCTATAAGTTTTCGCATTTTATTCGCTTGACGCATAATGACAACAAAAGCTTCTTGTTTCTGTTCTTCTGTTTTGTTGTGAGCAAATTCACATTGAGCAAAAATAACAGTAATCGGCGTACGCAACTCATGTGACACATCAGACGTAAACTGCTTTTCAAGCTCAAAAGATTGCTCCAACCTATTAAACATTTCATCAAAAGTCGTTGCAAGCTCATAAAGCTCCAGACCGCCTTGTTCCAAATTTATTCTCGCCGTCAAATCTGTACCTTTGTTTATTGTTTTTGCTGTGTCTACAATATGATTAATCGGCTGAAGCTCTTTTTTTGCAATAATATAACAACCAATCGTGCTAATTATTACAAATATAGGCAAAAATAACAACGTATAAGCAATCAGCATTCTAAGTTCCCGTGTAACTTGATACAAAACGAGCATACCCCTAACCCACATATCGCTATTAGGTATTTTTATATCATACAATATATAAATATCCGATCCAATGTAAATTTCTTGCATAACGCCATTTTCAAACGGATATTCAAGCAAAAAATTCATAGTTGGAAGCCCTTCAAGCATATTCATTTTCTCATCAAAAATAGCACTTCTAACGCCATCTTCTTCAAATTCAATATTAGTTAATTTCCATACGCCGTCTTTAAATTCAATTTGCTCAACGTTATCATACACGATTTCTCGCAATTTTGCCTCACTATTTTGTATAATAACCGTTTCGCTAATGCTAAGAATAATCGCAACAACTATTATTACCATTATGCTCATAAATATTGTATTTAACATAGTTAGCCGAAAAGTAATTGATTGCCGCTTCATAAATTCACAACATATCCTCTGCCACGAACAGTGTGTATTATTGGAACACCAAGTTTTTTACGCAAATATCTAATGTATACGTCTATCATATTTGATACACCGTCATAATCATATCCCCATACATTAAGTTCAATTTGGTCACGACTTAAAATGACGCCAGCGTTGTGCATCAAATAGCTTAATATCGCATATTCTTTTGCAGACAAGTCTATCGGCTTATCGTTTACTTTAACAACTTTTGTTGACGTGTCCAATTGCACATCACCAACTTTTATTATATTTGTAAATTGTCCACTAGTTTTTCTAACCATAACTCTAATTCTCGCCCTAAGTTCATCAAACGAAAACGGTTTTACCAAATAATCATCAGCACCTATGTCCAACCCCCTAACCCTATCTTCTATATGGTCTTTTGCCGTCAAAAAAATAACTGGCGTGTCTATATGCATAGCCCTAACTTTTTGCAACACAGTAAACCCGTCAACTTTTGGCAACATAACGTCCAAAATTATTGCATCATAAGCAGAGCTTTGTATATAATCGAGCGCCTGCTCCCCGTCAAACGCCGAGTCCACGCTATAGCCGTCGGCACAAAAAGTTTTTGTAATTATATCGTTTAAATCTGGTTCATCTTCCACAACTAAAATTCTCATATCTCACCTCACATATATTATGACCAATTTACGCATAAAAAAACAACTACCTAAGCAGTTGTTATGGTGTTAAATGCTCTCTTGTAACGTCAAATTCTATTTTGTGCTTTTGTCTAATTTCTTCAAGCGACTTGCAAGTGTATTTTGCTGATTTTATATCTGTAACAAAATTTTCTTGAACAACTTGTCTATTTTCATCTTCAAAATATATTTCGCTCACAATATTAATTGTGCTATCTTTAGGATTTTCCGCTTTCATATATTCGCATGTAAGGTGTGCATTTTTAAACTTTAGCTTTTTAGTTGACTCGGAATTTTTCACTATATTGGCAATTTCTTCTTCCATTATAGTAAGTTTTATAAAACGTTTGAAGTCTTTTTTTCGTGGCTTACTTGCCATCATTTGTATCATCTATTCATCTCCTAATTATTGCATGATATTAAGAGTGTAATAGATGAGGGCTATTATGTCAACATAAATTTTGTTAAATCGTCGTTAAACAATTTCATGTATGTTATAATAATGTTATTTGAACAAGGAGATAATTACAGATGAATAACATTTTTAATATTTTGGATACATTTGACACCGAACTAATAATAAACTACATTTCTATGCTCGAACAAGTTAAAATGAAAACTATCGGCAAAGCATATTCGACAAAAATACGCAAAAAAACTGGCAAATTTATAAATCATGTCGGAAACGTGTTTGGCAACCCCTCAATTGTAACTATTCAAGAACCACAAACTATTGAAGATTTCATAACAAATAGCCAAAACGAGTTGCGTTCATTAGATAGAACGGAGCTAAATATCAGACTTAGGGAAACGTTAGATAGTTTCGATTTACCAACCGATACCGACGAGGAATTGTCTATAAAAGTTATCGCTGAAGTTGCCTATTTTCTCAAAATTGATGATTTCACTACAACTGGGCAAAAAGCCGAACGCATATTTGCCAACTTTTTAGAAAAAACTATAGATATAAATAAGCTAACGAACGGCGAAACAAAAAAATTTACTATTACCGCTGGCTTTCCTGCCTTACTTTTAAGCCCCCTATCTGCAACTGGCTTGCCTGCTTACGTCGTGTTAGCTGGCGGCAACACGATTTGGCAATTGAGACAACGCAACATAAATATTCGCAACGAGATTATGGGTATGATTATTTGCGAAGTTGTTCAAGCCAATGGTGGAATTTTTACTATGCCATACGAACAATTGCCAAGCTATAACCCCGATACCGCCGAAGATAGAGATAAACTTTTGACGGAATTCTTTGAACTTGTCGAAAATAAGCAAGTGCTTGAGGGCGACAACGAACACTACACTGTTGCTATGGAGGAAAAACTTGAAGAAATCGCAAACTGTGAAGCCGAAATCGACGAAGCTAAGTCAACTAGCATTGCAGCCGAACGTGAAATTAAAAGTTTGGAGCGAAAATATAACCGTGAAACTACTTCTCAAACGCAACTTGAACGCCAGCTTTCGAGGTTGTCAGGAGATGAGGAGCAAGTTTCTTTGGAACGTGATAAATTGCAAACTGCGTATGACGAGCAATGTGAACGTATAAATGAAATTTCAGATAAACTTACAGAAAACGAAAACATTATAATAGAAGCGATGGATATTATATCTGAAAAATCTGACCAACTACAAACGCTTATTGACGAAAAAGAAGCACTTGAAAAAAGTTGCCCCAGCAGCCAATTGAATGAAACTGGTGATAAAATTTCCGAAATTTCAAATTCTCGCCACTCAACTTTAACTGATAGTTGGGCAAATAGCTTTGGAAATCTGGAATTTAGCGACGATTTTATTTCTTATAGCTTAGGCTTATGTATAGAAGATTTGCTTGAAATCGAAAAAATATTAGCCGAAATAAATTTGATTGATGATGGCGAAGTCATCAGCTGTGGCACAATAGTGGAAAATGATAACGAATATGAGCATATTAAATTTAGGCTTAATCAAAAGCCACTAAAATTGCTTTATAGTATAAACACTAAAGTAACTATCGAAATGATTTTAATAAAATAGTGGGCTATGTGCCCACTTATGTTAATAGTCGTAGTCGTCTTTCCCGACATTTTGCATAGTATATACATTTCCAGAAATCGAACTTATAGGAACAGGCGTAACTTGAGTGAAAACGTCGTCCAAAAAACTTGGATACGCAATAGGCTTATTTGTATCCATATTAAACAAATCTTTCGCACCTATTATCGTTTCACTGTCAACGCCTTCTTCCCGCATAGCTTGAAGTATTTCCCTCGTTTCATACACTACACAACCTAATTGTTCAGTACCCACGACATTATATGCAAAGCCTATTTCAGTCGGCGTCATGTCTTGAAATTCAAGTTGTTGATCTTTGGCATAATCTTCTACGTAGTTATTTTCTATTTCCATACAGACATTTGCAACTTGGCTTGCATTATCAAAACACATCAATGTTTCATTCGGCAATACTACAACATATTTCATACAAAATCCCCCTACTATAAAATTTTATATTTATAGTTTTGCCATATCGGGGTAATTTTAAACATTTTTTTATGCTAGTGTGTTATAATCTTCTGGCTCATACGAATGGTAACATTCAACTTCAAATGTGTCTACTTCATACATGTCCATCTCTACTTCAAATTCGATCGTTTCAAACATTAAATCTTGTGGTGGCATAACTGCTTTTTTCATAAATATTCTCCTTTCTTAAATAATCTAAATATACATCGACAAAAGTCGGTTAAACAATTATATTGCCAAATTTTAAAATTTGCTTTATACTATGAGAAAACAAAACATATTAAGGAGGATTTTTATGAATTTAAATAACTTTTATACCAAACGGCTTGAACAAAAATTAAGTATCGCTATTATCTGTATAACAATGTTGATTATACTATCATCACTTACATTTTCATCTGTACGAAACGTCATAAATATGTCAAATCTATTAGATGATAAATTTGAAACTTCTATCCAACTAAATTCAAAACTTATTGAAGCCAAATTCGATACCGCAGAACATATCGGTCAAAACCTTGCTACATATATAACTAGCTCTCTATCAGAGTTAAAAATCAGCGAGTCTTCTAATGCTGTATTAAGTGAAGTTTATTCAACTATTTATTTTCCTACTGAGCTTAGCAATATTGAGCGTGTTTTAATTAATAATATGTGGACTTATATGCAAGATGAGGACATGATTACGGCTATAGGGGTATATTTTGAACCTTTTAAATTCACTCAAAGTCGTGACATTTATGCATTTTTTGCCACGAAAAGTAATTTCGAGTCTGGATATTTAGATGTGCATCAACATTATGACGAATATTTGTACGAAGATTATTATTCACTTGCAAAAACAACAGGTGAGCTATCTATAACAGACCCTTGGTTTGATGATTATGGAGATTTAGTTGTAAGCGTAAGCATTCCGATGATTATAGACGACTTGTTTATCGGCGTAATCGCAGTGGATATGTCATTAGCTGCCTTTGATGACATTATTGTTGTTGATTATGATTTTCCAACGATAGTTTCTTCTATATTGGATAACAATTTTAATATGATTTATGATTCAGTTTCAACGTACAAAGTTGGTTTGTCTATAGACGAATTGATAGGAGGACAAAGTAGCGAAATTAGACAATTATCACAATCTAGTGAGGGATTTAATTTGCGTACTAAAACGCAAGATTTAGATACAGGTAAAACTCTTATGTATGAAAGATATTTTTACCCTATTGAAACTCTTGGGCAAGTATGGTGGACTCATTTAGGAGTCAAAACAGTTGATATATATAAAGATATTTTAGGTGCTATCACTTTTGATATAATATCAGCGTTAGGTTCACTTATAATTTCAAATACAATAATTGCTATTATTATAAAAAAGATGCTTGCACCGCTAAAAAGCTTACATCAAGTCGCAACAAATATAACTTCTGGTAATTTGTCTACACAAGCCGAAATAGTTCATCTTGATGACGTTGGACAAATGACACAAAGTTTTAATGATATGAGTAAATATTTACAAAGTGTTATTGTTGAAATCAACACTATTTTAACGCTAATGTCGGACGGTAACTTTATTATTGAAGATAAAATTAATGCACAATATAAAGGTGATTTTACCGTTATAAAAACTTCTATGTTAGAGATTTCTACAAAACTTAGACACACGCTTAATACAATTAATCAATCTGCAAGCGATGTAAGTTTGCAAGCCGAAGATATCGCATCTTCCGCAAACGCTTTGGTAGCGTCAACAACTGAACAAAGTCAAATATTAACTGAGTTTACTAATACGATTGACAATATGACTATCGCATTTAATAGTATGAACATCAAAATTAACGAAAATACTACTATCGGTAACAACACACAAGCTATGTCAGTTGACGGACAAGTTGCAATGAAAGAAATGATTGAAGCTATGGTTGCTATCGCCGAGTCAAGTCGCACAATATCTGCTGTTCTTACTAACATTGACAGCATTGCATCACAAACAAACCTGCTTGCTCTAAATGCTAGTATAGAGGTAAACTTCAACAGCCACATAGAGACAATTATAAAATCAGCCTACTACCATCTTAAAAACATAGCAAGAATTAAAGGAATCGTGTCCAACGGAGATGCAGAAAAACTTGTTCATGTGGGTTTTTTTTTTTTCCAGCAGGCTGGACTATTGTAATGGTGTCTCCCCGGGTCTGAATAAAAGATCAGTCAGACAGCTGCAGCTTGTCCAGAACACTGCTGCAAGAGTCCTCACAAACACCAAAAAAGAGGAGCACATTACACCTGTGCTAAAATCACTGCACTGGCTGCCTGTGAGACAAAGAATAGGCTTAGATCCTTTTACTACTCTATAAAGCACTAAATGGTCTTGGACTGACATACATCTCTGATTTACTTGTACATTACAAAGCATCCAGACCTCTCAGTTCATCTAGGACAGGTTAACTCAGTGTTCCCAGGATCAAAACAAAGCAAGGTGAGGCAGCTTTTGGTTTTTATGCTCCCCACCTGTCAATCAGGTTTCCTGAATACCTCAGATCTGCCAGAACCGTCAGTTCATTCAAATCAGGGCTTAAAACATTACTGTTCTATTG
>MDSP01000245.1_pt1 | contig 12157 bp, 7 predicted proteins | sample 1005811 | NCBI WGS metagenome assembly MDSP01 (sample SAMN05526596, study PRJNA338239) | gut metagenome | isolation source: stomach gut content | host: Naso elegans | place: Saudi Arabia: Red Sea | collected 2011-04
AAATGTAAACAATCTACCTGGCAGCCTTTGAATTAGCAAGTTCAAGGGCAACTGCCAATTTTCAACCATAACAACAGTTAACTTTATTTAAACTTTATGAAAGAGGCGTGCACCAGACAGAAGTTAATAGCATTCCTGCTTCTTGTGGATTTATTTACTTCCTCAACATGAGCTGGATTAACGGCTAAACTGCTGCTACAGGACTGCAAGTTTCTTTGTCCTGTTGAAAAGTGAGAATGCAAGCTGTAAGTAACATTTTTTCAGTGTCCTAGCTGTGTTTACTTGCAAGAAACATTTATAGTCACGTGCGTAGACGGGTTGTAGTCAAATTGCAGTACAGCTGCATGTCCTCATCCTAGCATTTTTGAAAAACCATAAGAGAGCACAATTTGCTCTAGTGTTGCACAGTATACTGATACTAAAGAAATAGCACGGTACCCAGCTGTTCAAAACGATACAATATCACCTTTTATTAATACCAATACTTTATGAATGACAGTGTTTTATTAGAGCTGTGTGTCTTCACGGGTGTGCCCGGCTGTTCCGTGCTCTGCCTTTACTCCCTGCAGCCATGGCCTTATTGTGTGTGTGTGTGCTGTTCCGAGCTGCAGTATCACTCCCACCAGGCATTGTGGGCATACCAAACATTTACTTGCTTGCTGTGAGAAGCAGAATAACAACCGTTTAAACATTGGTCTTGCCGACCATTCATGGCTTGTTGATAAAGCACATGCACTGAGTGAAATCGCCATCACATTTTTTCGCTTGCATCTTCAGTAGTCAACCTACAAACACGACAAAGGCCATGTGTAAAAACGTTTTAAATCCAGCTAATGGAGACAACACATCCAGTTGTTTATTGTTTTATTTGGATCCCCATTAGCTGCGGAAAAACCGCAGCTATTCTTCCTGGGGTCCACTACACAATGTACAATACACAAATTAAAAACAAACTAAAGAGTTGACATATACATTGACATATACATACATACACATATAACACACACACATATATATATATAGATACACATACATACATACATACATACAAAATAAATTTTCAAAAACAATAAGAATTAGATAACATTAACAATGGTTCAAGATCTTTCCAATTCATACATTTTACATCATTTCACTCTGTTTATCTCTATCCAGCCCCATATACCTCCAGGTATTCCATGTACTCTCACAATCTATATCCACATCCACCACTCATCAGGCAACATTTCCACTGAAATAACTTCACTCAATACACTTAAAGCATTACATTCACCAATAATTAACAATAATTCTATGACTTCTACGTGTATCCATTTGAAAGATGTCTCTTCACCAACTGCTTGAATTCTCTCATGTTAATTATTTGTTCAAAGTGCTTAGGGAGGGTTCCAAGCATGCATGGCTCTGTACATCACTGTTCTTTTACTGTAGTTTGTCTTTATTTTTGGCAGTGAAAATTTTCCACTGACCGCATGTCTCGTTGCATAGCTATGATTGTCTGAACTATACTGTAGTTCTTTGTGTAGAACATGTGGGGTTTTGGATGTGGATACATTTCTTACAAATATTAGTAACAAATAGAGCAATCTGTCACCTACCATCAGCCAACCAAGATTTCTATGCATTTTAAGCACATTTGTTCTGAGATCACTACCAAGGACAATGTGACCTGCTCTATTTTGCACTTTTTGAAGTTTGTTAATTATATCTGCTGTGGCGTTTGACCATACCACAGGGCAGTAGTCAAGATTTGACAGAATTAAAGTCTGCATTATTAGTTTAGTTGATTTTAGTGTTAAATATGCCTTGCATCTTCTAATGACAGATATGCCATTTCCCATTTTATTAACAATTTTGTTTATATGTGTTTTCCATGTAAGTTTGTCATCAATGACAACTCCTAGCAGCTTGGTCTCCTGCACTTGATTAATAGATACATCTTTGATTTTCAGATGTAACTGTGGATTTTTGCTAATGCTGTGGTACGAGCCAATTACCATACAGTTGGTTTTGGATACATTTAAAACAAGTTTGTTACAGTTAATCCAGTCCACAACCGCCTTTAACTCTTCTCTTAAAACCAAATTTAGCTCCCCGTTGGTTAGTGCAGAAGTATATATGGTAGAGTCATCAGCATACATTCCTATGTTTGCATTTCTCAGAACAAGTGGTAGGTCATTAGTATAGATAGTGTACAGTAAAGGTCCCAAGCAACTCCCCTGTGGTACCCCACATGACACAGTATTCTCCTCGGAAAAACACCCATTAAAGAACACTGTCTGTGTTCTATCAGTTAGATAACTCCTTAGAAAAGACAAAGAGGACACCTCAAACCCATAACATTCAAGTTTTTTCAACAATAAATTGTGGTCAATTAGATCGAATGCAGCTGAGAAATCAAGCATAACCACACCCACTAGTTTCTTTCTATCTATTTCCCTCAGCCAGTCATCTGTCATTTGAGTTAAAGCTGATGTTGTAGAGTGACCTTTATGATATGCATGTTGAAAATCTGTTCTTAAATTATTCAAAGATAAGTAGTTCATAATTTGTTCAAATATTACACGTTCCATGATTTTACTTAATACAGGTAAAAGGCTGATTGGACGGCTGTTTGCTCCTGAAAATTGCAGTTTCTTGTTTTTCGGTAGTGGAATAAGCTTGGCACGTTTCCATTGTAGTGGACACAAACAGTTGGTAAAACTCATATTTATAATATGACAGATGGGAGGTGCAATTTCCTCTGCGACCAGCTTTAGTAGCTCACTATCAAGATTATCAATGCCTGGTGGTTTATTTTTACAAGTTCGTAACATATCTTCTACTGTCTTAATACCTACTTTATCAAACTTAAAAGAGCATTATTTATTCTTCATTATGTTATCTTTTATTAATAGATTGGATATGTTATCAGTATCAATAGATGGCATATTATTACTTAATTTATCAACTTTATTTACAAAATATTTACTAAGATAGTTAGCTATGTATGATGGTCGAGTGAAGAAGCTGCCATCCACCTCTAAGAATGATGGTGTTTGTTGAGAGTTTTCACCCATTAGTTCATTCAGTGTTTTCCATACTTTTTTGTTATCATTTTTACTACCAGTAATCCTATTTTCATAGTATAATTTCTTTTTCATTCTATTTAACTTTGTAACATAGTTTCTTAACTTCCGATATATTACCCAGTCTAACTCATATCCTGTTAGTATTGCAGTTTTCTTTGCTTGATCTCTTAGTTTCATGTGCTCTCTGGTTTCATGATCCAACCATGGTGTACGGGTGTTTCTGACTGTAAATTTTCTGAGAGGAGCATGCCTGTTCACTATCGGCATCAGAATTTCCTCAAATTTGTACAGAGCTTTGTTTGGGTTACATTCTTTTAGAATTTCCTCCCAACTTTGGTTCTTTACCTCCTCTTTAAAGCATTCCTTTTTAAATAATTTATATGATCTTTTAAAAATTATTTGGGGTCCCATTTTTGGAATTTTTGCCTTCCTTACCACCGCTACCATGTTATGATCACTACAACCAATAGGCAATGAAAAAGTTGTGAGACAGGAGCATTTGTGAATATATGGTCGATGCATGTTGAGCTCGTAGTGCCACAACTTCGCAGACAGACTCTGGTAGGTGTGTTTATGAGCTGTTGAAAACCGCAGGCAGAAGTAGTAGTTAACAGTTTGTTTTCTTGTGAACAGTTTTGCGAGAACCAGTCAATATTAAAGTCACCCGTTAAATATATTTCCTGACCCATAACACTGATATAGTCTATCATTTGGCAAATTTTATCTAAGTACTTAATGTTGGCACTTGGCGGTCTGTAGCAGCAGCCCACTAAAATCAGTTTTAGATGAGGCAGATGTATTTGCAGCCAAAGCACTTCAATATCAAAGTTCATCAGATCTTCTCTAATCTTGGTAGGTATGCACTCTTGAATATAGACTGCGACCCCACCACCAAATGCATTTCTGTCTCTTCTGTATATGCTATATCCCTTGATATTTAAAGCACTGTCTTCAAATTTGAAGTCTAAGTGCGTTTCTGATATTGCTAGTAGTTGTATATTGTCGTTATAGAGAATTTCAGTTACTTCATGCACTTTGTTCCTGTTACTATTTATGTTTACATGTGCAATTTTTAGTCCTTTGCTCGGTAATTTGTGGTTTTTTGTAAATATTTCTGCCATAGAATATGTGAGAGAGACCTGAGAGAAAAACTCTGATCAATCATTCCTTTAAGTTTCCACAGATGGCTTTGGAGTGCTGCTGCGAGGGTGGATGACCAGTTTATCATATCTGAGGAAGGCAATGCCTCCTCTCTCTTGCGCTGCTCTCATCTTCGGTATGAGTTCTTTCCTCTTTTGTCTGACTGTGTCTGTGTAGTCCTCATTGATGAAGATTTTAGTTCCTTTAAGGTTTTTGGCTCTTTGAAGTACTGCAGATCTGTCTTTGTGTGTTAAGAATTGTACCACTATGGGTCTGGGTCGCTCTCCCATCAATGGCTTCCCAGTCCGATGTGCTCTCTCTACCTCAATGCTTCTCTGTAACTGCAGTTTCTCTGCGAAGATTTTTTTGACTTTCTCCTCCGCCTCTGTCCAAGTTTCTCCTGGTGTCTCTATGATGCCATCTATTACTAAGTTGTTTCTTCTTGATTGCCCTTCTAGATACTCTAGTTTATCTGTGAGTACTAAAAGACTGTCACAGATTTTCATTATGTCTACTTGGAGGGCTTTGCCGTGATCAGCTTGGTCTGTATTACTGATTTTAATATCGTCAACCTCTTTCTGCGTGAACTGAATGCTGGTTTTAATTTCTTGAACTTCCCTTGTTAATGTATCCAGTCTCTGGTTAGTAGAGTCTAGGATCATTTTAGCAAAGCATTGAAAGTTGTCTTGTTGCTGTTGGAGCAGCGCTACAAACATTTCTTTCTGTTTAGAAAGTAGTTCATTTACCTGCTCTAGTGATACTTGCTCATCCTCCTGTTTAGCTTCAATGATCACACAACAAAGTGGCAAGAGACATAATGCTCTTTCAATTTCTTTTAAAGGACGATTCAAGAATCGTTGCTTTGTTAGTGATGTGGAAAACTTGAATAGAGGGTCAACTGGATGAGTTCTACACAACACAAGTCTGTGAAAAGAGAAGATTTGATCACAGCATGTACACATGCTTAACAGCTGCTGTACAACTTCAAAATATGAAGTAGAAATCATTTGAACTCAGTCATTAGCAATGTTTGAATTCAGGCTCCATTACATAGGTATATTCCCCCCTCAGGCCCCTCCCTACCAGAAAAGAAGTGGGACTTGTGTTGTTGACACATGTACTCATGTGCGCACGCGTGCATGTACACAGGTTTGATACCCATCATCACCATGAGAGGCATTGCTTCTCTCTTCTCATCTTATTTAGGCTACAGTAGCCTAATTAGTCTAAATAGTGGTTTTTGTTTGTTTGTTTGGTTTTTTATGGGGGGGCATGTGTGGTTTTATTCTTTTTTTTAATCTATTGATTAATTTCCCTTTGCAGACAATAAATGAATTTCAATCTCTGAATTGTATGTCTTTCTTCTTCTTTTTTAAAATTTAAATTGGCTTCATTGGCGTGACCATTAATTCACACACCTGATGTCATACAATTCTGCTTTGGACTGTAGGTGTGAAATAAGGTTCATTTATTTGGAGGCCGGATGTAGCCTTTAATTCCATCTCAAAAGCAGCCTATAGACCTACTGATTTGTAGGCTGTGGCTACATTGGGTTGAAAATCTCTTTATCAGTCAAATCATTAAAAGTCATAAAGTGCCCTTTGAGAGATGAATAAAGCTTTATCGCATAAACCATTGATTACAAAGCTGACTGATGATCGCACGTGAAGGATTCTGTGGTTGCTATGGTTTGTTTCCACGCGCATCTTTCGGACAGGTGCATCATTAGAACAGAAACAAACTCAGGCTCGAGCGGAAACCGCGCGGTGGGATTTACCCGGGACTTCAATCAGACATTTTTTGGAAAGAGACGACCCTCATCGATCACTTTATCGACCGAGACTTCAACTGATTAACTATCCACCTGAAGGACAAAGACTGAAGTTGTTTCAGCATGGCAAAAGTAAGAATTATTGGTTTGATATCAGGTTTCGCTACATGTTACATGCTACATGAATTTACTGCTAGCTTAAAGTTACATTTTAGTCCCGAAATAAAGCGTGAAAACGTATTTTTGACAGACGTTTTACTGCATTTGACAATGTAGGAACCAAATATAATAATGCCTGTACTGAATAGGCGAGGCCTACAATAAAACTATTGTAAAATTGTTAGTAAAATTTTCCTGAAATATAGCCTAACATATAAACTAGCTAGCTACTGAGAGTGGGGAATGAATTTGAATTAACATTAATATATTATTGAGGGAGTTTTGGGCAAAGTGTTATATTAATAGAAATATAGGTCACTAATATGATATCATGAATCTATGCCAGGATAATTTATCCTAAAAAAAATCTGATGTGTTAGAATAGAGCAACAGAAATAAATGTGGTTATCATGCATAGTCTTCATATTAGTGTAACAACACATTTATTGGACTTGAGAGGAAAATGATAATCCTAATCCCAGTGCTCTTAACATGACATCTGTCTCCATTTTTCTGCTTTGTATTAATGTATATAAATGTTTTAATACATGTTATTAATTTAAATCTGAAGAGTTTTGGCTGAAAGTCCTCATTTCTGAAATTCAAAAAAATGCATCTGGAGTCCTCTGGTTGCCTGGCAACTGGTCACCATGTTTGACTTTATCATCCAATTAAAATGCATCAAAAATTTGTCCTTGCATTGGCAGTGTTTCAACCAGTAGATGGCAGTCACTACACACAATTATAACAGAATACAGGAAAATAATTAAATTAATTAATTTGCACTAAAATGTTAAGATTAAGAGCTAAATCAATCAAAAACACTACAAAATACTTTTTAGCCTCGATTTTCAGCTGAAAAAAGTGGTTTAGGGGTTAAGTTACTCTTTGAGAAAAAACCTGCCTGCAATTTTTGTAATTTTTACACTTTAATATAATTTGGATGTATTTCCTTTTTCACTTTTAACGGAGTTTAATGGGATTGTTGTGATGATTATTATTATTTATTTTTTCTAGAAGTCATTGTGGTGAAACTGTTGGTGCAGCAGAAGTTTAAAGTTTAGCTTTGTATATGTTTTCAGACTGACGGGCGTTTCACTTGGATTTCTGTGCTCCTGATCAATCCAAAGCAGCTCGGGATGCCCAGGCTCATACTGCGGAGGGTTCCAGCTCCAGCTGTGCCCAGCTGCTCCTCCGCAGTCTCAGGAACCAGCTCTCCCTGTCACACACTTCCTGGCTACCCTGCTACCTCTCCTTCCTCCTCATCCTCTTCTTGGTTCCCTAGCGACCTCTCTTCAAGCTCTACCTGTGCTTCACCCTCTGCTTGTGCCTCCTCTCCCAGCTCCAGTTCAAGCTCTCTGCCTAGTTCTTCCTCCTCTTATTCAAGCTCCTCAGGGAGCTCTTCTCCTTCTTCTCCTTCTTCTTCTTCTTCTACTTGTTCTAGTCCCTCCGCTTCCTCCTCATCCAGCTCTGCTTCCTCTGGCAACTCTCCTAGTTGCCTAGTCTCCCACAGCCACACACTAGTCACACACCTCTACATTCACACATCAAGCTCATACCCGCTCAGCCTCTCACCAAGCGTACATACCGTCAGTTACACAAAAAGCGCCCACAGTTAAAACCTGTAGAAGAATCTAAGTGGGTCAGGAAGCTGAGAGGAATCATTGATAACAGAAACAGGCAGCAAAGTGTCAGTGGAACCAAGAGAGCTGCTGGACCTCCACAAGATGGACCTCCACAAAAACGCTCTATGACAAATTAATGTGTATATATTTCATTATACTTGAGATTTTTTATGACATATCATTAGGTTCTTTGGAAAAGCTTTAATTATCTGTATGTTGTTCACAGTTTTCTTGGAATTTATTTTTTGTGATTTAATCTAATCAATTTTTCTTAAAATGAATTTATTGTGATTATATCTGATCAGATTTTCTTGGATCAATTTTTTGTGATTTTCATCTGATCAGGTTTTCTTGGATCAATTTCTTGTGATTTTTATCTGATCAGATTTTCTTGGATTTAATTGATTGTGATTTTACCAAATCAGATTTCTTTTGAATTGATTATTGAGATTTTTCTATCCAGACCTGATTTGATGTGGACTGTACTGAGGACAGTGTCTTTGTTGCTGTACTGGCTGGTAAAATGTGGATCACCGTTTGCATTAACAGTCTGCACATTCTGTCATGCTACTTCTGCCTCGGGTTTTTGTTTTTGCTCTGCCTTGTGCTCTGTCTTTCTCCCCCACTCTGTGTATGTGTGTGGAGTGTGTATTGTGTGTGTGTGCTTGTCTGTGTAGGAACAGATCTACTGGACCAGGAAGGAGCCACTCCAGCAGCGTCGTATCCTGTAATGAAGACTTCTTCAAATATTTCACACCTCCACAACAACCTTGCCAGATCGTAGTGAGTGATCAGTTATTTTGTGCCTTTAGCATCATTTTTGAAAAGTTGATTACCTGTTGCTTTTTGCATTACACTTATCCTGTCCTCCTCCTCCTGACACTCACTCTGCTTTGGTTCTGATCCTAGTCTCCAGACACCATCCTTGTCTACTCTCTATGGGATCCCCGTTCAACTGAAACCATCCCGGGACGATGCTCGACCTTTTCAGCTTTACTTTTCTCCACCTGGACCCTCGGCTAGGCTAAGCTCCAATTCTCCACTCTGCCCTAAAGGTGAGAAATAATGTTGCAAAACACCTGAAGTGTATCATTTAATTTTAACATCTTGTTTTTCTCAGATCAAACTTCAGTGCAGTAAATATAATCGGGACAAGCTTCAACTTGTCTAGCCTGTAGTCTTTGCATGTCCTCTGCTGTATAATTTACAACACGTGGTGATTCTACATATGTTTGCAAAAATTGCGTGTAAAATAGTAAATAGTTAAAGAAACAGATTAACCTCCAAATTTTGATGTTTATCTTAAAAAATGCTTTCATAAACATGCTTTGTTTTACTAACTCCCATTTCAAACTGTGCCAACAGGAGCACGTGACTGTCGAGACGAAGATGCAGCAGGAATTGAACCGAACACGAGAGGACCATTTACAGATCACCACGGATAAATCAAGACAGCCAGAGGAACAAGAAATGAGCTTTAGGACTGAAAAAAAAAAAAATCTGTTGCATTTCAACATTCATGTTGTGCTACTAATGTGTGTAGTTTGTTTTTTTATTTCCACATTTGTTTTAATAAATAAACTGTTACAATGTGTAATCGTAAGCATCACTATGGTTCATTCTGGAGTTTAATTTACCAAATAGTGAAACATGAAAACCTTTACATAACACTTGATGGTGTGCAGCTGTTTGTGTTACACTATACAAACAAAAAAACAGGATGTTTGCTGTATTTGGCTTGTGGTCATCTGTGGTATTTTCCAATAATGGCATCTTCCCACAAGCTAAACAATAATGATTTTATTACTAACATTGACTTAAACTTTGTAGAAAGAATTGATGAACAGATTGTACAAGAGATTTCTTTATGTTAACACAATCTACAATGTGTTCCATAAACTAAGTGCACCTGTCCAAGTGTTGTATTATACCCTCTTATATTCCCTGCCCTCCTGCTCTGCACCGTGTGCTAATGCCAAGACAGGATCTGCTGCTGCTGCTGCAGGTACATCCAGTTCATTGTCACTGGCCACTCAGTAATTCTTGCAGAGGTTTTGCAGAGCACAGCATGTCAGCACCAACGATTTCACCAGTTCAGTGTCAGTGAATGGATTTAGTAGCTGGTCTGCTGTGATGTAGAAACTGGTACTGACCCCAACAGTGTTCCTGTTGTAAACTGGGGAGTGGTTGCCATGGCCGACCAACTCTCACGAAGTGGACAGACTCAAAACAGCATCATGCAGGCTCCCAGAAAGTCCTGCACGGTGCACACACATTTTAGAAAAGACCCTTTCTGTCTTCAGTGTCTTACAGTCACAGTGGTGCTGTGCTGTCAAGATGGGTATGTGAGATTTATCCACACACTTGGGCAGCCCAAATCTAACACATAAAGACACTTTATTTGGCTCGTAGGCATGCATTGCAAACTATGAGTAACTCTGAGACAAGCAGCAGTAGGAAACAAAAAGCCTTTGGAGGGAATCACCTCGGAAATGAGGAAATTAAAAAGGTGCTCTGATAGAAATAAACTATCAGTAAATTTGAGTGAAACTAGGGTCATGTTTGGAAATGGTAAAATAGAAACAAAAGTGCAGGTAAGGATAGACAGAGTTAATGTATAGAGAGAAAGTGAAAACAAATTTCTAGGTGTGATAATAAATCACAAAATCTGCTGGAAATCTCACATAAATCATGTACGAGCCAAGCTGTCGAAAAGCGTTGCAGTTCTTGGAAAAACCAGACATGTACTGGATTATAAAGCAGCACACGTTCTCTATTGTTCACTAATATTGCCATATCTCAATACTGTGTGGAAGTGTGGGGTAACACTTACAAAAGTAACATAAAGCCATTATATATATTTCAAAAAAGGCCATAAGAATATTGAATAATTCTGTTTTTTGTGATCACACCAATAGTTTATTCTTAAAGTCACAAGTACTGAAGTTCAGAGATCTGGTAGATATCCATACAGCAAATATAATGTATAAAGCAAAAAACAATATGCTACCAGGCAACATACCAAATATGTTTTCCGAAGGACAGGGAGGCCATAATTTGAGGGGACAGTTTAATTTCAAAGCATGCAGTGTTCGCACAACAAGAGTTTGTGTATTTCTATCTGTGGTGTGAAATGATGGAATGGCCTGGATGAGGAAATCAAGTTAAGTAACAGCATAACTCAGTTTAAGAAGAGGTACAAAGAAATTATTTTCAAAAGGTATGGAGAGGAAGAAGGGTGTGTCACTGGGTGATACACTGGGTGAGTGTGTATGTGTGTATATGTGTGTATATATATATATATGAGATGTTACTAACTAGTTATATGATGTTACAAGGGTATGGAAGTGTGAGCTCAGTATGTAAATAAGACTGTGAGATAATTGAGAAGCTGATATTTTGTGTATGATGGGACAGTGGAGAAGGGGAAGGATTAAATAAGTGCAGACTTCTTCCTGCTCCTTTTCAAGCATGTAAACTGTGTTGTTGTTTTGTTTTTCTGTGTGTATTTGTAACCCTTGTTTTCATTTAGTTAACCTTGATTTATTTTTCGAGAGCTTTTATTTCACTGTTTTTTTTTTTCCATGTTCGAAATAAAAAAATCTATCTATCTATCTAACCTGTTCTTACCTGTTTTCTTGAAAGCAGCCATTTCTTTAAATTTCCCCTTGTCTGTTTTAATTTTGGGTCAAGTGGTTCGGGTGGTGATATTCACCACACTCCTGATTATTGCTCATTTAATTTTGTTTATGTACACACAATTACAAAACAAACCTGGGTTGTTGTTAAACTATTATATCAATCAAAAATTCATAGACAGCAAACCTTGTAATGTGTAGGTAGACCTGTTGGGATAAACCACCAAGCACTGTGGACTGGAGGTTGAAGATCATGTCAGAAACCATTTAGAGTGAGGAAAAAAAATCCATTCAGCATAATATTGCAATATTTTGCATGACTATAGTAACAGTTCATAGACCCAAAGTATTGATTCTTTTTTACATAAAGTCTTAATACTGTTGCAAATACAAACCCAATTTTTGGGTTAAAAGAAAAAAAAAACTCAATTGCCTTCTCAGTCCACTAGATGGTGCTAAGTGCTCAGTGTTTACTGAGATAATAAAAAATGCAATTTTAAAAATGTAATAAAATAAGATGAATAGACTGAAAACTTTATCTTTTTAGATGAAACAAAGGATGTTGAAAAGTTTTCACTTGGGAACATAATTTGCAGTTTAAAAAGGTTTAAAATAATCACAATATATGATACTGCAATACTCAACATATCGCAAAATTGTAATATTGTAATATCATTGGGCCCAAAAATCACTTATTGGTCGGGCCCCACTACAAACAGCCCTCATGCTGTTTTTTGTTTTTGTTTTGTTTTT
>MDSP01000247.1_pt1 | contig 12036 bp, 7 predicted proteins | sample 1005811 | NCBI WGS metagenome assembly MDSP01 (sample SAMN05526596, study PRJNA338239) | gut metagenome | isolation source: stomach gut content | host: Naso elegans | place: Saudi Arabia: Red Sea | collected 2011-04
ATTTTCACAAACTTGTTGCATTGTACGCGGTGCTTACTGCGTCGACGCACTTTTTCCCCGACTGCAGCACTCCCCGACGGGCGCGGGGGTGCGAGGGCCCGTTCAACGCCGCTTGCGGCTTTAATTAGGGCCCGAGCACCGAACGGTGCGAGGACCTATTGTAACTGAAGGAATTATTAGGGCCCGAGCACCGAACGGTGGTTGACCGTTGAGCCTGTAGCCGTTCCAATATTTTGTGAACTGCGCATGACCGCCTATGAAATCTATAGCTTTGGCGTAGCCTATCAGGGTGTTGTAGTTGCGGACGAGAGCATCGCATACAGGTATCGCAAAAAGGTATATATCCACGCTCGCAGCGTCTTTCTGTCTGAATACCGCTGTGGTGATTTTTTGTTGTTGTCTGCGGGACACGCTGATGCCTGATTTGTCCTCGCCTATATTAATAATAACTTCCTGCGCGGTGTTTTGAGCGTTTGCGGTGTGTTGTGCTGCAGGCGTATGCTGAGGCGTACTGGGCTGTGTGTTGCTGTGGTATGCGGGCAGGGGCAGCTCGTCGCCTTGTATGTCTATAGTCGGCATATCAGTATACAGCTCCACAACCACTATCTCCTGCGCTTCGGGAGGGGCTGGCTGGAGGAGATTGACGGAATTGGTGACGTCGTCGTCGTTGATGTAGGCTGTGCGGAAGTCCTCTCTCAACAAATCCGTAATCCTGGCGATAGCTTCTTCGTCTCGTCTGTCGTTACACGCCGTCAGGGTAATAAAGGCTAATAGCGCTGTGATTTTTTTCATTATTCTATCCTCGTGTTATTAATTAACAAATATTTAACATTATAATATTAATACGCTTGAAGGTCAAGTGTATTTTAAATTTATACAATTTTTTTTGATTCGTCGTATTTAAAAATACATTTTTACTTTATTTTTGAAAATAATTATGCTATAATATAAAACATTTTTAATTTTAGGAAAAACTATGAACATACTTTTAGCAACCCAAAATGCCCACAAAATACAAGAAATATCCAGCATATTGTCTGATTTTTGCAATATCGCAGTACCCAAAGAATCTCTCGACATACCCGAAGGCGACCAGTCTTATGTAGCAAACGCCATCCTCAAAGCCGAAGCTTGGGCGGAGCTGTATCCCGATTACTGGATACTGGCTGACGATTCGGGCTTGGAAGTACCCGCTATAAACAACGAACCGGGAGTAATCTCCGCAGAATATGCAGGAAAAAACGCCTCCCATAAAGAACATATCGACAAATTACTCTCCAAACTAAAGAACACCGCCGACCGTGAAGGGGTTTTTGTCAGTTATGTTTTGTTGATGTCGCCCGATAAAAAAATATTCTGCTCCAGAGGCGAGTGTCACGGCAGGATTTTGGAAGCGCCGTCGGGAAACGGAGGCTTCGGCTACGACCCTGTCTTCCAGCCTGAGGGATTCGATTGTTCTATGGCGGAACTCTCCCCCGAACAAAAAAACCAAATATCGCACAGGTACAAAGCCTTATTAGGCATAAAAGACTACATAAAATATCTGGAGGCGCAGAATGATTAAGAAAGCGATTTTTCAATATTTTGCCGATGAACACATAAGCAATGTCAACTTCACCCGCAACAACAACGCTGTTGGCAACTTCGTTGATACTTCTGTCGGTAACAACTCGGTTATGGACAAATCTGTTGACAACAAGTCTGTTGACAACAACTCCGTTGGCGACACCGTCGCGGAATCTGATAGTGGGGCTGACAACAATGTTGATAATTCTGTTGACAACAAATCTGTTGATAGTTCGGCTGATGATTCTGTTGTAGACCCAGTTGAAAGTGGGGCTGACAACGATGTTGATACTTCTGTCGGCGACAGGTCTGTTGATAATACAGCAGATAGCGGGGTTGATGATTCTGTGAAAAAAGACTCTAGTGATAGTCCGATTGAGAGTGTTGTAGATGACTCTATGAAAAATAGTGAATCGGTTGATACTCATGTCGGCGACAAGTCTGTTGATAACAGGTCTGATGAGGGGCAGGATTCTGATGAGGTGTTGATTGAGCTTTCTGCGATAAAAAATCAAAATTCCGTACGACCTGACCACCCCGCATTGGCTGAATTATTCGACGAGTGTATTAATTTTACCGATTGCGGATTGCACAAAACCGCTCTTAATATGGTTTTCGGCTCGGGCGACCCTAATGCCGATATAATGCTGATAGGCGAAGCGCCTGGCGCTGATGAGGACGAGAGCGGTCTGCCTTTCATGGGGAGGGCGGGGAAACTGCTTTTGGGGATATTTCAAAAATACGGCGTGGAACGCGACAGTCTGTACATAGCCAATATTCTAAAGCACAGACCGCCGAACAACAGAAACCCCATCCCTGCAGAGATAAAAGCTTGGACGCCTTTTTTGAAAAAACAAATAGACATTGTACAGCCGAAATTACTCATAACATTAGGCAACTTCTCTTCGCAGTTTATTTTGCAGACCAAAGAGGGTATCACTAAAATACGCGGTTCTGTCAAGGATTCCGAGTACGGCAAGGTAATGCCCAGCCTGCATCCTTCTGCTATCATAAGAGGGGTTTATCCTAAAGAATTATTGGAAAGAGACATAGTTACGGCTTTGAGGTTTGTAGGTATGGACGTTGAGATGAAGGACGATTAATGTCATGGTTATTGGCTGAAGTCGCGCTGAGTGTACCTCTGCACGACAGTTTTTATTATATAATTCCGGAGCATCTGGAGGCTCAGGAGCTGGCTTTGAAGCGTGTCAAGGTATCTTTCGGGAGACGGGACGAAGTCGGCTTTGTGATGCGTGTAATACCCGAAAAAGACGCTCCTGTGGACTTGAGTAAATTTAAATCTGTAAAAGAAAGCGAAGAAGTCATCGATAAAGAGCCGATTTTTACTGAAGCGTTGTTGAATCTGGGCAGGCAGGTGGCTAATTATTACCACGCGCCTATAGGCGAAGTGATATTTACCATGCTCCCTCCGCTGAAAGAAGCTAAAGACTTTAAGAATCCTTATATATCCGAGTCCAAATCATTCACGCCAAACGAACAACAGCAAGAAGCCTTTGACATGATGAAAGACAGCATAGGCGTTAGAGGGACTTTTTTATTGCAGGGCGTCACAGGCAGCGGAAAAACCGAAGTCTACAAAATGCTCGCAAGAGAGTGTCTCAACAAAGGCAGAAGCGCCATAATCCTAGTCCCTGAAATCGCATTGACAGACCAGACTCTGCGGAGGTTTTCGGAGGAGTTCGGCGAGAAGATAGCTCTCTTCCACAGCAAACTCAAACCCGCCGAACGCGTGGGCGAGTGGTTTCGTGTATTGAGAGGCGAAGCCAGCATAGTCATAGGCCCTCGAAGCGCGATTTTTGCACCTCTGCAGAATGTGGGCTTGATTGTCATCGACGAAGAACACGACCCCTCTTACAAAGCTATGGATTCGCCGAGATACCACGCTAGGGGCGCTGCATTTATGAGGTCGAAGAACGAAAACGCGTTATTGGTGTTCGGGTCGGCGACTCCTAGCATAGAAAGCCGCCACGCCGCCGACAGAGGCGCTATCCAGCGTATAGTGCTGTCGGGGAGATTCGGGGATACTCCTCTCCCTAAGGTCGACATAGTGGATTTGAAACAAGAAAAAAACAACTTCCTATCGGAAGCTTTATTCAAGAAACTGCTGTTGAATTTATCCGACAAAAAACAGAGCTTGATTTTTTTGAACAGAAGGGGCTACTCGCCCAGCCTGCTGTGCAAAGACTGCGGATTTTTTTTCAGATGCCCTAACTGCGACGTGGGAATGACTTGGCACAAAAGAGACGGCTCTGTAAAATGCAAATACTGCGAGTTTGAGGACAGAGCGCCCGATACCTGCCCCGACTGCGGCGGCATCAACATAAAAGACATAGGTCACGGCACGGAGAAACTGGAGGAGTCATTGCAGGAGCTGCTGCCTTCGGCGAAGGTGCTGCGATTGGATTTGGATACTGCCCGTAAAAAAAACGGCTCAGAAAAAATCCTCAACGATATGAAAAACCACAAAGCCGATATTTTGGTGGGGACGCAGATGATAGCCAAAGGTCACGACATAGCAAATATCACTCTCGTGGGTGCGCTCTTTCCCGAGATAATGCTCTCTCTGCCTGATTTCAGGGCGTCGGAGAGGACGTTTTCGCTGTTGTCGCAAGCTATAGGCAGAGCCGGCAGACGCGACACGCAGGGGCAGGCGGTGATTCAGACTTATCTGCCCGAACACACTGCCGTACAGCTCGCCGTAACTCAAGACTATGAAGAGTTTTACAAAGAAGAAATCCAAATCCGTCAAGATTTTAATTATCCGCCTTTCGTCAGGATGAGCCGTATAGTTTTTAGGTCTATAGATGACGGGGTATTGGTGAAGTTGAATTACGCATTGAAAAAAGCAATCAAAAAAAACAAAGATAAGTTTAGAGAGCTGGGACCTGAAGATAACGGCACGCCACATGACGCCATTGTCCTCCTTCTCTATTTTTCTCCCTCGTAGGTGGAGATTTAAAGTTCTGTTTTAAAACTGCCACTGTTCCAATCCTACTTAACCCCCTCCCCCCTCCTCTTCCTCTTGTCTCCCCCCTTCCTCCTGAGTATACTACCTAACCCTTCTGAACTTCAGTCAGAGTTACTGAAGACCCGGAGTACACTGGGGAGTCAGCTACACCGCTGAGAGAGAGACAGAGATAGACAGAGACTTAGCTGCCTGCTATTCTACCACTCTCTCCGGTAATAAGAAAAGTTTCTGTTCTTTTCTGTGTTACAGCAGAGAGATAAAACTAGGGATCACTCACATGCACACATGCACACACACACACACACACACACACACTTACACACACAAACACCTATATATATAAATCTGTATATATAAATTTTAATATGCTCAGTAACACGCATGATCTTGGAGATGCACTCTGCAAAGCATGACTTCAGACACAAAATGGAGGCACAATATACAGACAAACTCCCTCACACACACATGCACACTCATGGAATGCCTCTTGTCCAATCAAATTGCTTGTTTTTTTGTTTTGTTTTGTTTTGTTTTTTCAAATTGCTTCTGTTAAATGAATAGTATTGAATTCTCTTTTTTAGTTCATATTTAGTTAGTTGAGTTAATATGAGAAAATATAGCAAACAATAGCCTATATAAACAGCCCTTTAGTATCAAATCATGGAATTACAAGTATTGAAGATTTTTAACATGCCAGCTGTTCACAGAGTTAGCACCTCAAAACACTGGGGCAAACTATGAACATGTGCACTGACACTAGCAGTCAAAGTTAGAGCACATTTCCCTGATTTCACACAAAACCTGAGCTTCCAGGTAAAAGGCTTTGAAAAGAATTTCACCTGCAACAACAAACCTCTTTTTTTAAAACATATTTTTTGGACTTTATTTTTTAGATAGGACAGCTGAAGAGTGGACAGCAAACAGGGCAGAGTGCGAGTCATCCCTTTGTCACGGCCAAACACTCAAGAATGTGATCCTTTCATTTTACGCAGCATGCGCGGCTCTCTCCTCTGGAAAACATTCATACTTGTACTTGTTAAACAAAAAAGTGCCACAAATGTCAAGGAGAGGAAATAGAGCTGGAGAGACGTTCAAACTGGCTGCTTTCTTACCTCTGCACAGCTAGCCAATCACAGCGCAGAGTGGGTTTGATTGTCATATCATCAGATGCAGAAAACTGCAGAACTGGTCGCATAAAGATGCCCTTCATTTTTCTTAGCTAAGGTGTAGGAGGAGGGGGTTTCTGAAGCTATTCAACCATCCATCAAGCACTTCTGACGGAGTGTATTTGCCCCTTTGATGCTGCAGTTCTGCCCCTTTCACGCTGGATTAAAAAACACACACACATCCACTTACATTTGACTTTTGTCTTCAGCAGGAAAAGGTTTTCAGGTTTTTTAGTGAAAACAAATCTCAAAGATAGAGTGCTATGTGTGTATCTGTTGCTTTACCCCATTTGGGGTTTTCTTGTGAAAATCAGCTGTTAATATTTGATCTTTGGTAAATGTTAGTCCAGACTAAGCATACATATGAGTTGAGTTACCATGGAAACATATCTGACAACAGGGGTTTCACTATATTTCAACACTGCTTACAACCCAGAAATCATCCATTTTCACCATCTAGTCACTGATTCACTGATTTCTGGTTTGCACCTGAATTGATCTCCTCTCAGTTAATCTTTCATTACATTTTGTGAGGAGGTAAACGTGAAAGTAAAACTTTCTTGCACCATCTCTTTTCTGTGTGTTAGACTTACTAACGACCGCGGTCACATCAAACTCAAGACTCAAGAACCGGCTGACAGTGATCTTACCTGCAGATGCACCGTGACACAAAAGCAGCGACAGAAATAAAACCCTCATGTTGTGTCTTGATGAAAGTTTTGCTTGTTTACTTGAGGCCCTCTTTCTTCTTCTTCTTCTTTTCCGGTTTATTGGCGGTTGGCAACCGACTTGTGGTGCATTACCGCCACCTACTAGACTGGAGTGTGGGACATTAGATTGACAGGAAAAAAAAAACAAAACAAAACAAAACAAAACAAACAAAAACAAAAAAACAAACAAACAAACAAAAAAACTAGATTCTGTGTATTAGTCTTGTACTTTTCAGGTATTTAATTACATGGCTAATCAGCTCCCTCCCCAGTAAGTTCTTGATATTTATGACCATTTTGGCCCTTTTTCCTGCAGCTGCAAGTGCCCTCCTTTCCTCCTCATATGCCCCACATTCCAACAACACATGCCTAACTGATTCCTTTTCACCACAGTGCCCACATTTACCATCAGTGTGTCTCCCTATTCTGTGCAATGTGTCGTTTAGACCTGTGTGCCCTATCCTCAGCCGTGTGATGATTGCCTCCTCCCTTCGACTCCTGCCCATCCTCCTTCCCAGCCCAACCTGTGTCTGTATGTTATATAGGTGTCTTCCTGTGTCCTCTATGTCCCAATATTCCTGCCACACCTTCCCCACATGTTTCTTTATTAATGCTTTCCCCTCTGCCCTACTTAACGGAATTTCCCTATCTATTGTTTGTGATTTCAGTGATTGCTTGGCCAAAATGTCTACAACTTCATTTCCCTCTAACCCCACATGTGCCGGAACCCAAATAAAACTGACTTTCAGACCCCTCCTGTGCATTCTGTACAGTGCATTGTGTATTTCGAGAACGAGATCTTGTCTGCATGATTTCAGGGTATTGATGCTTATGAGTGCTGCCTGGCTGTCTGATGCTATTACTATGTTGTTGTGGTTGTTCTTTTCTGTCCATTCCAGTGCCAATATTATAGCTGTGAGCTCAACTGCGTATACTGATAGATGGTCCGTGGTTCTTTTCTTGATGTGTACTTTGTAGTGTGGGATGAAGACTGCAGCTCCTGTGCGTCCAGTATCTGGGTCTTTTGATCCATCAGTGAACACTATTGTTTTGTCTGTTAAATGCTGTTCCAGGTATCTTTGGGCTATCCCTCCTGCCACTGCTTGTCTGCTTCCTTTTTTCAGTTGTTGTTTTAAATCAAAATTAACTGTTGCCTTTACAAATAACCAGGGTGGAGTTTGTGAGTATGAGATTGTTGGACTGAATTGGATACAATGTAAACCCGCTTGCTCTGCTTTTATGTTTCCTACCCACCCAAAGCTCATATAATTTGTTTCCTGATGTTCCCAACAGCCTTCCAGCACTGTTTTTGTCGGGTGCGAGGTGCTATGCCCCTGAAGGTTGACCCAATACGCTAACATAAGTTGTAATCTTCTTATTGATAGAGGCTGTCCCCCCATCTCGACTTGTATTGCTGATATTGGAGAAGATTTAAATGCTCCGCTGCATATCCTCAGTCCCTGTGCCTGCTGTACATCCAGTTTTTTAAGATGACTTGCTGCTGCTGATACATATCCAATACATCCATAGTCTAGTGCCGCTCTCATCATGGCCTGATATATATTAAATAACGATGCCCTGGTTGCTCCCCAGTCTCTTCCTGACAGACATCTTAGCAGATTATTTATTTTTTTACATTTATCCCTCACTTTTTCAATGTGCTGCTTCCATGTCAACTTTTCATCAAACCACATTCCAAGTAATCTAATCACCTTAACCTGCTCAATTACTTGGCCATATAGCTTCAGGGAGATTTCCTTGTGCTGTTTAGAAAAACATATCATTTGTGTCTTTGCGATCGAAAACTTAAATCCCCATTCATCTGCCCACTGTTCCACCTTCTCAATTGCCTCCTGCAGTTTCTTCTGTATATAATTGAGATTTCGCCCTCTTACCCATAAGGCCCCGTCATCCGCATATAGCGACTTTCCCACATTTTGCTCAACCTTTCCAAAAATATCATTAATCATTATATTAAACAGGGTTGGACTACATACACTACCTTGCGGTGTTCCATTCTCCACTTGATATACTTTAGAATACTCTGCACCCACTTTAACTTCTATAGTTCTCCCAAACATGAAATCTAATATCCAATTGTACATCTTTCCATATACCCCTAATTTATTTAGTTTGATAAGTAGTCCCTCTTTCCATAACATATCGTACGCTTTCTCAATATCAAAAAACACTGCAATCACCATTTCTCTGTTGGTCTGAGCTTTCCTTATGTCTGATTCCAGACATAAGACATTGTCCATCGTCCCTCTTCCTTTACGAAACCCGCTTTGATAATTTGACACCAAGTTTTTGCTCTCTAGAAAGTATATTAGCCTCTCCATCACCATCCGTTCCATAGTTTTCCCTAATTGTGATGTTAGGGCGATGGGCCTATAACTAGAGGGGTTCGATGCATCTTTACCTGGTTTTAATATTGGCACTATCACAGATTCTTTCCATTTTGACGGGAGTTTGCCTGTATCCCATATTTCATTGAATAATCTTAGTACAGCTTCCAGTGCCCGGTCCGTCATATGAGCTAACATACTGTAACATATTCCATCTTTCCCTGGTGATGTTTGCCGTGCGTTTGAAATTGCTCTCCTCAGTTCAAACAACGTAAATGGTAAATCTAGGTCCTCCCCTGATGGTGCCCTTCTCTTTGTAATTCCTGCGTTCTTTGCAAGGATATTGCCTCTACACTGTTTCGCTTTAACAGTTAGATTTTCTGAGCTGTGAATCTGTACGAAAGTTTCCGCTAAAAGCTCTGCTTTTTCCAAACAACTTATTGCTATCATATTATTGCTATGTAACACTGGTATTTCAAAATTTCTCTTTAATCCATTCATTCTCCTAATCATTCCCCACACATCCGCCAACTGTGTTTCTCTCCCAATTTTATTGCAGTATTGTCTCCAATATGTCCGTTTTGCTGACCTAATAGTTTTCCGTACTACCGCTTGTGCTTTTTTGTATTGGATCAACGTTTCTATTGTGTGATGGTTTTTCAACTGTCTAAATGTTCTATTTCTCATTTTTATTACCTTACTACAGTTATCGTCCCACCAAGGTACACTCTTTCCCTGTTTCTTTCCCTTACTCTTTGGAATGTTTCCTTCTGCTGTCTGAATCACTGCACTACTCAGTTTCCAATTCATTTCTTCTATATTAGTTGTACTCTCTTCCATCAATTTTACACACGTCTTCACTTGCTATTTGGAATGCATCCCAGTCTGCCTTTTCCAACTTCCATCTTGATGTTTTTACTCCCCCCTCTTGACTTATTCCTATTTCAACCTTGACTTTTATTGGATAATGATCACTCCCTATTGTTGACTGGTTTAATACTTCCCAAACAGTAACACCTGCTATTTCAGTGGATGTGAGCGTCAAGTCAATGATACTCTCCGTATTCTGTGAACTATTATACCTTGTGCCGCTTCCATCATTCATACACACTAATCCTATTTCATCTATGAACTCTTCTATTACTGATCCATTTGCATCTGTATTATTGCTCCCCCACAGTGTACTGTGGGAGTTAAAGTCCCCACACCATACTACTTTCCCTTGTATTGGCCCACTTGCTTCCTTCAGTATATCCGTACTTAGTTTTTTACATGGGTTATAGTAATTGACTATTAAAATACTACTCTTTTCTGTCCAGACTTTGATTACAATAGACTCTTGTTCTTTACCCTTTTTGATTAGACTATAATTCAGCCCATTTCTTACAAACGTTGCCACTCCTCCCCCTTTCCCAGCTTCTCTGTCATTTCGTATTGCAGTGTAGTCATATATTACAAAATCCCATTGTGGCTTTAACCACGTCTCTTGGATACATATTACATGAGGCTTGTCTGTCAACTCTGCTATGAACTTTTTAAACTCTTGCCCGTTTGAGATTAGACTCCTTGCATTCCACTGCAAAATAATTAAGACCATGAGGATCCACCAACCCATGTCTGAGATTTAGATATTTCTCCAGCTAATTTCTCCTCCACTGTTTCCCATCTTAGCCCCTCCAGCCCAAGAAATTTCTCAGCTGCTCTCACTATAATCTTGATCTTTTCAGTCTTCCTGGTTGCTTGTGCCGAGCAGTTGATCACATCAACCATAAACAGCACAAAATCATTCTTGCTCACAATCAGTGTATCCTCTTTTATACCTAGTTTAGCACACCCTCCACATGTTCTGTTACGATCCTCTGCTCCCACTGGTTTAGGAACCTCTGTCGGCGCTGTTGTCTTTATTTTCCTCACTGCTTCTGCATATGATATTCCCTGAGATATTTTAACTCTCTGCACTTCGGCTGCTTTCTTACTCATCTCACATCCTCGATAAGCTGAGGTATGCTCTCCTCCACAGTTACAACATTTTAGCTTAGCCCCTTCCTCACATTTGCCATATTCGTGCTCACCTGCACATCTACCGCATCTTTGCTTGCCTTTACAAACTGCCGCTACATGGCCATACTTTTGACACTTGAAGCATCGCAGTGGTGGGGGAATGTATGGCCTTACCTCATAGCTCATATATCCTATGTATACTTTATTGGGCAACCTTGGCTCATCAAATTTTATCAAGACGGACAGGCTGTCGCATTTCTCACCAAATCTAGTTGTTTTCAGCCGTCTGGCTTCTAGCACCTTGGCACCTTCCACATTATCTTTAATCTGGTCCACTGATACAGCTGTAGGTATCCCCGAGATGACACCCCTAGTCGGCTTTCTATCTTCAGGTATTGTGCACTGCACTTGTTTTCCATCCATTTTGTTCATTCTTATACATTTACCTTGTTGCACACTATCCCTACAGAAAATCAACAACGATCCATTTCGTAATACTTTGGCGTTTTTAACCTCACCTATTGCCTTGAATATCGACTTTGTTAACTGAATTGGGTTCCACTCACCAAACGACGCTCCTTCTTGAGAAAGTTTGATGTTAACTCTATACTCCTCTTTCTGCCTCGCTGCTGGTGTTAGACTTTCTTCACTGTCTGTACCTTCTGTATTGACGCTATTTTTTTGTTGTCTCTCTTTTTTCCGTTTTCTTCTGTTTTTTTGACTCACAAAACTCCAACCTTCATCCCTCCCTCCAGCCATTTCAATTCCTCCCATCTCACTTCCTGATCCGTCACTTCTCTCTGCCATCTCCTGCCCATTCACAGTCCAGCTGTTGCCAACCGCCAGCCACTCCCTGGCACAGAGCAAAGGGAAATGCAGACTTAAATACACAAGGTAATGGGGAACAGGTGAAAACAATCAGGGCTGGGAAGACAATCAGACCAGCAGGAAACACACAAGAGGAAGGGGCAAGTTACCTGAAATGAGAGGAGAGTTAGGTTTCAAAATAAAACAGGAAGCCACAAGACAACATAGACACAAAACAAAAACTATACATAACCAGATTTCTTGGACATGACAGTTTTTGCTGTTACCAATTCTGATGTTGTTAAGTTACTATTACTACAGTTGAAGCTACAGTAACTTTTTTTTAAAATAGTTTTCTCTATTTTTATAGTTCTTTTGAAAACAATTTCTGTTTTACTTTTTTGATCACCTGAATTGTACTAACTGAGCTGTTTTTAAAGTATTTTACT
>MDSP01000248.1_pt1 | contig 12016 bp, 8 predicted proteins | sample 1005811 | NCBI WGS metagenome assembly MDSP01 (sample SAMN05526596, study PRJNA338239) | gut metagenome | isolation source: stomach gut content | host: Naso elegans | place: Saudi Arabia: Red Sea | collected 2011-04
TGATACTATGATGAGTAATGCTACTTTGTCGGTGGGCGAGAAGCAATTGATTACGATTGCTAGGGCTATTGTTAAGCGCTGTAGCTTGCTTATTCTGGATGAAGCTACTAGCTCTGTTGATACGCGTCCAAACATCTGAAATTTGATAACCCCTTTACTATCCCAATATTTTAAAATTGTTATAACTTCTGAATAAAGCATATCTAAAGTTTGTGCTAAATCTTTTAAGTCAGTTTCAATATTTTCTTGATAAGCTGAAATAAGTAATAAATAAACTTTTATATATGAACCGTGTGCCATTGGTACAAAATCTCTTATAAACCAACTTGGAATATTAATATTTTTCGTAGTAGTAAATCTGACAGCTGACATTGTCCACCTCCTTAGTAAAATAAAGCCAATCCCCGAAGGGACTGACTAACTATTCGCCAATCAAAATATCAATAATTTGATTAACATTACCTGCTCCCATAGTAATTATTAGGTCGCCAGGTTCTGCACTTATCAATAAGTGATCTGCGATTTCGTCAAAACTATCTATATAAATGACGTCCGTATCGCCATTTCGTTCCATTATATCCACAATATCTTTTGCATGTATGTCGCCAGGATTTTTTTCACGTGCAGCATAAATATCGGTTATAATTACATTCCCACCTTTTTCAAGTGCAGTTGCAAAATCCTCAAGAAATGCTTTTGTACGAGTGTACGTATGAGGTTGAAAAATTACAAATAACTTATTGTGTGGGTATTTATTTGCAACTTCAAGTGTTGCTTGTATTTCTGTTGGGTGATGTGCATAGTCATCAACTAACGTTATGCCGTGTATATCGCCTCTAACTTCAAAACGTCTTTTAGCCCCTTTAAAGCCGACCAAATTATTTTGTATAGTTTCAAAATTAATTTGTAGGAAATGTGATACAGCACATACACTTAATGCGTTTAGTATGTTGTGTGCACCCGTAACCCCTATACGTAAGTTGCCCATAAGTTGACCTCTAAAATATACATCAAAAACGCCACATGCCTCATCATCAAATGTAATATTTTTGGCATACCAATCACAACTTTCACTTAAACCGAAAGTTTGTTTGTTTGGGTGGTCAATTTTTACATCTTCATTTACCACAAGTAAGCCATCAGCAGGAATTAACGATGCAAATTTGGTAAATGATTCATAAATTTCGTTTATGTCTTTAAAGAAATCCATATGATCTTCTTCTACATTTAGTATAACCCCAACTCTTGGAAAAAAATCCAAAAAACTATTGTGATATTCGCAAGCTTCAGTGAGGAAATATTTATGCCCCCCTATACGAATATTGCCACCTATTGACTGAACTATACCTCCAACTGTAATTGTTGGGTCAAAATTTGCTCCAAGTAGCACATTTGCAAGCATTGACGTAGTGGTAGTTTTTCCATGAGTACCAGAAACACAAATAGGAAAATCATATGTGTGCATAAGCATTCCTAAAAATTCTGCACGAGTTACAACAGTTTTAACATTTTGACGGGCACAAATAAGCTCCTCATTTTCTTCTGAAATAGCAGCTGTATACACAACAACGTCGATATCAGGAGTAATGTTAGCTTTGGTATGTGTTGGCATGATTTGAACGCCAATGTTTTCTAAATGTCTAGTAATATCAGATGCTTTCATATCAGATCCACTTACTTCGTGCCCTCTGTCGTGCATAATTTCCGCAAGACCACTCATACTAATACCGCCAACACCAATAAAGTGGATTTTTACCGATGGGGCGTCTAAAATTGCATTTGTCATATAGGTTATCCTTTCATTATAAACTGAGAAATTAAAAATAAAATGATATATTAAAATTATATGCAATACCCCTAAGATATACACTAATTTCATCTTTTCCTATTATATAACAAAAAATGTTGTTTGTACAACACATATAGACATAAATATTATCATAATTCGGCGAAATAGTCTAGGTAATTTCGGTAAATAAAATCTATTTTACAATAAGGGGTATTTATTTTTAATAAAAATTGTACAAATTTCTATTGTCTTATTGCTAAGTATATGGTAAAATAATATTTGTAAAAACACAACGCCGCTAGGGGGGAAAATTTATGTACAAAAAAGAAATGGTCGCAATGTTATTAGCAGGAGGTCAAGGAAGTAGACTTGGAGCTTTAACGCAACAAATTGCAAAACCTGCAGTAATGTTTGGAGGAAAGTACAGAATCATAGACTTTCCATTAAGTAATTGTATTAATTCAGGGATAGACACAGTTGGGGTTTTAACACAATATGAACCTCTTGTACTAACAAAACACATTGGGATTGGGATGCCTTGGGATCTTGACCTTACAAATGGTGGGGTAACTATACTTTCTCCATTCGTAACAGGAGCACAAGGAGAATGGTACTCAGGTACTGCTAATGCTATATATCAAAACATTAAATACATTGATGGGTATGACCCAGAGTATGTTCTTATATTATCAGGTGATCACGTTTACAAAATGAACTACAATGAAGTTCTTGATTATCACAAAGAAAAAGGCGCAGACGTTACAGTTGCGGTTATCGAAGTTCCTATGGAAGAAGCAAACCAATTCGGTATCATGAACACTGATGGTGATAACAGAATTGTAGAATTTGAAGAAAAACCACAAAATCCAAAGAGTAACCTAGCCTCTATGGGGATTTACATCTTCAACTGGAAGCTACTAAGAAAAGCACTTATCGAGGATAGCACTATCCATCCAGACAGTGATTTCGGTAAACACATTATACCAGCGTTGTTAAACGGCGGAGAAAAAATTTATGCATATCCATTTAGATCTTATTGGAAAGACATTGGAACAATTGATGCTTATTGGCAAGCAAACATGGAGCTTTCATATATAGTACCAGAGTTCAATCTATACGATAATTTCTGGAATATATATACAAACTCAGATAACTACGGTCCACAATGGATTAGTCCAAGCTCGACAGTAGCACATTCTTTAATATCTAAAGGTTGTGAAGTTGAAGGGGAAGTTCAAAATTCAATTGTAAGTCCAAATGTTAAAATAGAAGCAGGTGCTGTTGTAAAAAATAGTATCATCATGCAAAACACTGTTATCAAAGCGGGAGCTGTAATTGATAAAGCTATTATTTCTGAAAATAGCGTTATCGGTGAGCGTGTAAAAATTGGTGAAGGTGAAAACATACCAAACGAGAAAAAACCACACGTATACAACAGTGGTATCACGGTTGTTGGTGCATACACATCTGTACCAAACGGTGTAGTTATCGGTAAAAACTGCGAAATAGCAGGGGAAACGTCTGCAGAGCAATACCCAGAAGGTAGTTTACAAAGTGGACAATCTCTAATTGTTGAGGAGGGGAAATAGATGAAAGCAGTAGGAATTATATTAGCTGGTGGAAAGAAAAGCACTATGGGCGAACTAACTGCTCACAGAAATAATTCGGCGATGCCAATCGGAGGAGCATACCGTGTTATAGATTTTGCACTAACAAACTTTAGTCAATCAGGAGTAAAGAAAGTTGGAGTAATCTCTCAAAATAGTACAAGATCATTAGCAGACCATATTTCTTCTTCAAAATGGTGGAACTTCGGTAGAAAAAACAGTGGTATCTTTTTATTCACACCTGATATGTTAAGTGCAGATACTTTCTCTTTTAGAGGAACTGCGGATGCTATCTTCCAAAACATTCAGTTTTTAAAAAGAAGCCAAGAACCTTACGTTATAATTTGTCCAGGTGAACAAGTTATAAGAATTGACTACAACAAAGTTATCAAATACCATGAAGAACAAGGGGCAGATATTACTCTTGTATGTAAAGATATGGGTAATGAGTCTGTTCTTGACTATGGGGTTGCAGAACTGGATGAAGAAAATAGATTAGTTGGGTTTGAAGAAAAACCACTTGACCCACAAAGTTCAACTATTTCTCTTGGGATTTATGTTATCGAAAGACAACTACTTATCCAACTTCTTGAGCAACTTAATAAAGAAGGAAGACACAGCATCGTTACAGACATCATCATGAGATATAGAAAGAAACTTAAAATTGTTGCTTACATGTTTGATGGATATTGGCAAACGCTTAAAAACATCGAAACACTTTTTGCAACTAACATGGATTTCTTAGATCCAGAAAAAAGAAACGAAATATTTAGCAATGGATATGTTTACACAAAAGCTAAAGATGATCCACCTGTTAAATATAGTTTAGGTTGTCATATCAAAAATAGTATCTTAAACGGTGGAGACATCGTTAACGGAACTGTTATTGATTCAGTTGTATCACGTAAAGTATTTATTGGCGAAGGTGCAATTGTTAAAAATTCTATCATCATGGAAGGTTGTACTATCGGAAAAGGTGCAATCGTAGAAAATGCAATTTTAGACAAGTCTGTTTATGTTGGCGAAGGTCAAATAGTGACAGGGACTTCTGACAATATCCGTGTACTAGCGAAGGGTTCTATCGTTTAAATTGTTGAAAGGTGTAGAAACAAATAATTTAAAATAAAATTATTTGAAAAAATTCCCTAAATCGTAAAAAAAATATTGATTATATGTTAAAAATAATGTATAATTAAAAGTGCCATCAATTAAAAAATAGATTATGGCTTACGGTTGGGGAATAAACACCTTAAGCTATGCAAATGGGGAGGTCCTAGAACATGGAAATAACAGATATTAGAGTAAGAAAAATTAACAAAGACGGCAAAATGAAAGCAGTTGTTTCGGTAACATTCGACAATGAATTTGTAGTACACGATATCAAAGTAATTGAAGGGGATAAGGGCAGATTTATTGCGATGCCAAGTCGCAAAACTTTAGATGGCGAATTTAGAGATATTGCGCACCCTATCAACTCAACAACAAGAGATCGTATTCAAAAAACTGTATTAGAAAAGTATGAGATGGTACTTTTATCGGACGATGCAGACGATTCAATTGATGAAGTTGCTGTGTTTGAACAATACTAGGTAACTACATAAGCCTTATCCACTATTGTGGATGGGCTTTTTTTGTGTATAATAAAATAATGCTTGCAATCATACATATAAAATGAGAAAATAAATACAAATACAAAATAGGAAGGTGTAATTATGAAAATTAAATCAATTATATTAGCAGCAGGGCAAGGAACTAGAATGAAGTCAACTAAGCCGAAAGTGTTGCATCAAATTTTTAACAAAGCTCTTGTCGAATATCCAATTGAAGCAGCCAAAGGAGCAGGAGCTGACGATATTTGTCTTATAGTAGGACATAAGGCAGATGAAGTGCAAACTGCTATAGGGGAGGGTGTAACATATCGATTGCAAAAAGAACAGCTTGGCACAGGGCATGCAGTTATGCAAGCTTTAGATTTTATTGGAGATGAAGGCGAAATTATATTATTGTATGGTGACACCCCACTCATTACTGAACAAACGCTTAATGAAATGAAAGATTTTTATATCAAAACAAACTGTGTTGCGACTGTGTTATCTGCAATCATTGATGAGCCTACGGGGTATGGGCGAATTGTTAGAGATGTTGATGGTGAGTTTTTGCGTATAGTTGAGCAAAAAGATGCTACAGAAGATGAGAAAAAAATTACTGAAATCAATGGAGGTATGTATATATTTAAAGCTAGCTGGCTAAAATCGGCACTTTCACAACTAACAAACAACAATGCAAGTGGCGAATATTACTTAACAGATGTATTAGATATTATGGCAAGTGAAGGCGGCAAAGTGTCGGCGTTTGTTGCAGATGATAGCAACGAAATTTTGGGTGTAAATTCAAAGTTGCAACTTGCACAAGCGACACAAATTATGAAAGATAAAATAAATGAGCGTCATATGGAAAATGGTGTCATTATACTTGACCCAGCTGCAACGTATATTGAGCCAAGCGTACAAATTGGGCAAGATACAGTTGTTGAGCCAGGGTGTATGTTGCGAGGTGAAACCATTATAGGTGAAAATTGCACTATTGGTTACAATTCAAAACTAACTAATACTACAGTGCAAAATAATACTAAAATTGAAAGTAGCGTTTTAGTTGATAGCACAGTTGGGGAACACACAACAGTTGGTCCGTTTGCATACGTTAGACCAAACAGCACAATAGGCTCACATGTGAAAATTGGTGATTTTGTAGAAATTAAAAATGCTGTAATTGGAGATAATACTAAAGTATCACATTTAACTTATATTGGTGATGCAGATGTTGGGGAAAATGTAAATTTTGGTTGTGGAACAGTTGTTGTAAACTATGATGGAAAACAAAAGCATCGTTCAACTATCGAAGATAATGCATTTATAGGTTGTAATACAAATTTGGTTTCGCCAGTTGTAGTAAAAGAAAATTCATATGTGGCTGCAGGCTCGACAATTACAAAGACTGTACCATCAAATGCACTTGCAATTGCAAGAGTGAAACAAGAAAATAAAGAAAATTGGATTAGAAAATCTTAAACTAAGTTGAAATTTTCCTGTTTTTATGGTATAATGATGTCGATTTAGTGCGATACTCAAACTCAAGGAGGATAAAATAAAAATGATTAGGAATTATACGGATATCAAAGTTTTTACAGGTAATGCCCACCCCCAACTAGCCATAGAAACAGCACGTGAGCTAGGCATAAGTCTTGGAAAATCAGAGGTTACAAAATTTAGCGATGGTGAAACGTCAGTTAAAATTGATGAGAAAGTACGTGGAACAGATGTTTTTATTATGCAATCAACAAGCACACCTGTTAATGAGCACATAATGGAGCTACTTATTATGATAGATGCAATGAAGCGTGCATCAGCAGGGCGTATAACAGCAGTACTTCCTTATTACGGTTATGCAAGACAAGATAGAAAAACAAGAGCCCGTGACCCGATTAGTTCAAAACTTGTTGCAGACTTATTACAAACTGCAGGGGCTGACAGAGTTTTAACGATGGATTTACACTGTGCCCAAATACAAGGATTTTTTAATATCCCAGTTGACCACTTGGTTGGTATGCCATTACTTAATAAATATTATATGGATAAGTTTGAAGGTGATTTAGACAATATTGTTGCAGTATCCCCAGACTTAGGTAGCGTTGGTCGAGTTCGTGGTTTTGCAACACGACTTGATATACCTCTTGCAATAATTGATAAAAGACGTCCAGCGGCAAACGTTTCTGAAATTATGAACATTATCGGAGATATCAACAACAAAAAAGTAATTTTGATTGATGATATGATTGATACTGCAGGAACGCTTTGTAACGCAGCAGCTGCACTAAAAGAGCGTGGAGCAACAGAAGTATTCGCATGTTGTACACACGGTATTTTATCAGGACCAGCACTAGAACGAATTGAAGCATCACCAATTGAAGAACTTGTAATTCTTGATACGATTGCTATTCCAGAGCACAAAAAGATAGCTAAAATCAAAGAGATTAAAGTTGCACCGATATTTGCAGATGCGATTAGAAGAATACACGAAGATTTATCGGTATCAAAATTATTTGTATAATATTAAAAGGTAGTTACCAATTGGTGCTACCTTTTTTACGATATTGTTACAGATATTGATTTTTTGTGAGCTATAATGTATAATATATGTAATAACTTGTCATAAGGAGGACCAAAAATGAAATTAGCAACAATTTTTCTTGCATGGGCAATAACATTTTCAATACCAACACTAGCAGCCTCAACTGCTATAGTTGATAATCAAAATATAATTGTAGGTTCAACTATCGGATACACATCTGATGAAATTGTGCCAGATGATGCACTTAAACTGTACATTGAAACTTTAGTCCCTTATGAAAATCAAGAGTTTTTAGTATCGGGGACAGATATAAAATTTGATGAAAATATATACAGTCAATTGGAAGCTGAAACAGGTGTTGTTGTAACAAGGCTAAATGATTATACAGTTCGAGTGTCAGTAGGACAAACTGGTGATTTATTCGTTGTGCCGTTATATGTTGAGATAACAGGAAATTCACCTGTGCTTATAATTGAGGGGAATGGCGGTATTTCGTCACAAACTATAAAACTATCAGACGGAGAACTTGCAGACGCACCAATACAAGTGGAGTTTGGCAATATAAAAAATATTTCGGCATCGGGCAAAGGGGTTATTTCGGATATAACAATATCTGAAATGCTTGCAGGTGCGTTAAATATAGATGGTGGTACAGATGTAGAAATAAGTATAAAAGCTATGCCGAATCTAGGATTTGATGTGAAAGTTGGCGATGAGGTAAGTCTTTATGGAACAACAGGACTTGCGGGGAATATTGCAACTGCTACGGTAAAATCTATTTCAAGCGATACGCAAACTATTATCGTGAATATTTCGCAGACAAATCAAGCAAATATACGAGGTGCATTGACACTTCAAAACATACCAGTTGGTTTAATTGATAGACAAGTTTTGTTGCCAGAAAGAGCGATTGAAGTTGACGTTGCGGTGCATGCAACAGCTGCAACAGGCGTTGTTGGACAAATTACAGATACAGGGCTACAAATTGGAGTTGAAGAAAACCTAATTTTGTCGGCTGGTGAAACAACAGATGTTACCGTAACAATGGAAGAAATGACAGCGGGAAGTTTATCCAGAAACCAAACTATATACGTTTCAGCGGAAGGGCTAAACATACTTAGTGTGGAAGAAACTGTGACAGACGGGGTTCAAATATCACCCAAAACAGGGCGAACAGGTGATATAGAAGAAATTGAACTTAGAGTGACAACTGCATTTGATACAAACTTGGCAAACAAAATAACGTTTACGTTTGAGGCACAAGTGCAAAATAACTATTCAGGGGATATAACTATAGTTGCGGAGAGTCGTGATTTTGAAACTGTTCAAGAAGTTGTTGTTGGTGAAGTTGTGGAGATATTTAAAAGTAATTTTGTTGGTGCTGAAATCCGTGTAGGATATCGAAATCAAATTGGAGGGCAAATTACACTTGCAGAAATTAGCCCTGAAAGCTTGCAAAAAGATAAACAAATAGTTATAGATATTGATAATAGTTATGGAGTTACAATTGAGTCGGCAAATGTGGTAGCGACAAATGGACTACAGCTTGACACAAAAATTGTTGATGGAGCGATAGTTATTACTATTTTAAGTGATTCTTATGACGTGTCTAGTATAAGTATTTCAGATATTGCATTTACAGCGAATAATTCTGCATCAGAGGGGTATTATGATTTGCGAATAGGGGGAAGTGCTTTATCGATGGTCAATAAGTCGGCAACTAGTGGAAGTTTGAACGAGTCTATGAAACATGCTGTTGTTGCCAAAGACTTTTTGAAAGTTGGGACGAAAAACACGTATCGCAACATAGAGGCAATGCTTAATATTAAAACAGGTGAGGCGAGTCTTAATGGGACAAGCGTTGAGCTTGTAACTACGCCGTATATTACAGACGATAATAGAACGATGGTTGGAGTTAGAGATTTGGTAACGATGTTTGAAATTCCAGATGATAGCATAAATGTGGTGGGAAGTACTGTAACGATTGTGAGTGATGATAACGTTGTGCAACTTACAAATGGTAGCCGTGAAATGCTGTTAAATGGCACGCAAATTACAATGGACGGAGAAATGCAAATTGTTGATGGGCGTACGTATGTTCCGGTGAGATATATCGCACAAGCTTTTGGACTTAATGTATCGTTTTCTGGAGATACAATTACGTTTAAAAACTTTTAATTGACAAGTATTTTATCCTCACATACAATTAAAGTAAATATATGTTGGAGGAGGTTTTTTATGAAAGTACAAGTTATATATTCAAGCTTGACAGGTAGCACAAAAAAGCTTGCTGAAGGTATTTTTGAAGGTTTAAATTGTGATAACAAAAGTATTCACGATTTAAAAGAGGGTGAGCCGATATTAGATGGGGATATTATTCTGTTAGGATATTGGGTTGACAAAGGGACAGCAAATAGACAAATGATAGACTTTATGGAAACTATTAAAGGTAAAGTTGTTGGGGTGTTTTGGTTTTGTATATGTATGTGTATGTGTATGTGTATGCATGTGTACTTGTGGGTATACACAAATAAGGATGTACATGATTTTTATGAGCGGTTCATGTAGATACAGATATACAGTATATCTGCAAAGCACTCGCATACATGCTCCAATTTAACGCATGGATTTACATGCTGGTGTATAGGGGTGTCACCATATAATATTCACAATAACAATTATGGCAAAAGGGGCGGTGGTCAATATTTTGTTGGTAATGCACATATGACGACATTATTTGGATGAGTAAGTTATTGGGCCATGCATATCTATGGTTTATGAGTTCATGTGGTTTCCTCATTACTAGTGAAAGAATGAGTTTTTATTTTTGTTTTTTATTATTATTATTTTTCATACATGTTGTTTACAATTTAAGGTTAAAGACTCTTTCCACACTTTTTTTTTCCTGGGGGTGCTGTATTTGCCAAAAAGATGCAGTGAACAAAACTATTGATAAACTGTATTGCTTGCTTTTTTAAAAATTTGCTTTTTTTCCCCTGTTTTTTTCCGCTCCAAATCTCTGTAAATACCCTGATGGTACCTCTGTCATGAGTTGTTTTTGGCCACGATAGTTGTTTGGTTAGGGTCTGATATTATGACAGCCTACGCATGTATTATTTTTACTTGTATGCAAAGCCTTTTACCAGAGAAGAATGTGCTTCCAGCATTTCTCAGTTTTGCGTTTACTCCAGAGATCTTTTGGAAACAGCCCTGCGTGCGTGCATGGCGTCAAATAAGAGCAGTGAGGGGGCAGTTAAATGCCCTCACACGATGCAGGAACAACAGGCGTGCCTCTCCTGATGAGGACTTTACAAGCTTTTGCTCCCGCTGTCACACGTTATTCAAATTTAAGATTAGCCCACTGTTGAAGGATTTAAGTGTTAATCAGACAGTAATCTGTGTGCTGTTTGCTTCAAAATAGTAGTTATGGTGGTATAAACTAGCATAGACTGCCCACTGTTGCCAGGAGGGTTCATGGAGTTTTCTGCAAAGTTTTGAAAGCCTGGAAAATGACGCTGATATTGAAGTGTCCAGGTCTTTAAAAGTTCATTAAATGCACATATGGAAAAGAATTTATCAGTAATATTGTTCAGTTCTCATGCACACAATAAGACTGCACCTATTAGATATTGAATATTGAAGGTTTTTCTTACTATCCTTTATTCTCCTTTTTTCTAATCCTAGTTCTGGTATTTGGTGCTGCAAAGATTAACTGTCAGATCTCAATGAAAAGTGACCAAAACCTTCCAATTGTGCTGTTAAAAAAAAAGTCCAATAAAAAGACATTTCTAACCTGGATAAGAAACAAACTTTAGTCCTCTCTGGCATGAACAAAGGATGTTCTAAATGACAAATTTCCCTGAGATTAAACTGAATGTACTCAGAAATTGTTTTGTTGCAATCACTGATAACCAAATTGTATTTTCAAGGCCACACTGAGACCATGCATGATGAACATCCCACAGAATCCTGGAAGTATCAACTTATAATTGAGTAGTCTGCTAATAATGTGAATTCCTAGCATGAACCTTCTTCAAAAGCCTCCTGGGGATGTGACTCGTTTAGCGAAGTCAGCGGCTCCAATCAGACTCGCTTCATCAGGCAGTATTTAGGAAAGCTGATTCATAATTGATGAACAGACAGTTAAGCTGTAACAAAAAATCGAATGAACTGTCAAAGCAGAGCCGCACTGAACCTTCTAGAATGCAGGAAGATTCAAGGTAATAATTAAAGTTAATTCTATTAACCCACAGTAGCCATTTTTCGGACATAGACGGGGGTCATGGGAAGGGCAGACAACTGAAAAAAGCCCGGGCAGCCTGAGGATGTGAATTTGACCTGTGATGAATGTGTTTATGTGCCAAAGTTGGGTTCTAGGACAGCACAGAGAGTCATCTACTGCCTGAGATGAATAACTTTATATCAGATCATAATCAAGTTAATAATATGTTGTTTTTCTCTCTGTTTTAGGGAGTGGAGCCACAGCAGTGGT
>MDSP01000249.1_pt1 | contig 12006 bp, 9 predicted proteins | sample 1005811 | NCBI WGS metagenome assembly MDSP01 (sample SAMN05526596, study PRJNA338239) | gut metagenome | isolation source: stomach gut content | host: Naso elegans | place: Saudi Arabia: Red Sea | collected 2011-04
CGGAAAATGTGTTAAAAGCGTTGCAAATACCATATAGAGTTGTTAGACTTTGTACAGGAGATTTGGGATTTAGCTCAGCGATGACGTATGACATTGAAGTGTGGATGCCAAGCTATGGGCGATATGTTGAGATTTCAAGTTGTTCAAACTTTGAAGATTTTCAAGCTAGACGTGCCAACATTAAATACAAAAATAACATCAAAGACAAAGCACAATTTGTACACACACTAAACGGTAGTGGTATTGCTATTGGACGAACAGTTGCTGCGATACTTGAAAATTATCAACAAGAAGATGGAAGCGTTGTTGTTCCAGAAGTGCTACGTTCATATATGGGCGGGTGCGAAGTAATAAAATAAATTGTTGCAATATACGCCCCTATCGTATATAATATATGGTGTATAATAATTGAACAAAAAAGTAATTCAATTCTTCAGGGCAGGGTGAAATTCCCGATCGGCGGTAAAGTCCGTGAGTGCATATGCATTGACTTGGTGTAATTCCAAGACCGACAGTTATAGTCTGGATGGTAGAAGAGTTGCGTGATAGCTTATTTATTGATGCATTTTTTGTGTATCAATTTTATTAGGATAAGTTTGTGGCAACCCCTTTAGAGATGAATGGGTTGCTTTTTTGTTGCAGAAAGGTAAGTGATTTTATGAATTCTAAACTTTTTACAACACAAAACATTATCAAAATGGCTATGATGGGGGCATTATCAGTAATACTAATGCAATTTAAATTTTCATTGCCGATGTTATTTCCAGGGTTTTTGTCGGTAGATTTTAGCGATGTGGCAATTGTGGTAGGTATGATGACGATACACCCCGCAGCAGGATTTGTTATTGCACTATTAAAAAATGTGTTAGACGTAGTGTTATTTGGCTCATCATCGGCAGCAATTGGGCAGTTGGCAAACTTTGTTATTGCAGTGGCGTATATTACACCATTATATTTTTGCCTACGAAAAACTAGAGAGCTTAAATCAGTAACAATAGCAATAGCAAGCGGTGTGGCTATGATGGCGGTTGTTGGGGCATTTTTAAATTATTTTGTAATGATACCGATGTATACACAATTTATGCCACTTGAAGCGATTATTGCAATGGGTAACGTTATATATTCAGGTATAACTGATACGTTTACGTTAGTTGTATTTTCTATTATACCTTTTAACTTGTTTAAAGGGACTTTGGTTGCAACTGTGAGTATAATAGTTGTGAAATCTGCATATCCACTACTTAATATGTTGCGTAGTAGAGGAAACGAAAACGAAAACTTAAACTAAAATAGAGGGGCTATCACATTTTGGTGTGAATAGCTCTTTTTGTATGTAATATTATAAAAAAATGGTATTGAATAGCTATATAATAGATGATAAAATTGTTATATATTTTTACAAAGGGGGAAAAAGATGCAACAGCAAATAGGTGCTCACACATATAAAGATTTTGGTTGGGGAGTTGACCCTGAGACTATAAATTTTGAGAAGCTTATAGCAAACAGATTAAAACGACATGAGGCTAATCCGTCAAAACTGCCAAGAGATTTGACAAAACTAATTTATAAAGACATACCATTTAAAACTTCATTTGGTGTAATAGTTGGAGATTATAACCCGATAGAAAATTCGTGTGCTTTTGCAAATACTATATTTAGAGCGATAAATATAGATTTTAAACTTAATCCAGAAGATGTTGAGTTAGATTATATACCTAAATACAATACAGTTTCATCCACATTTGCATAAAATTAATCCCGAATTAGCTTTATGGTTACATTTTGTATTAACAGGTGAAAATGTTGCTAATAATCTGTATATGGAAAACATTTTGGAAAACTTATACAAACTTAACTTTAGGGAAAAGGAGGATATCAATAGTTAGCATTTATGTGTTCAATCATAATCATAAAGCTACAAATATAATGTTTAAAACAAATTAACTTAATTAAAAAGGAGGAAGCTACTTGACAATATATGTCATATCAAGTACTATTTATGTAGAACAATAACCAAGTTCAAATAAATAATAAAGTACCGATGGCTAGTCGGGAATTTACGCCTTTGGAGTGTTATATCAAATGATGGTAGCAAGCAACATCGCAAAGTCAGACACGATGAATAAGGAAAAGTCTTGATATGAGCATATTTGCTTATATTTTAAGTAGCAGAGTGTTTATATGAAACTTCAAACGCAATTAGAAATTGTTGAGATGCTTGAACAACGTGGACAAAAACGAGGTATTAAAATAGGAGAGAAGCAAGGCATTAAAATAGGAGAGAAACAAGGGATTAAAATAGGAGAAAAACAAGGCGTAATTAAAACATTGTCAGACATGTTAAAAATGGGCATATCTAGCGAACAACTATCGCTAAAATATTCTCCAGATATTATCAAAGAGGCAGAAAAATTAGCAGGAATGGCATAACAAACAAAGGGGACAACTAGTAGCTGTCCCCTTTTTATTATCTGATAATTATATCATCTCTTTTTGGTCCATTTGAAATCATAGTTATTGGGAAACCAAGATGTTTTTCCACAAACTCAACATAGTTTTGAGCTTCTTTTGGCAAGTCCTCATATTTGCGAATACCTTGTAAGTCACACTTCCAACCATCAACATATTCAAGAACTGGTTTCGCACGATTAAGCTCTATCGTATTCGGGAACACAGTTGTAACTTCACCATCAATTTCATAACCAACGCACACAGGAATTTTGTCCAAATATCCAAGTACATCAATTAGCGAAAAGGCAACGTCTGTTGTGCCTTGCAACATACAACCATATTTTGACGCAACACAGTCAAACCAACCCATACGTCTTGCACGCCCAGTTGTAGCTCCAAATTCGCCACCGTCACCACCACGCATACGAAGTTCATGTGCTTCATCATCAAAAATTTCACTTACGAATGCACCAGCACCAACTGCTGATGAATATGCTTTAACAACAGTTACAACTTTTTTGATTGCATGTGGTGGAACGCTTGCCCCAACAGTTGCAAACCCAGCAAGAGGTGAAGATGACGTAACAAATGGGTAAATTCCATTATCAGTATCTTTTAATGCTCCAAGTTGCCCCTCAAGCAAAATGTTTTTGTCTTCTTTTATTGCATCATGCAAAAAGTATGCAATGTTTGTAACCATAGGTTTTAATCGTTCTCTATATGCAACAAGTTCGTTAAACAATTGATTAGGTTCAAGTGTTACTTGTCCACCATATAGTGATTTAATAGTTTCATTTTTTGTTTCGCAAACTCTTTTAAGTCTAGCTATAAGAGTTTCATCGTCAAACATTTCAGATACTTGTACACCTATTTTTAGGTATTTATCTGAATAAAATGGTGCGATACCTGATTTTGTTGAACCAAAGCTGTCTTTACCAAGACGTTCTTCTTCTAATTTATCAAATAAAACATGATATGGCATAACAACTTGAGCACGGTCAGACACCAAAATATTTGGCATAGGAACGCCTCTGTCTAGTAATCCATCAAGTTCTTTAAATAGTTGCTCTAAATTTACTGCAACACCTTGACCAATTACGTTTGTTACCCCTTTTCTAAATACACCAGATGGCAATAAATGAAGTGCAAACTTACCATATTCATTTATTATTGTGTGTCCAGCGTTCGCCCCACCTTGGAAACGCACGATAATATCTGCATCTCCAGCCATCAGGTCTGTAATTTTACCTTTACCTTCATCTCCCCAGTTTCCACCTACTATTGCACTAACCATATCAAAATCCTCCTAGCTATATTATTCTCTTGTATTATACTACATTTATTGACATAGTGAAAGTATATATTTGCCATATTGCTATGAAATGTGATATTATAAGGAAAAATGTTTAGGAGGTTTTTAGATGAGAAATTCATATAAAAGTCCATTAGAAGGTAGATATGCAAGCAAAGAGATGTTATATTTATTTTCAGAGGACAAAAAATTTACAACTTGGAGAAAGTTATGGGTGACGCTTGCCGAAACTGAAAAAGAGCTTGGGCTTGATATAACAGATGAGCAAATAGCAGAGTTAAAACAATATCAAAATGATGTTAACTATGAAGTTGCAGAGCAATGGGAGAAAAAAGTGCGTCACGATGTTATGGCACACGTTCACGCTTATGGTGAACAAGCAGTGTCAGCTATGCCAATAATTCACCTTGGTGCTACGAGTTGTTACGTTGGTGATAACACAGATTTAATCATTATGTATGAAGCACTAGAGCTTATTAGAACAAAAGTTCTTAACGTTATAGATAAACTTTCAAAATTTGCAGATGAATATAAAGCTTTACCTACACTTGGATTTACACATTTTCAAGCAGCGCAGCTTACAACAGTTGGAAAGCGTGCAACACTTTGGATAAATGAGCTTGTTATGGACGTTGAAGAAATTGATGATATTTTGGCAACAAAAAAACTTAGAGGTGTAAAAGGTACAACTGGAACGCAAGCAACTTTTATGAACTTGTTTAATGATGATTACGAAAAAGTTCGTGAACTTGACAAAACTGTTGCAAAAAAACTTGGCTACACAGATGTTCATGCTGTTACAGGTCAAACTTACTCAAGAAAAGTTGATTCAAGAATTTTGAACGTATTAAGTCAAGTTGCACAATCGTCATATAAATTTAGTAACGATTTACGTTTATTGCAACATCTAAAAGAAGTTGAAGAACCATTTGAAAAAAATCAAATTGGTTCATCTGCAATGGCGTACAAACGTAATCCTATGAGAACAGAAAGAATGTCATCGTTGGCTAGATTTATAATTTCACAACCGATAAATTCTGCTATAACAGCGTCAACACAATGGTTTGAAAGAACACTAGATGATAGTGCAAACAAGCGTCTTACAGTTGCAGAGTCGTTTTTGGCGTTAGATGCAGTGCTTGAAACGTATTTAAACGTTGTGTCAGGTCTTGTCGTATACCCTAAAGTTATAGCAAGTCGAATTCAGTCGGAACTTCCGTTTATGGCTACAGAAGTTATTTTGATGGAAGGTGTTAAACGTGGTGGAAATAGACAAGAGCTACATGAAAAAATTAGACAACTGTCTATGGAAGCTTCAGCAAATGTTAAAGCAGAAGGAAAGCACAATGATTTAATAGATAGGATAATTGAAGATGGCACATTTAACATGACTACTGACGAATTGCACAATATTTTAGATGCAAAATTGTTTATTGGTGCAGCAGAACTTCAAGTTGCCATGTTTTTAGAAGAAGTTGTTAGCCCGCTACTTCAGCAAAATAAGGATTTGTTGGGTAGAGAGGGAGAAGTTAGAGTATAATAGAAAATACTTTAATGACAAAGATAGGAAAAAATTTGTATAAATATGACAAAAACTATGGTAAAAAAAGGGGAAATTTAGACTTGACTTTTTGTCGATTTTAATTGTATAATACAAACATAGCAACTTACAAAAACTCCAAATATTTAATTAATAAAGTTGTTATCAAGTATTTAGAATATATTATTATACAAAGAACTTGACTATCAAAAAGATTATAATTTTATTCCCTTTTATCATTATGATATGAATTATAATCAACTATTTCAATGTTATTATAAAAATAACATTCCCCAAATAATCTTTTAAGTACAAAAATCAGTAAAGAGCATTCCCCTTGTATGCTTTACTGATTTTTTGTGCATGTTATAAATAAAAAATAATTGGAGGAACGATTATGAGATTTTTTGATTCTCATGCTCATTATGATGATGAGAGATTTGATGAAGATAGAGAAAGTTTGTTGAACTATATAAAAGAGCAAGGTGTAGATTATGTTATGAATGTTGGTGCAGACATGCAGGGTATTAAAGATGGTATCGAACTTGCAAAAAAATATCCATATATTTATGCGTCGGTTGGGATACACCCACATTATGTTGCACAACTTAATCCAAGTGATTTAGAAGTTTTGGAAGAACTAGCAAAACAACCAAAAGTTAAAGCTATTGGTGAAATTGGTTTAGACTACTATTATGATAACTCTCCAAGAGATGTACAAAAAGAGTGGTTTAGACTTCAACTAGGGTTGGCAAAAAAGCTTGATATGCCTGTTATCATTCATAGTAGAGATGCTTGCCAAGATACGTTTGATATTTTGAAAGACGAAAATATAACAAACGGAGTGATACATTGCTTTTCTGGTAGCAAAGAGCTTGCACTTGAATATATAAAACGTGGGTTTTATATCGGTGTGGGTGGTTCTTTGACGTTCAAAAATGCAAGAAAAACGGTAGAAGTGGTTGAGAATATACCGTTAGAAAAAATTCTAATAGAAACAGATGCACCATATTTATCACCAGTTCCACATAGAGGGAAAAGAAACGACTCGTCTTATTTGTTGCATGTCGTAGAAAAAATTGCGAATATACAAAATGTCGACCCTGTGCAAGTTGCAGAGGTAACTTTGGAAAACGCAAAACTACTATATAATATTTAACTAAATTTATCCTTGAGTATGTCATTATTGTGTAATTTTTAACATATAATATATTATAATTAATTGTGGAACACTTAAAATTACTATAATCATACAAAGGGGTGAGGTTATGGGGAAAATGTCGAAAGGTTTTAGCAAAAAGAACTTTGACGAGCTTAATGTTGAAAAAAAACTAACTATAATGATGGTAAGAATAACAGCCATAATTATTGCCGTACTAGTTTCTTATTTCTTAGTAAGAAATACAACTAGTACATATCAATTAGTTACTTCAAATTTTTCTAATTACGCAGACTTAAATGCAACTAGAGTAGAAACTAAGCTTGAAACGGCAAGAGGTATGAGTAACAACGTAGCAACATATATTACAAGCCTATTAAATGACATAGGTACAATTATGCCAGACACAAAAACTTCTTATAGTCATGTGTACAAAGAGTTAAGAAGCGAGCAACTGATTGCAGCTGAGCAGTACATTTTTAATAGCATTATAGAAACTGTAGTTTCAAACCCTTTGATAGAGGAAATTGGCGTATATTTTGAACCCAATCAGTTTGAACCAGACCAAGAGGCATATGCATTTTCGATAGATAGTAAACGAGCGAAATTGTCTATGCCTACATTACATACAGAATATAATAGTTATAGCACAGAAGAATTTTATACAGAAGTAATACGAACAGGAGAAACATTTGTTACATCGCCGTACATAGGAATAAATGGTGAATATGTTATTAAAGTTGCTGTACCTATGATAAAAAATGGGCAAGTGATTGGTGTAGTAGCAACGGACATATTAACAACAGAATTTATAGACACTGTAATTTATAATGAAGCATACCCTTCTTTATCAAGCTCTATTTTAGATACTGATTTAAATTTCGCATTCTCATCAGATACTTCACACAATATAGGAATAAATATAGGAATTGAAGAACAAATAAGAGATATAACTAAGGCTAGCGAACTTGTTGCACAAGGAGAGTTATTCGTAATAAATACAGTTACTCCGACAGGCGAAAATTATGCTAGATATTTTGCACCGATTGATGCATTTGGTCAAGTGTGGTGGGCAACAGTTGCCGTTACACATCTTGAGCTATATAAGACAATAGTTGTCGTGACTATGGTTGGTATAGTCTTTTCGGTTGTGGCACTACTATTATCAACAATGATGATTAAGAAAAAAATTAAGTCTATACTTGGACCATTAAAATGTTTGGAAGAAGCAGTTCTTGAGATGGAAGCAGGAAATTTGGGGGTTGAAGTTAATATTACACATTATGACGATATAGGTAGAATGATTGAAAAATTTAATTCTATGGGTAAATCATTAAATGTTATCGTTAAAGATATCGAATATATGCTGACCAAAATGTCAAACGGAAAGTTTAAAATAGAAGGTAAGTTTAGGGCAGACTATAAAGGAGATTTTATTAAAATTAAGGAAGCAATAACATCAATTAGTGCAGATTTAAAAGAAACTCTTTCAGATGTAAGCGTTACAGCAAATGAACTGAGTCAAGAGGCGGAGGCAATTTCACTTGCGGCAACACACCTTTCAGACTCAACAACTGAGGAAATGAATGCAATCAATAAATTTGTTATAACAACTGAGAAAATGGAAAAAAACACTCAAATGATTACACAAAAAGCTTGCAAAAATAATAAGATGGGTAAAATAGCGAGAGATAGTGCCCTTGCAAGTAAAGAGGATATGGAAGAAATGCTTAAAGCGATGGACGAAATATCAGCTTCAAGCCGTACAATAAGTTCAGTTTTAACTATAATTCAATCTATTGCAGACCAAACAAATTTGCTTGCACTTAATGCAGCGATAGAGGCAGCAAGAGCAGGGTCATCTGGCAAAGGGTTTGCGGTGGTTGCAAAAGAAATTAGAGATTTGTCAAACCAAAGTAGCGTGACGGTAAAACGTATTGAAGGAATTATTAAAACTAGTTTGAAAAATGTTGAGCGTGGGCAAGATATTGCGATACAAACGGCAGAAAAATTGCTTGAGGTGTCAAATACGATTGAAGAAACCGTTGATATTTCGCAAGAGCTTACAGAGATGAGCGAAAAACAACAGATACGTATTGGAAGATTGCTCGACACTATTAAGGAAATATCAGTCGAAGTTAACGTTAATGCGACGTCAGCAGAGGAAAGCACGGCTATAAGTAAAGACCTTGAAAGACAAGCGATACACCTTGCTAATATTATGGAACATTTTAAGTTCTAAATGGGCTAACACTAATCATATTATGTATTGCGACGAGGCGGAAAAGGGGCTGTTATGTTTGAACCCTGTTAGAGTGATATATAGTATTTTACTTGGTGTTTTGCTTGCGATAATTATAGGAACGGTGATATACAAAATTTGGGGGAAGTGAATAGCATCGTGGGCAATAGCCTGCGGTGTATTTTTTGTGTAGAAATATATTGACTTTTAGAAAATTATGCATTAATATAAAATATGAAAACAGTTTAGGGGGAAGAAAATGAGCAAAAAATGTAAAAATTTGGTTTTAGTGTTATCGGCACTTATAGTTGGAACGGGACTTGTTTCGCCAATGCAAGTTCAAGCAAGTAGTCAAATAGAAGCTGTATTAAATTTTGAAACAGGGAAAGCCACTGTTAATGGAACACCTGTTGAAACGACTAGTATGCCTTATTTATCTGATACGGGCAGAAGTATGGTTGGTATACGAGATTTGGCAGTATTTTTGGGTATTGAAGACGAGGATATTGTTTTTGAAAATGGTATGGTTACGATAACGTATGGTGAGGAAGTATTTTCAATCGAGAGCGGAGCAAAAAGAATTAATTTTGAAAGCACAAAGTTTATAGGTATGGATGAAGCAATGCAAATTGTTGATGGCAGAGCATATGCACCAATTAAATTTATAGCATCTGCATTAGATTTGGAAGTATCGTATGACGATGCATCTAAAACAGCTACTTTTACGGGCACAAAAGTTGATAACAGCAACAGAGTTAACTTAGTGGACAAGTATAAAGATGCGGTTGTGTCTACAAGTTCAAGTACTTCAAGATGGGCGAGTGCACCACAACGTTATTTATTTGAGGAAAACAACACTCTATTTTTGGTTGATAATGATGGTAGCAATATAATTATTCAAGGCTTTGATAGTGAAACGTTAGAACAAACGTTGACACAAACTTTGCCATTAAGTTTACCATTGTTTGGTGGGTTTCATGAAACAGAGGACTATTATTTTGTGGTGACTGGTCAGAACAACCCAGATGAGCTGAAAAATCTTGAGGTTATCAGAATAGAAAAATATGATAAAAATTTCAAACTTCAGGGAACTACTTCTGTTTTAGGTGGAGATGTATACGTTGAAAGTCCGTTTGATGCTGGAAATGTGTCGATAATCTCAAATGGTGATACTTTAATTCTACATACTGCAAGACAAGCTTTTGCGGATAGTTCAGATGGATTAAATCACCAAATGCAATTAACTTTAGAAATTGATACAAAAACTATGAAGTATGAGTTTAGAACGGCATACACGTATATGCAGCCAAACCATGCAAGTCATTCGTTTAATCAATTGGCACAGTATGATGGCAATAAAGTTATACTTCTTGATCATGGAGATGGTTATCCTCGAGGGATAGCTTTAACAGATTATAAGACAAATAGTTTTCAAGATACTCAAAATGTAATATATAGCGTGCCAGGTGCGTCAGGAGCAAATCAAACAGGTTTGACGGTTGGTGGCTTTGAGGTAGGAAAGACAAACTATGTAACTGCTATTAGTGTTATAGATTATGACACAGTGTCAGGATTTACAAGTTTTGATATTCAGGGCATCACAAAGCAGGAGAGAGATATTGTTGTTCTAACGACAAACAAATCAACGGGCAAAACAAATGAAGTTTATATTACAAACTACACAAACACAAATAAATTTGGTAGTACGCCAAAGTTGGTTAAGCTTGATGATGGAAACTTTATGGTTATGTGGATTGAGTTTGATTGTACGTTTACAACAAATGGTAACCCAGTAGCTCAAAGTGAAGCTATGAAATATGTTGTTATTGATGAGAATGGGAAACAACTTAGCAGTATAGAAACGCTTGATAATGGGCAACTATCGCAGTATGTGCAACCGATAGTGCAGGGAGATAAGGTGGTTTGGTTCTCGGGGATTTATTATTATTATGTGGATATTCCTAGATACTAGGATAGAAAAAGGAGAAAATTATGAAATTAAGAAACAAATTGATGGCAGGCGTGCTGGCTTTGGCAACAATAGGAAGCACAGCACCAGTAATGGCTATGGATTATGCACACTATTATAGATATGGTGGGCAAGTTGTAGAAGATGATGAGTATTCAGGATATGTATTTACCAATGTGGCAGAAGTAAAAGAAGAATTAGCAGAATGGTACTATAAAACAGAAATAATTGCAGAAGTTGGGTCAACTGTTGACATAACTGGAATGGATTACTTAGAGATAACAATGAATGGATTTGAGTCATTAGGGCTAGACATCATGTGGTGGGATTTTGGATATGATTGGGAGTTAAATGCTATAAATTGGGAACACTTTGACTTAATTCCTGCTATTGACGTAGATTTTTCAGATGGAAGAACTGTAATGAAGTTTGTAGAACCATTTGTGGGAACGTTTGTAGCACTTGAAGACGGGGGCAAAGGCGATATTTTTAAAGTATACGTTACAATAGTTCCTCAAGGGGATACATCATACAATGGTGTGGAAGTTGAGCAAAAAGCAATAGTTGTAAATGGTGAAAGTAAATCGATTAGAGGTTGTTCAATCTACGATACAACATACATCTCACTACGAGATTTTTCAGATTTGTTAACAAACACAAATAAAAGTTTTGAAATTGGTTGGAACGACTTGGACAAGCAGATTGAACTTAGTTCTGAAAGTGAGATAAATACTGGATTTGAATCTGAATATGTTGCACATAGATTAATAGATATGACAAGTATTTCAGCAAATGGTCAATGGGCACGTTTATATACTTACAGCGTGGATGGCACAACATATTTCAAGCTACGTGACATAGCAAACATCTTCGGCGTAGAAATCGGTTGGGACGCAACAGCAGGAATTATAGTAACAGCAGAATAAATTTTTTGAGTATCGTGGGCAATAGCCTACGGTGTTTTTTATTGTTTGTGACAACTTTAGCACAAATAAAATACAAAAATATTTTTATCATCTACTTATTTTTAAGTAGGTGGCGATTATTTTCTTTGTAAAATCAAGTACATTTATAAGGAAATTTGTGCTTTAAAAATAAAAATTGGTAATACATACTAAAAAAGTTGTAGATAATATCCAGATATACAATCCCTATTTAGCACAATTATACAAATTATGGTTAAGTATACGCAAAGACTTGTATATAGGACAAGATATTGATATAATTTAAGTAGGTTTAAAAGCCATAAAATTTTAATCGGAGGTAGGGAAATTGACAATTACAGAAAAAATCGGAGCGATAGGCGTTGTACCAGTAATCAAATTTGATAGTT
>MDSP01000250.1_pt1 | contig 11982 bp, 10 predicted proteins | sample 1005811 | NCBI WGS metagenome assembly MDSP01 (sample SAMN05526596, study PRJNA338239) | gut metagenome | isolation source: stomach gut content | host: Naso elegans | place: Saudi Arabia: Red Sea | collected 2011-04
TAAGTAGTGATATAGAACAGTATGAATTAATAGATGGGAAATATAATTTAAAAGACGTATACAATTTTTTGCAAGATTATGAGTTAGAAGAATTAACGAATGAAGAAAAAGTAAAATACATTTCAACGATTAGGCCTAGTATGTTTAAAGATATGGAAATTAAACTTATCGATATATTTGAATAGAAAATTTCAGTCCTAAATTTATTCTTTTTGTAGTATAATAGTATCAAAAAGGAGAATTATAATGACAGCACCTATGTTTCAATTAGTTGATGAACACCTAATACAAACTTTTTTAGAGGAGTTACAAACTGTACGTACAAACCAAGCCAATTCGGATAAAGCGTTAGCATTATTGGCACAAATCGAGGATTACTTATCAAAATTGCCAGCGTTTTTATGTGAGATTGAGGAGTCGATTGGGGCTTTGGCTCACAAATACCGAAATTCGGACAATCTTGGAAAGTTGATGGATGACCTAAGCAAACAAGATATTTTGCATAAGATTGACCTTGAGTGGGGGTATGACCTGATAGTGTGGTTTAAGACGTTTGGGCTAACTCTAATAGAGTGTTTGCCAGAAAATCATGAGACAGATTTATTATTTTACTATCAGCTTATATGTTTATTAAATAATTATCGAATTTTAGCTGATTTAGAAACTTCTACGGGCAATAAAACGTCACGTGAGGGGTTAGACAATAGATTTTTGTCGCTATGTAATCAAACGTTGCCAAAAATTACATCAGGGCTTGATTGGGAGATGACGGTTGAACTTCGCCAAGAAATGGTTAACACGAAAGCTAAACAACTTGCAGAGTATAAAGCACATTATAGCACAATAACTAAGTAGACATATAAGTCTGAGAATATTTTATTCTTGGACTTTTTTATATCTGATTTATATGGGCGAAGAACTAACAAAAGATATGTTTTGTGTGCATTTTGAAAAGGCTTTTTCTGATTACAGGGGTGTGCGTACCCACTTATAAATCAGCAATTTGTCCAAAATGAGCTTTCAATGTATAAGTATATAAATCGAGAAGATGATGAAGGTGTTGAAAATTTGAGAAAGGCGAAAAACTCATATTATCCAGTGTTCATGCTTGAAAAATATGAGGTAAAGCTAAAAATGTAGAATAAGGGCGTTCCGTAAGTACGCCCTTAAAACAAAAATTTTCTTATATATCTAAACTATATTAAATGTATTTTTTCCTTGTTCCTTAGAAACATACAGCATCTTATCCGCCTCAGCATACAACTTATCAAATGTATCATGATCCTCCGTTGCCAAACATATTCCAACGCTCGCACTTATAGTAACATCACAGTTGCCATCAGAATAAGTGTGCTTAATCGAATTGCATAACAACATAGCTCTAGTTTGAACGTTATTATTCGTTTTCATAAACGCAATAAATTCATCTCCCCCCAAACGCCCAACTATATCAGTTGTTCCAAACAATAAACTTAGCTTTTGTGCCACTTCTTTTAATACAGCATCACCAACAGTGTGACCAAGATTATCATTTATAGCTTTAAAGTTATCAATATCAATGATGAACAATGCTCCAGTAGTATCTTCCTTTAAATGCACGGTTATTAATTCGTCAATTGACTTGCGATTATACAACCCCGTCAAGTCATCAAAGCTTGCACAATATTTAAGATTTTTTTCATTTTGAATATTAGTTGTTACAATAACAGCAGTAATGCTATTTAAGTCATCATCTGTATCAACCATAACTCGATCATGATACCATTCATAAACTCCATTATCAGTTTTTAACCGATATTCATAACTCCAAGAACGTACATCAGTATTTAAGTAAAGTTTAATGTGTTCTAAACTTGTTTGATTAAGATATTCAAGTTTATCATCAGGATGAATTTGTTTTTCAATAACATTTTGGGTAACTTTTTCGTATGTAGTCCCTATCAATTTATCCTGTCTAACGCCTCTAAACAAATAGTTTAATACTTTTCCAGATATACAATCAATTTCAGCCATAACTTCAGAGTTTTCACTTAATAGCGATTTATACATGCCATCTATCATTTTATAGTTAGACTGAATTTTTCTATCTTCTATCATATCAAAACCAACAAGCATAAATAATGCAGTTAAAAATATCACCGTATTTGTCATAACCATAAGAAATGCAATAGCTATTAGACTATAACCTTTATCTGGAGGTAAAAATAACAATGACACTGTGAATATTTTTATTATTAAAGCACATTCTATAACAAAAAATATTATAAGTTTTTGTGGATTTTGGTATATTAAATTATTGAAATATTTGTCAGCTTCTATCTTTAATAATAGAACCGAAAAAACTGCTGTAAAAAAAACAGTTAATATTCTAATAACTAACATTAATATTGGGTCAGCAAAAGCTACATGTAGTTCAGAGCCTGTTATGCTTGATACAAAAGCAGACATCAGTAACAAGCACAGATTTCCGTATAGCGGTACCATAAGCGCAACTATAGCTTTTATTCTGTGGTTTCCGTGAAATAGGAAGATTATTTCAACTACGTACATGACTAAAATTATAAAACATAGTACAGACATTGAAGTTACTAATATGCGAGTTAAATACATGATTGAGATATTGACAATAGATAAGAGAGTTATTTTGAATAGGTTTTTTGGTGCATTTAAGACTTTTTCTATAAAACGTAACATTACTAAATCTTTGATAATAAACGTTATTATAAATATATAAGTTAGCACTAATTGTTCCATATAATCGCCCCTTTCCTAGATTTCATATTATATATAATGCATTATATGTAACAGGCAATAAAGTATAATTTTGTCTTAATAATACTTATAGCATAATAAGCGATATAAGTCAATAATTCAATTGATATAAATAAGGTAGATTTTAAAATAAAAATACAACTCTTTAGGGCTTGACATATGGTAGGTACGTATTATATAATGTAATTTGTGTAAAAAGTTCACTTATGAAATCCAATGCCCCGGATTTTATATTACTATAGAAACTACAAATCGAAAAAAATAAGGAGGGAAATTATAATGAGAACGACATTCATGGCGAATGCACAAAACGTTGAAAAACAATGGTTTATCGTTGATGCTCAAGGACAAACAGTAGGTAGACTTGCAAGTCAAGTTGCATCTGTACTAAGAGGGAAACACAAACCAACTTATACACCACACGTAGATTGTGGAGATCACGTTATTATAATTAACGCAGAGAAAGTGGTATTTACAGGAAAGAAACTTGATCAAAAGTTATACAGAAGACACTCTGGATACGCAGGTGGTCTTAAAGAAACTAAAGCAAAAGACGTGTTAAATACACACCCAGAAAGAATTCTTATGCACGCTATTAAAGGTATGTTACCAAAAAATAGCTTAGGAAGAAAACTTCTTACAAACGTTCGTATCTATGCAGGTACAGAACACAATCACGAAGCACAACAACCAAAAGAATTAAAATTCTAATTGAAAGGAGATAACTAACATGGCAGGAGTAAGATATTATGGAACAGGTAGACGTAAAAGCTCAGTAGCACGTGTATACCTTACACCAGGAAGCGGAAAAATCATAATCAACAAAAGAGATATGGAAGAATACTTTGGACTTGAAACTTTAAAAGTTATCGTACGTCAACCATTAGAACTTACTGACACAGCAGCTAAGTTTGATATCAAAGTAAATGTACACGGTGGTGGAATTTCAGGACAAGCAGGAGCTATCCGTCACGGAATTAGTCGTGCGTTACTTCAAGCAGATATTGAATATCGTCCATCTCTTAAAAAAGCTGGTTTCCTAACAAGGGATCCAAGAATGAAAGAGAGAAAGAAATATGGACTAAAAGCAGCAAGACGTGCACCACAATTCTCAAAAAGATAATTGGCACACAAAAGGACTTATTCTATTATGGAATGGGTCTTTTTTTTGTATAAGTATATATGATATAATAAAAATTATTTATACAAAGGGGGAGAGATATGTCAAAACCAGATATAATCTGCAAGGAGTTTTGGAATAATGAAAGGTGTGCAGATTTGTTTAATACGGTTTTATTTAAAGGCAAACAACTGATAAAACCTAGCGATTTAATTGACATGGATACAGATGCATCAAGTACTATTGAGCTACCAAAAAGTTTAGAGTCACTAAAAAAAGCTAGAGATATTTTTAAGAAATCTAAGCTAGGAGTAGATTTTCTTATACTCGGCATAGAGAATCAAGACGAAATAAATTATAGTATGCCAATGAGAACGATGCTTTATGATGTGCTATGTTATTACAATCAAGTTAGAGATTTAAGTAGCAATAATAAGAAAAATCACATTAAGTATGAAAATAAAGCAGAATTTTTATCGGGAATGAAAAAAAGCGATAAAATTAATCCTATTATTACATTAGTAATTTATTATGGTGAAAAGGCATGGGACGGGGCAACATCACTAAAAGAGATGATGACACCGCTGGATCCAGATATTATGGATTTGGTGCCAGACTATAACATGAATATGCTGGAGATTAGAAATGCTAAAAACTATAAGTTTAGCAATCCAAAACTCGAATTAATTTTTGATATTAGTGATGAATTGTTAAAAGGTAATGTAGATACAATTAGAAATAAGTATCAAACAGATAATTTATCAAGTGATGAAATAAGATTTATTGGCTATATAACTAAGTCAAAAAATTTTATGAATAGTAGAAAGGAGAATGTTACTATGTGTGAAGCGTTACAAAAATGGGAAGACCAAACGTTTGAGCGAGGCAAAGCAGAAGGCAAAGCAGAAGGTAAAGCAGAAGGCAAAGCAGAAGGCGAGGCAAAAGGCAAAGTAGAGGGCGAAGCAAAAGCAAAAACAGCGATGGTAATAAATTTACTTGATATATTAGATGATAAAACATTAGCGGATAAATCAGGATTGCCACTAGAGCAAATACAAAAACTTAGAGAAGAAAACACAAACTAATACGGATGTGTATTTTTTAATACAAAGGGGGAGAGATATGTCAAAACCAGATATAATCTGCAAGGAGTTTTGGAATAATGAAAGGTGTGCAGATTTGTTTAATACGGTTTTATTTAAAGGTAAACAACTGATAAAGCCTAGCGATTTAATTGACATGGATACTGATGCATCAAGTACTATTGAACTACCAAAAAGTATAGAATCACTAAAAAAAGCGAGAGATATTTTTAAGAAATCTAAGCTAGGAGTAGATTTTCTTATACTTGGGATAGAAAATCAAGACGAAATAAATTATAGTATGCCAATGAGAACGATGCTTTATGATGTGCTATGTTATTATAATCAAGTTAGAGATTTAAGTAGCAACAATAGGAAAAACAACATTAAGTATGAGAATAAAGCAGAATTTTTATCGGGAATGAAAAAAGAAGATAAAATTAATCCTATTATTACATTAGTAATTTATTATGGTGAAAAGCCATGGGACGGCGCAACATCACTAAAAGAGATGATGACACAGCTAGATCCAGATATTATGGCTTTAGTGCCAGACTATAACATGAATATGCTAGAGATTAGAAATGCTAAAAACTATAAATTTAGCAATCCAAAACTAGAATTAATTTTTGATATTAGCGATGAATTGTTAAAAGGCAACGTAGAAACAATTAGAAATAAGTATAAAGTAGGAAATTTGTCAAATGATGAAGTAAGGTTTATAGGTTATATAACTAAGTCAAAAAAATTTATGGATAGTAGAAAGGGGAATGTTACTATGTGTGAAGCGTTACAAAAATGGGAAGACCAAACGTTTGAACGAGGCAAAGCAGAAGGTAAAGCGGAAGGCAAAGCAGAAGGTAAAGCAGAAGGTAAAGCAGAAGGCGAAGCCAAAGCAAAAACAGCAATGGTAATAAATTTACTTGATATATTAGATGATAAAACATTAGCGGATAAATCAGGATTGCCACTAGAACAAATACAAAAACTTAGAGAAGAAAACACAAACTAATATAAAAGCCCCCCAACATATGTATTGGGAGGGCTTTATGTCATGCCACCATCAAGTGTAACTATTTGTCCGTTAATGTAAGATGCATCGGAGCTTGCTAAAAACATACACAAATTTCCTACATCTGTAACACTGCCAGTGCGCATTAGAGGCACACCTTCAATAAAATCAGCACGTTCTTCAGTAGCATACATATTATTCATGTCAGTATCTATCCAACCGCAAGCTATTGCGTTAACTCGTACATTTGATGGTCCAAGTTCTTTGGCTAACGCTTTGGTAAAACCGTTTAGTCCGCTTTTAGTTGTGGAGTATGCAACCTCACATGATGCCCCAACATTTCCCCATATAGATGATATATTTATTATACAACCGCTGTGTTGCCTTATCATATGTGGAACTGCAAGATATGAGCAATAGTAGGCACTATTTAGATTTGTAGCTATAATTTTGTGCCACATATCAGGGGTTGTATCAGTAAATAAGTTGGTATAACTTATACCTGTATTGTTGATAAGTATGTCGGGATACCTACCAGTTGTTTGAAGTATAAAATCATATAAATCAACGCATTGTTCATAGTTTGATAAATCAGCCTGATAGTATGAAACTTGAAGGTTATTTGCTTTCATATCTTCATATGTTTCAACAAGTTGAGTGATATTATTATAGCTATTAATAATAACATAAGCTCCAAGTTTTGCAAACATCTCAGCAATTTGTTTCCCTATTCCACGTGAAGAACCCGTTACTAAAACAATTTTATCTGTAAAATTCATGTATTATCCTCGCAAAAATGATATTTCTTCTTTGTACAAGTTAGTTGTTTTATCTATCCAAGGAGTTTCTAAAATCAGAGGCTTATCTTTAAAGACAGGATTATGCACAATGTTAAAAATAGCATCTTTTCCAATATTATCAACATCGGCGCCAATATTTGCATGCCTATCTTTTTTTGCACCTCTTACATTTAGTGACCCGTTTATATGCAACACTTTTATATAGTCATTCCCAACAGTTTTATCAAAGTCATCTAACACACCTTCAAAGTTATCAACTATATCTAAGCCGCTATCATGCATATGGCAGGTATCTAAACATACTCCTATCTTATTTTTTAAATTTACGCCTTCGATTATTCGTCTAAGTTCATCAAAATTTCTTCCAATTTCAGAGCCTTTTCCCGCCATAGTTTCCAGGCATATTATAGGTAAATCATCTTTAAGAACTTCATTTAGTCCAGCTATAATTCTGTCAATCCCTTCATCTAAATTTGATGTTGTGAATGCACCAGGGTGCAATACCAAATAATTTGAACTTAATGCTTTTGTGCGTTCAAGTTCAAGTGTCAAAAAATCTTTTGCAAGTTGGTATAAATCAGGCTTACAAGACGCCATATTAATAATATATGGAGCGTGCACAACTATATCTTCAAGATTATGTTCTTTCATAAACTGTAACCCCTCTGGAATTTTAAGTTTTTCAAGTGGGGAACGGCGTGTATTTTGAGGTGCTCCTGTGTATATCATAAATGTATTTGCACCATAAGAATGTGCCTCTTTTGCTGCTCCAAGTAGTCCAGAGGACATTGAAACATGGCAACCTAATTTTAACATAGTAATGGTCCTTTCATGGCATAATATCTATATATAATACACTAATTTGTTATATTTTATCAAGGTAAAATTAGATTTTATTTTGCTTTTTGTCGTAATTATGTTATTATAATAGAATGGAATAAATAGCTATTGAAATCGAGGTGAAAGAATGAATTTTTTTAAATCAAGTGACCCGAAAAAGTCCCAATTACTAGGTATATTTTTAAAATCTGTGTTAGGGACAACTTTATTCTGTACAATTATATTAGGGGGCGTTGTATGGGCGTACCAAAGTTATATATATACAAATAATAGCGGGGGCGATATACAAGTAGCACATGAAGATTTTAGCTACTACAAAAATGAAGATGGGGAAAGTGCAATTTTAGCTGATGAAGAAGAACAAGCCCTCAATAAGACCGTCGCCGTCTTTGGGACAGATGCAGATGGTTATAGGACGGATACTATAATTATAGTAAATTTAAACACAGCTACAAACGAAATAAAAATGGTAAACATACCAAGGGATACAAAAGTTTCATGGACTGATGCTCAAAGAGAAGCTATGACAGCAGCAAGAGGCTATAGTATGGTTGAAAGTAAAATCAATGAGATGACAGCATATGTAGGAATAGACAACATTAGAGATTTTACGATACGCCAAATTGAGCTAATACTTGGCGTAAAAATAGATAACTATGTAGTTATTTCGACAAGTGCATTTAGGGATATAGTTGATGCAATTGGTGGGGTTGAGGTAGACGTTCCGTTTAATATGCGATATACAGACAACTATCAAGGTTTATATATAAATATTTCAGCAGGGCTTCAAGTTCTTGACGGAGAAAATGCCGAAAAATACATGAGGTATAGAGCTGGAAATAGCGACTTAGATAGAATGGGTTGGCAACAACTATTTATAGAAGCGTTTATTGATAAAGTTTTAAGCCCGTCAATCATAACAAAAATTCCAGAATTAGTTTCTGTAATGTTTAACTCTGTAAAAACCGATGCAAGTTTAGCAGAAGTTTTTTCTTATTATGATTATATAACGTATTTTGACCCAGACAATATAGCGTTTTCTGTTATCCCTGGTGAAGCATTATACATTGGAGGAGTTTCATATTTTATTCCAGATATGAATTCTATGGCAGACTTTGTTAATGAAACATTTTATAGTAGATTAATAGTATCAAAAGATGATAATACTAGTGAGGAAGAAATAGAGGAAGAAGAACCAGAAGAAATAGAGCCAGAAATTATAATAAATACAGACTTGACAATTCAAGTTTTGAATGCAACTAACGTTAGTGGTGCAGCATCAACTCACAAATCGATTTTAGAAGATGCAGGATATGCTGTTGCAAATATAGGGAATTATACAGGGGCATCTATATCAACGACTCAAATTAGAGTACAAGAATATGCAAATGGAGAGCAATTTGTGGAATTTTTCACAAATCCTGAAATTATAGAAGACCAAAACTTAGTATATGACGTACAAATTTTACTTAAAGAAAATTAACTTACAAGGGAGGTAGTTTTTTTAGATGAAGAAAAAACTTATAGTAGGGTTACTAGCATGCAGTGTGCTAGTTCCCTTACATACGACATCAGCATACACAATACTTCATACAATTAGCGACACCCAAACAATTACAAGTGGCGTAGAATTTACGGAGGATCGCCACTTAACTGATATAGGGTGGCTTGATGTGTTTACACTAAAAATTGACCTAAGCAACGACAACGTTACTGTTAAGCCAATAGGTGCATCATCACTTGGTGAAAAACAAACAGTATTTGATATGGTTAACTACAGTGGTGCAATAGCAGGAATAAATGGAGATTTTTATGACACATCTAGCAATGTGCAGGCATTTGGTCCAATGTTTAGCGATGGAGAGGCACTACAAGTGAGCGATTCTGAACGAATCGGAATGGGTCCAGCAAAAAATATGGCGACAGCTATCATAGATAATAATATGGATATATATTTAGATTTTTTTGACACAACTATAAAATTTTATAATGGTAGTGAATATCTTGGAGATGCAGTTAGCTACAACAAAATACCAACGAGCTTGACTGCACCAATACTGTTTGATAATCAATATATGGAAGATACTAGCCAAATAATGGAACAACACCCGTGGGCGTATACAGTCGTTATAAAAAATGGAATAATAGTTGACCATCTGGCTGGGGGAATGGTAACAAATATACCTCAAGATGGCTATGTTTTAGTTATGGATCAAGATTCGGCAAATAGATATTTTCATCAGCTTCAACTAGGATCAGAGTTTTATATAGAAATGTCCGCACATATAAATCAACAAGTTAGTACAGCAATAGAAAATATTTACTTTGGTATAGGTGGGGGCGGCTTAATATTAAAAGATGGGCAAAAATATACAGGGGCAACACATATAGTTGGTGAAACCACTGCAAATCCTAGAACAGTAATTGCAACAACAAATGTGCCAAATGAAATAATGCTTATGGTTATTGATGGGCGAGGAACATCTATAGGTGCGACGCATGACCAGATTGTAGAAATTTTGATGAGGTATAGAGCAGTTGATGCAATGTATCTTGATGGGGGTGGGTCTAGTACGATGGTTGCTAGGGAGGCAGGTTCATTTGAAGCTGAAATACAAAATAGCCCATCAGATGGAAGTGCAAGAGCTGTTATGAATGGAGTTGGAGTATTTACAACTTCTGAAACTGGACAAGCGACCGAAATACTTGTAAAATTAGATAGCGATAGAGTTTTTATGAATGAAAATATAATTTTTGACATAAAAGCTGTCGACGAAAATAATAATCCTGTTGAAGTTGACCCAGACTATATAGACATTAAAGCAGTGGGGATAAATGGGCGACTTGATAACCAAACTTTTATACCTACAACAGCAGGAAAAGGTTTATTTGTTGTAACGTATAAGGGGATAGAAGCAGCAGTTGAAGTAACTGTTAGCGAAAAGCCAATTGGGCTAATTGTTGAGCCGTCATCTATAACACTTGACCTTGATGTTCCAAAAATGGTAAATGTTTATGGGATAGACAAAGACGGTTATAAAATCAAAATTGACCCATCGCAGTTGACAGTTGTAGACAATGCAAAAATAGTAGCTTATGATAATGATTTTTTGCGTGCAGTTGCAAATGGTGTAACAAAGCTGGACATTTCATATGGTGGAGCAACTGCTCAACTTGGAGTAGTTGTTGGGGATAAAGTTATTCCGATAGATTCTTTTGAGCAAAACACACCTATTTGGGGCGGGGACACTGTTCAAGTTACGGGAAGCATTGAAGAAGAACTTGATACAACTTATCATGGTGAGCGTGCTATAAAAATGACATATACATTTGGAGAAAGTCAAATTAGACAAGTTGCGTATGCAGATTTTGATACACCGATACCATTACCAAACGATGTTAGTCATTTTAACATTTGGGTGTATGGACAATCTCAAGGGGATACACTGAAAATAGAAGTGATGGACAACGACAACAATAAATTTTACTTAAAGCTTGCAGACGCTATAGACTTTATTGGTTGGAAATACTTATCTACAGCGTTGCCAGAAAATATATCTATGCCTGCAAGAGTAACAAAAATTTATACATCAGCACAAAACGTTGTAGAACCTAGAACATCATCAATTTTGTTTGACCATTCATCGGTTACTAGAGGCCATAGAGAAGAAACTAATATAAACTATAAGTACGAGCATATATATGATTATAGTTACCAAGAGGAGTTTGAAAATTTTGTTAGCACAGAGCAGATAATTAACTTTATGGGCGTAACAACGTCAAACAGTGCGTCACTAGATGAATATTCATCAGCATTGCTACAAACTGCACTGCTTAAAGATGCAGCTAGAGTATTTGTTGCAAACAATAACAACAATTTGGAACTTGGAAGTATTGGAATGTATAACCAAAGTAATTTTGCTGTAACTCAAATAGGTTCTACGCAAGTGGTTCAACTTAATACAGATTCAAAAAGTTTGGTGAAAAGTGGAACTACACAACTAGATGACTTGAAAAATACTTTAGCTTACGGAAATGCAAGCAACATTATTATATTTACAAAATATAATCCATTAACAGGTTTTTCTGATCAACGTGAGGGGGAACTCCTACATGATATACTGCTTGAGCACAAAGAGCAAACGGGTAAAAATATATTTGTAGTGACGTATTCAGGAGCACAAACTGAAGTGGTTATAGAAGATGGAATTAGATATATAAATACAAGCGGTATTGTAAATAACCAAGACGATGTTTTGGGTACAACTTTCGTTCAATTTAGATTGGTAGGGGACGAAATATACTATACTTTTAAGGGTATTAGATAGGACAGAAAGGGAAGAATATTAATGAAAA
>MDSP01000251.1_pt1 | contig 11948 bp, 12 predicted proteins | sample 1005811 | NCBI WGS metagenome assembly MDSP01 (sample SAMN05526596, study PRJNA338239) | gut metagenome | isolation source: stomach gut content | host: Naso elegans | place: Saudi Arabia: Red Sea | collected 2011-04
GAGGCAGGTGTGACATTTTTGACAAGCCTTTCACAAATCCTAAGGTGAAAACTTCACTTGTGAATAGGGCTAGGACAATAATCGATATTATTGTGTATCAGGATTAAAAATTTACACAATAATTTTAGCATGGTGAATTTCTGTTAGTGGCACAATGGTGAATCGAGATAATTGAGAATAATCTCACATTAATGATTGAAAAATCTGTCTCACTGATGTACAGTCCTGTATTAGAATATAACTATCTTCCCACTATATAACTTAAAAAAGGAAAAAAAAAAAGAAAAAAGAAAGAAAAAAGGCAGGGAGATGAGGTAGCCACTATTGATTTATCCTTTATTTGTGCAGGAAGGCCGTATGATTACTTATTTAAGATTCTTAAGAAGATGTGTGTCTTAACTGTCCTGCAATAAAAACGTATTTATAAGTGCAATTTAAACTTTTATTTTAAGATCTTAAGAGTATTTTGATGATTATCATGATAATACTGATAATTGCAGTTAGTTTGGAAAGGATAATCATGACATTAACTTTTCAACCCCTCCCATGCCTACTCATTAACAAGCAGACCTACAAGAATGCAATCTTCTTTTTCACACCACAGCAATAACTGTTTATCACTACAGACCTCACAGAGCAGTACTCAAATTGGCAATGTGCTGCTATTTATGGTCCAAAATCACTCCCTCACCACCAAACACACGCACTCCAGTGCAACTACAACAACCCTGCGTCTTTTTCTTATCACCTTGTCTTCACCTCTTACATGCCCACACACCAGGCCAGCTAGAATTGTGCTGACGTTTATCGGTGCTTCAGCTTCTGCCGTTTATAGTTCCCCATAGTGCGATGTGGCCTACTGTAAGTGTCATACAGTGTGTAAAGAGCACATGACAGCCACACGTGAGAAGTGTCCCTCCCATACATGTTTCTAAAGGGCTTTCCGGATGATGTGCAGGACAGAAATAGTCCCTCTTTAAATGAACCATGAACAGTGGTGGCTTACTGGAGGACTGAAGATAGAGAGGCCTCCTAATGATGCAATGCACATATGCATGTCTGCAAGGATCATATAGAGCTCACATCAAAGTCATTATCTTTCTTACTTAATTGTCAGTTGGAATGGAAGCAGGATCTGGAGCTTGTGCTGAAGACCATAACAGTAATGGATCAGTACTAAAAGGGAAAGACACTGAATAAATCACCCAGAACAGTTTTGTCATCATGCACCTACACAGAGCACACTCTCCTCAAGATGGGACCTGGAAATCATCCTTCCTGAGCCTGTGTTTTCTGTGTGTGTGTGTGTGTGTGTGTGTGTTTGTGTTGCAAAGGCTCAATGTTGCCTGGACATGTCCTCTGGATGTCACAACACCCTTGGGGAGGAGGTGTCACAGAAGGAGGATATCAAGCAGAGCAAGGACTGCTCCAGCTCTGTGATTCCTCACTGCTCTCTGTGGCTTTACCTTTTTCTCTTCTTATCTGGCCCTGTCTGTGGTCCCGACACAGTAAGATCGACAAAGTCAGCCTTAAGTCTCAGTCTAATCCTTCAACAGACTGAGAAATCACCTTCGAGGACACCGTGCCTTGCACTGAGACTGCCCTCCTGAGAGTGCTTAACGACCTGCTCCTAGCTGCAGACTCAGGTAGCCCTGTGGTCCTGGTGCTTCTAGACCTCACCGCCGCTTTCGATACAGTGGATCACAGGGTCCTGCTGTCTCGCCTCAAACACATAGGCATCAAAGGCACAGCCCTGCAGTTTTTCAGTTCCTACCTGACCAACAGGAGCTTCTCTGTTCAGCTGGGAGAATTCACCTCCTCTTCTGCTGCCCCTCTTCCGTGTGGTGTGCCCCAAGGCTCCATTCTAGGCCCCATCTTGTTCCTGATTTACATCCTGCCCTTAGGAGATATCATGAAAATACACAACATCTCCTTCCACTGTTTTGCTGACGACGTCCAGCTGTACCTCCCCTTCAAGACCGACGACCAGGCTCCCCCCCCACATCCGAGCAGCTGAGTCTTTGGGGATTTTTAAGTCCCAGCTAAAGACCTACCTCTTCTCTCTTGCCTTCAGCTAGGTCTTGGTTTGGTTGGTTGGTATTGATTGGCTAAGCCGCGATCGTCATGTGTTGTATTAACGGATTTTTATTGATTGATGACTTTCTCGCACCTTTTAATGATTGTTCTTATCAAGTGATAAACTGTTATGCACTTTGTGAAGCACTTTGGCGCGGCTAAGCCGTCTGTAAATGTGCTATATAAATAAACTGAACTGAACTGAACTGAACTTTCCAAAATGCAGCATCTTCTGAACAAGCATGACTTTCCTGAATAAAACAAACATCAGCACCTTTTCCTTGGCAGTGAAAAAACAAAGCTTTTCTTTGAAACAAACCTCTAATACCTCTGGCATTAACTAAACACTGAAACAGACATAAAGGACCAAAGACTAAGTAGCAAATATGAACAGTAACCAAGTACCTTTCAATGGGGTTCTCACATAAGTATAAAGTCTTTAACAGCTGCATATTGCCAATACAAACTAAGTCAGTATCGTTTACGAAAGAGGAAAAAAAAGAGAGACAGGAAGGAGAAACCTTTTTTCTTCTCCTTTAATAAAAAAGCACAAAAACTGTACAAATTCCTGAAAGAAGCTAAAATCAAAGGCTGCACATAGAAGCAACATGTTGATAATTAGAACTACTTCAGAAGAAAGAATTTGTATAGCTTCACATTTTGGGTATTATCCAATAAAGTGTGTCAGATGAGCACATACCCATATCAAGTAGAATTAATCAAGCTCCCTCCTTATTTATTTATTTTCTTTAAATAAACATCGCTGCAAGCAGAACCACTTAAATTTTGAACTATCAAGTTCAAGTAGAAACCATGCTCATAACCAAATACATAGATATCTTCATTTGTCCTGTCAAACCTTTCAGCAGGGGTTTTATACATCAGTAAACTCTTCTCATTTGTCACTTCAGTTTTCAGCGTTTCTTTTTACACCCTTAGTTCCTGGCCATCTACAAAGGCTCTCACTCTGCTGAAGAATGCCTTCTTTCCTTCCTGTCTCGCCTTCTCCACTGCAGGCTAAAGCCGGCTCCGTGCATCCGTGTCAGATGGAGTCAGGTCCTCTTTGAAGAGCAAACCACTTCTTCTCAGATATTCGCTCTCCTTTGCATGAGTCCACACCAAGTCCCCTGTCGTTCTAGAGATGAACCTCAGGATCAGCGGACGGGGTTTGTTGTTGTTTCCTTCTCCTGACTTTAGTCGTCCAAGACGATGCACCACATCCAGCGCACCTGTCACGGTGCTGCTGTCAGCGTCAGGATCCACGGCTTTGCAAATCTCCTCCACTCGAGCCTTAATGTTCTCAGCAGACACCTCAGAAACTCTGGTTAGACGAAGGCACCACCTGTGGCTGTAACGTTCTTGATCATTCAGTTAAATCTCCAGCTCCATTATGCTTTTCTTCATGCCTTCATTTTGATTCTTTAGACATTCATTCTCTTTCTGAAGTGCCATCATCTCCGTGTGGATTGAGTTGAGTGCTTCACCGAGGTTCATGATTGTTTTCGAGTTTTCTTTCACCATGTCCTCAGTTTGATCCGACCTTTGGTTGATGTTAGCAGAGAGAATACGAATAATATTCTCCTGAGCTTCAGCCAGGGTGGGTTCAACCGCTTTACCAGCTGCTTGGCTGGGGTTGGGACGATGCTTTTTCACAGGTTTTTGTGTCGTATTTGGGCAAAACTCACATTCGCCCTCATTTACAGACTTGCAGGAGTAGGAGTGAGTCTCACTAATTCTTCTCTTTTCTTTAGTCTCCATGTCCATAACCAAGTCAACTTTCCCACCTTCACCTGTAGCTGGCATTATGCACCACAGGCAGTTGCTAATAAATTAACCGTCACCGGCTGCTAGCTCACCGTGGTATCTTACCGTTGCTGAGTTAACATTAGATTTTTTTCTACCAGTTTTCCGTTTGGGAGCTCAGCAAGAAGCACAAGCTGACTTATTTTTACTCAAAAAGAGCATAGCAACCGCAGAAACAAGTCGACGATACAGCTTTATTCATTGAAGTTCAGAGTTTGTGAGAAAAACCCAAAGTCGGTCCTCAGCTTGAAAGTCCCCGCTCACGTCGCCATCTTGGCTGGATCCCGTAATCAACACAGGTGACCCACATGAGGGCTGAGCAGGTGATCACACAGGAGGGAAACTTGACAGGAACTGGGAAATGAAAAAGGACAACAGTTACCACAATAAAACAGGAAACATGAACAAACAAGACTCAGGAAGCTCCACAACAGGAACAAAAAGGAAATAAGTGAACTGAAAACTCAAACCATGACACCTCTTCATCGTCCTTCATCGACATCCAGACTGTGAGAATCTCGTCCTTTGGGTGTTTCAGGGTTTCTGCTCTCTGCAGCTGCCACATTTATACAATGTTGTGGAATAAAGGTTGTGATTGATGTGATTTACGTTGTTTGTAAAAACCTGATTTGTGTTGTGAAAGGGTCGCAGTGTGTTTATGTAAATGTAAAGTACTTGGTTGGGTTTGGAGAAACAAATTCTGGGTCAGGATCAGTAAAACAACTACACATGGTTTGTTACGCTCAGGAAAAGATCGTTGGTTTCTCTTTGAGTTACGCTCGGGTCTCAAACTCTGCTCACCTGAACAAAAGTCAGGTGTGTGGTCCACTTTTCTTGCCCGTTGTTCTTCCTACTGTGGAGAAGACGCTACAGGCGTCTAATAATGACACAGATGGATTCACAGAGACATTCAGCGGGACCCCGGTGTGTTACAAACACTAAAGAAAACCTTCTGCGTCTGTATGAGACGCCAAGGGGCGTGGCAAAGCGTAATGATGACGGCCTCATAGTTTCTGCCACTAGAGGGCGCTCTATGAAAACAATGAAAACAAAAGATGTAGTTTGATGACATCATGAAGCAGCGTGGGATCATGGGATTTGTTTCTTTCATTGTTAAACAGATGTAAATCTGTGAGTGACTCAGTCAGAAATGTTCACAGACGAGGTCATGTATTAAAGTTTGATTCCCGTCACGTTTCGTCACGTTTGTCGACTTCCTTCCTCGCTCTCTGACTGCCGTTAGCCCGGAAGTTCGAGACAGGAGACTAAATGAAACGTTGTCTTGAATAAAATGACAGATTTCTCTGAGTCTGAACTTTGTTGGAAACATTTGGGACGATGTGAGAACAAAAGTCAACAACATGCAGAACAAAGATAAATTCATTTTTAGACATTTTAATGTGGAAATGATTCAAATCATATCTAGTAAGCAAATGTCACTCGTCTCTCCTGATTGGATGAAGCTTCCTGTTTGTGTTTATTGTGTCTGAGGTCTTTGGTTTGTGTTTTTTACTCGACTATATTGTCAAGTTGTTGAGTTTAAATAAAGCTTGAATGAAAAACATGACTGCATCAGTTTGTGTGTCAGTCAGTGTGAAACCTCCTGGTTCTCTCAATGACGAGTCCACCCTCGATTACACAAAGTCATTTCACTCTTTGATCAGATCAGATATTGATTGAAATGTCACAAAGTGTTTGATTCTTTGGGCTTTTTAAAAGTTTTTCAGTAAAATCAATCCATTAACTTTCAATGTGTTGACGTGTTGAACAACAAAGCTGCTGGAATATCTGATAGAAACTCTAAATGAATGTGATGTGAAATAAATCCCTCAGTTCAGTTTGTGACTCTGGCTGAGATGGAGGTGAAACATGTGAACCTGGGCTGTGGTTTACTGCTCTCTTCCTGTCAGCAACTCTGTTTGACTTCTGTTCATCTGGAGGTTTTTGTTCAGGCTGCACGCATCATTTCTCACTGTGGGGATCAGATTTCCAACAGGAGCAGTAGTAGGTGGCTGAATGATCGAGTGTAACGTTATTGAGTCGCAACTCACAGCCGTTCTGTGTGTTCACAGCTGAGAAATCATTTCTCTGAGGATGATTGTAACCTTTATGAACCCCACTGTTACTCCTATCAATCCACAGAATCCTTTTGAATGTTTCTGTGTCTTTCTTCTGGTACCAGAATACATAGTTGTCACACTTGTCAGTTCCTGCACAGCTGAAGGAGACACTTTGAGCGACTCTCCTGGTCAGTGATAACTGCTCCTGAATCAGCTGTTGTGCCATGGCAGCCAGCGCTGTAGAGAAACAGACAGATAGATGAAGGTGAGTGTGACAGTGTTGGTTCCAGGTGGACTCTGCTGGCTCCTGATTGGCTGGAAACACTCACCTGAACACAGACAGCACAGAGCAGCAGCTGGGAGGAAAAGCATGTTGTGCAGTGGTGTTTCCTCGGGTGAACCTGGGGAGAAGTGGCGCTCTGATGCAGCTGAGGCCAAACAAGGACGAGCTGTGACATCAGACCAGGGCCACGTGCTTCCTAACAGGTCCTCAGACCTCCCATCAGCCCCTGGGGCCCACAGATGAGGCTGCTGACTGACAGCTGGGCTGAAGCTGCTGTGTGGTTTTGGCACAAACACGTTGAGGTTGGTGGTGAATTTAGAAACACAGACTGTTTTCTGTTGTTTCACAGCTGGGAGGAAAATACAAAAGTACAAATCCACAAAAGTCCTCGACGGGGATTTGAAGCCTCAAACGTCACATTTCTGTCATTTCACTGAATCACTTCATTTCTGTGACACATCACAGTATCACATCTTTATTTAGTCTTGTGTTGTTCAGTCTCTTCATTAAAGCTTCATGATGTTTCACTGAGTGAAATATTCAAAGCCAAGACTCCATCAAATGGAACATTTGCACATGTCTGCTGCAGCGTTTTACACACATTTGGCCCAAATCCAGCCTGACAGATTTGGTGTTTTTGTCACTTTGGGATCTCCAGTAGAATGTGAAGTAAAGTTCAGAGTGTTGCTTTGTAGAGACGAAGGCAGCGGAGGCTTCAGAAGAGTTGAAATCCAGCTGTGCTCCTCATATCTGCAGCAGTGGTTGTGCTGCTGCTCCCTGGAAGGAGCTCAGGGCTCTGCTCTCTGCTTCCTCCATGTGGAGGTCAGACACAATGAGAGCTGCTGAAGCCACCACAGTCAGTCACACACAGATGTGATGGGCTGTGAACAGCTGGAAGCCTGGCAGCTGCAGCACAGAGTCTGCCATCCATCCACACAGCCACGTTTGTGTGAAGCACAAAACTGAAGAAGACGAAAAGTCTGTGTTTGTCCAGCAGACTGAGGATGAGACAGACGAGTGTGACAAGCTCAGCTTTCTATCACAGCCAGGAGAAGTCCAGCTCATATTTGTTGGAGCAGCAGCTGTTTTTGTTCTTGTCCAATTTACTGTTTTGTTTGAGTTACAGTACAAACAAAATTGGAATTATTTTCACAGTAAAAACAACAAGAATGGCAGTAATATCAGTCACAAGAGGCAAAGGTGTCATCAGGTCATCATGGCAACCATCATCAGCATCATGTGGATGTCCCTGCACTTCCTGTGACTCACCACAGGGTGGTGGTGTTTGTCTGTGATGCTTCATGGCAGCAGCAGCAGCAAACACAGAAATCCAGCACATGATGAACTTTAGTTTGCAGTCTGTCACACAGTCATGGTGGAAGAGCTGATTTATTGCTGTGACACCTGTCTGACAGCGTAAAGACACGTGTGATGTCACACAGGTGTTGTCTGCTGATACAGCTCAATATGTTGTCATTGTTGCAACAGCCACGGGCTTCACTGGCTGCTCCTCTGAAGTTTGACAGCAGCAACAAGACAAACAAACATTTACACTGAATCATTATCAACAATCATGTATTATAATGGAATATGATGATAATTATGAAATCTGAATTTTTGAATTTTTATAACCTTTATCAAATGGAAAAGTCATTTTTGATATTACGGTTAATTTTACAATTTTAATTTTTTGTGCTTTTTTTTAAATAAGCAAAATACGTTTACTTTAGTTATTATTGTTAATAAATTAAATAAATATCATAGAAAATTTTTTTTCTGTTTCAAAGTAATTTATAATAAAGGACATATTTACCTTCACATTAAAACTCTTTTTTCGTCTTTGATGTTTATTAAATCCATAACACAACAACATTTAACATCACTTAATTTACTGTAATTACTCTAAAAGTCCAGGCGTCAATAATGTTTTAACTTTTTGTATCATAGTTAAAATTGTCCCACAGAATCAGTGATATTCATGCTGATATCAAATGTCAATTCAGACTGCTGATCAATATCATCTAAAAATGATTACACATTATTGATACTTGACAAGAACTTCATTTCTAATATAATACAATACAATAAAATATAATAATAATAATTTAAAATAACATGTAAGTATATAAAATATTAGCACTTGTTGTTTACATGATACAGTATCCAACACATATGTCACCTGCCAGCATCTGTTTTACAAAATATTTTTAATATTGTTTGTTTTGAAATAATATTTTGCATCCATATTCATATCTGAAGTTTTAAGATTCAAACATATTTGTACGTGCCATTAAATATCAAAATATCATAAAAAGACATAAGACATAAACTAGTTTGCATTAATTATATTGTTTGTAATATTAATTTCACTTTCTGTCTTCATGTATAAGTATTTCTTCTACCAAAAGACACATGAACCATCACATGAAGTTCAACTTTATGATGTAATTTGGACTTTTGTCATGTTTGTATTAATTTTGATTAACTGTATTAATTTTAACTTCATATTTGATCTGTTTGCCGTCATGATTTCACATAAACACATATGAAGCATCATATTTAAATGCAATTTTAATGAGGTATTCTTGACCATTAAAAAAATTTAAATTAATTAGAATTAAATATGTTATGTGTCTTTTCTTTGCCTTTGCAAAATAGATGTGCATCATATTAATTCATTTTAATATCATAAGTTATTTCGAGTGATAAAAAGAAGAGACGGAGCTGAATTACTGAGATGATCAAATGGTGAATATTTGTCACGTTGCCACTTTCAGACTTTTTCTCTATAAATCAGTTTGATCTCCTGCAGAAATAAAGAAGAACTTCAGTGGTGCAGTGAGATTTCAACTTCTTTTCAGGAATTATGAACCTTTTTTATGGAACAACAGCTGCATGGCTGCAAGAATTCTCTACTAATGATGGAAACACTAACATGTAAAGCCTGAAGCAGCACAAACTCATGAAAACACATTTTCAACTTGTTCAATAAAACAACTGAAGGAAAATCAAAGTTTATTCTTACCTGTTACAAACAGTTTAGTTCCAGAGCCAAAGATGAAGTAACCATATCCTCCCACAGTGACACAGAGTGATACAAAAACCTGTCTGCTGCTGAATGTGTCAGCTGAGGTGAACGAGTCCAAATGATGAAGCAGGATCATATTTCAGCTCCATGATGTGTTTCTCTAATGTTCATATCAACATGACTGTCTCTTCTTCTCTGCTCTTTTTACACACTTTGCTGTCACAGTCAAATATCTCAACTGTTGGATGGATCACCGTTTCATTTGCTTCACACATTCATGTTCCCCTCAGGATGAATTGGAAGAACTTTGCTGATTGTCTGACTTTTCATCTAGCGCCACCATCAGGTCAACATGGTCATTTCTCCAGTAATTTGCTTCATGAACAAAAAGCTGCCAAACTAAAGACATTCTGACTTTGTGTGTGTGTGGTGACGTCTGGAAGCAGCTCCACATCCTCCCACATTCATCTGGAATATAATCAACTGAATCTGACTCCTGATTATTTTGTTTTTTTCATTATTCTGAACACAACATTTATTGTTTGTGTGGTCCTGGAGGAGGATCCCTCCTCTGTTGCTCTTCCTCACGTTTCTTTCATGGAGATCAGCAGCAGCTGCTGTCAGTTCGGGTTGCTCTCTGTTGTGGTTTGAGTTCTGATCTGGACCAAAAACAGGCTGAGACACAGGCTGGTGGGACAATAAGAGTCTTTGAATGGCCACTAGGCAATGAAAAAACACAAGATGGACGACTGACACAGCTGCTGCTGGCAGAGGGCGGGCTGGTCGCCGATGACGAGGATCTGGGTGGAGGCACAGGGCAACAAACGACGACAGCGAGACACTCTCTGACCAAAGTGGCACAAGAGGTTAGGAGCACTGGAGATCACGCACTAGAAAAAACACTGGAGCAACAAGGAAACAGGAGACCGAGGCACCGAGCAATATGGAACAATCTGGCGCCGTAGTGGAGTCAGAGCCGGTCCTTCATACTGTTGTAGATGAGGGGATGATTAGACACAGGTGTGCCTTGTTGACCAGAGTGTAAAGAGCCAGCCCGCCTTCTGCCCAGCACACCAACTACACAAAGACAACCACAAGGGGAGGGAGAGGAAACAGAGGAAACAGAGACACAAAGCACAAAAACCAGCAACACAGAACCCCAAACCACAACACGCTCTGCTTCTGTGTGAGCTGTTTACTTGTAGTATGTACTGCAGCTGCCCTCAAAGTCAGGGTTGGGACGCTCACTTTAGAAAAGTAATAGGTTACAGATTACTAGTTACCATATTTAAAATGTAATAAGTTATGGAACTATTCCAATTACATTATCAAAGTGATGTAACTTATTACATTTGATTACTTTTTGATCACTTTTCTAAATTTCTAACAAATGGCAATGGCTTCCCTGATTTATTTAATATGACTGCTTGCGGTTATTGTATAGGCTACATACCTGCAGATGTTTTCTCGGGTTTGACATGGAAACTTTCAACATCGATGGCATTTTATCAGCTGGTAAACATATACCAGATTGCACTGTTATGTTTGAGCCCTTTTTTGATTTCTGAGTAAAATGTTTTTTTTATATATCCAGCACTGGAACACATTTTTATCCATAAATATGGTATCAACTCTCAGACAAGTTGTTAAGCTTTGGGCGGAAATGTGGATTGATTGAACTGGCAGACGTGGGGTGCTGAAAATTCAAACAAGAGAACTAATCAAAATCTGAATAGCATCAAACTTTACTAAACGACTCGCCTGGAAATGGCAAAAGAAGACACTGTACACATCAAAACATCAAAAGCAACAAAATTAATATTATTCAACACATAGCCTAAGCTTTTTACAGAAAATATTCAGATGTAACCCCCTTTGTAATTATTAACATTTTCATAAGTAACTGTAATTTAATTACACATTCTTTCTCAGGAACGGTCACTGATTACAGTTAGATTTATTTAGTGATTAAGTTACATAATTTTGTTACATGTAAGTAGTTACTAACCAACGCTGTGAATATGTAATTTTGCAAGTAAAATGATCTAATTGATGATACAATATGGATTTTTCTTTGTGGAGAAATAGGAAACAAAGCCAAACAACACACTCTCATAGGTAACTGAAAATTGAGAATCAATATTTTGGGAAATAAAAGTACACACATCTTGCATGAAAATACAAGAATGGGGACAAGAGCAGAATAAGTGTTCTACATCCTCTGAACAGTTCGACAAAAAGAACAATCCACATCAATGTCATTTTTATATCTCTGCAGAAACATTTTGGAGGGATAAAAATGAATTATTTTAAAAGTCACTTCCTTGGTCCTATTCAAAATGAGATATTTAAAGCGTGAGCACCAGATTTTCTTCCAGTCAAGATCACAAAGCAACTCAGTAGGAAGTCACATTTGGAACAGAGACGATGTCTTTCTAAATAAAACACAAATTTAGCCTACCGCTGGCCTATCGTCAGAAGCTCAAGTAAAGATAAGAGATGGAATTGGATTTTTTTTAAACAAACTTTATTAACAAATTGCAATTTTAAATATAACACAGGAACAGGAAGGATTGGAACAGGCTGTTTTCAGAACCGCCTACTGCATATTAGGCACTGTATGGACAACAAACTGCACATACTGTATACTAATACATGAACGATCAGTATGCCATGGTGCAATGTCTGTCTGCCCTCG
>MDSP01000252.1_pt1 | contig 11921 bp, 10 predicted proteins | sample 1005811 | NCBI WGS metagenome assembly MDSP01 (sample SAMN05526596, study PRJNA338239) | gut metagenome | isolation source: stomach gut content | host: Naso elegans | place: Saudi Arabia: Red Sea | collected 2011-04
ACGCAATGCAAAGAACTAAGCAAGTTGATGATGAGTATAACAAAATTGAAAGTTGGTATAACATCATTGATGGGATAGCTAAAAAGCTTGATGTTGAGATAAAATTTGATGCTAAGTATAACTTGTATAAGTGGGAAGATGCTTACTGTTTAGCTGATGTAATAAAAGATAGACGCACAATGCATGGGCTATCTCAAGCTAAGCTTGCAGAGGGAATTTGTAGCACACAAACTGTGTTTAGAGTTGAAACTAAAAAACGGACTCCACACCCTCAAACAACGAAAGAGTTGTTACAAAAATTGGGATTGATTGGTGATTTGTGTGTGGATAGAGTGCCATATGTTGATTTGGAAACGTTTAATTTGGATTTTGAAATACGTAGAGAGTTTTCATTGCAAAATTATTTGGAAATGGAAGAAAAACTTGAGCAACTTATCAATAAAGTTGATATGACAGATAGCAACAATATACAGTGCATTGGGCATAAACAAATAATTGTTGAGTGGGTAAAAGGGAATATAACTACCGAGCAATATTATGATTATTTGGTAGAGGCATTGGAACTGACAGCAAACATTAAAAATATATTGCAAAAACCTGATAAAATACATTTGAATTTTAATGAATTAGAGCTTATTGTTAACATTATGAAGGTTTTAGATGAAATGGGTAAGCAGGAAGAAGCTCTAAAATGGCTTAAAGTGGTAGAAAAATATCTTGAGAAAACAAATTGGACTATTTTATCAATATCCAGATATATTTTTTATGCTAATACAATAACTAGTGTATATGGTAATATAGGTAAATTTGAATGGTCAAATTGTGGCTCATACGAAACTTTGTATTATGGTGTTGCAAATAATATTTGGCAAAATTTAGATACAACTATTTATGGGATTGGCTGGAATTTTAGACAAGAGATAGAAACAGTACAAAATAGAGCTATGACTAAAAAAGAGCAAAAAAAATATATAGACATAATGAAAGCAGTTTATACATTAAGTGAGATAGAGGGAAATAAAACTCGCAGTAACAAAGTTAAAGTTCTTATTGAGATGCAAAAGTTGATTTAGTATCATCATGAATGGGGATTGGCGTATGAGGATTTAAATCGTTATTATATAGTGTAGTGCCTGCTATTATTGTTAGGCTAAGAGTTAAAAGTATAAGTTTCTTTATGTTTTTCATTGTAGTGTCTCATTAGTATTAAATAAGTTTTGATAAGACTTACGATACCAGTTTTTAGAAAATCTGTATATAGACACTTTTGGGGAAACGAAATATATAAAATTATGTTCCCTGAAGGTGTCTATTTTATTTTGTAAATAGGTATTGTATACTGTATTTAGAGTTAAGCGATGGGCTTAGTTCTAAATGAAATATAGTTATTATCTTATGTAAAATCAAGATGTAGGGAAAGAGGTGCGAAGTGTTAGAAATCAATAATATAACTAAAACTTATGGAAACAAAAAAGCACTTGATGACTTTTCAATGAATATAGCTAAAGGTGAAATTGTTGGACTAATCGGAAAAAATGGAGCAGGGAAAACTACTATATTAAATTGCTTATCAGGAAGTATTTTGGCAGATGAGGGTGAAATAAAATTTAATGGTGAGGTATTAACTGCAGACTCAAAAATTAGAAATACTTTTGGATTTTTAGTAGATGGAACTTTTTGTGATTATTTAAATGCATATGAAAATTTAAAACTTCTATGCTATGCTTCGGGAATAAAAGACATTAAAATCATAAATAAAAAGATAGATAATGTACTCCAGATTGTGGGCTTGGAAAATCAAAAGAAAAGTTATGTAGGTAGTTTTTCATTTGGTATGAAACAAAGACTTTCATTAGCACAAGCTCTTTTAAATAGCACAAATATGCTAATATTGGATGAGCCTTTAGTTGGGCTAGACTCAATGGGTAGAGAGTTAGTTAAAAATTTAATTAAACAAAAAGCTAAAGAAGGAATTTTAGTACTTTTTTCAGACCATAATTTACAAGAAGTTCAAAGTTTAAGTGATAGGATAGTATGTATTGACAAGGGAGTAAAGATATATGATGATGTTTTTTGTGAAAAGCAAGAATACATTATAAATATTAAACAACAATCAAATTTTAATCCGACCTGTATAAGTAGTATAATTAGTGAAAATGTAGTTTTTAGTGAAAATAATATTTTAGTTAATAATAAAAATAAACTTAATGAGGTACTCACCTGTTTAATACAAAATCAAATTATAATAGACGATATTGTTATTAGAGAAGATGGTCTAATTAGGTTTTTTAATGAATAGGGGGTAAGTATGTTAAAAATCGAAATGAGCAAGTTATTAAAACGTAAAGATATATTAATGTTATTTACTATGTTAGTTATACCATTGTTTTATAGCATAGGTCTGTACTTTGATTTCTCCCTTATTACTTATAATGGAGAGACTCAAGAGTATGCTCTTAAATTTATGGTTTCTATGTTTGAATTTGTATTTGCAATTTTTCTATATTTTTTTATGTTAGCTTTAAGTACATCTCACACATTAGCTGGGGAAATAAGTAATAAAAGTATAGCTTATTATTTACAACGTATAAATGATAGGAAAAAAATATATTTATCAAAAAAATACTCGTTAATAGCAATATTTTCGATAATTTGTATATTATTTTCAATAGCTACTATTGCTTTATACTATATATTTGTAATACACCGCCCAGATGTAGCAACAACCACGTTTATAGTGTATGATGAAGTTTTATTTTTATTTTCTAAGTTTATTATTATATATTTATTTTATATTACAATAATAAGCTATAGCTTATTTCTTTCTACTTTTGTAAAGAAAAATTTAGTTATACTAGTAACTATATTTACGCTAATAATATTAATGTATATGGAATATATTCCAATAGTACAGTATTTATCGCCATTTTACTATATCACGGAAATTTCTAAATTATCACCTAGTAGTGACCGCTTAATTCCACTCCTTTTGATAGGCACTGTAATGCATATATTTTACAACATTATATGTGATACAATAGGAATTAAAATATTTAACAAAAAGGATTTATAACAATGATAAAATTTTAAGATAAAATTATGAGTGTCGTACTGTTATCTACTGTGCCTGTTATATGCAATGTAATTATAGGATAGGCTTAATATTGCTATTACTATTTAATTCTAGTAGTCCATTTAGTAGCTTATTAGTGGTTTATACTAGTATGGGGATATCATTTTGTCTTATACCAATGTTAACATTAAAAGTTATGTATAAAGATATATCTAAAGAAGATATTGGTTTAAAGAGAATAACTTTAAGAGAAGGAATTATTCAATTGACGATTGTCATAATAAGTCTAGGTAGTATTTTTCATAAAATATTAATAAGGATACTGTAAAACAGCCACTATGCCATTGTATAGTGGTTGTTTTTGAGATATAATAATCAACAAGGAGGTACAACAATGTTAAAATATTTATTTAAATCAAAAGCCTTGGCTGTAGCTTTTATACTTATTGCAACTATCGCAGCAGCCGTAACAACTTACCAAGCGTTTATCCTCGAGTGGATACTAAACTCGGCAGTTGAGGGAAATATGCAAGTGTTCAAAAACGTTGTATTAGTTACGATTGCGTATTTGTGCGTTGAAGTAACACTAACGGGTACATATAAAGTGGTACGTCGTAAACTAGTAAAATCAGCAACACTAAACCTAAAAAGCGACATAATGAAATCAATAAGCAACAACACATACATTGAATATAGCAAAAATGACCCATCTTATTACAGCAACATACTTTTCACGGACGTTGCAATGTTAGAGTCTTCCTATTTTGACACACTATGTATAACTTATTATGAATTCATTTCTTTTAGCGTTTCGCTATACTTTCTAATAACGATTGATTCACTTTTGGCAGGGGCAATACTACTACTAGGGGTTATCCAACTAGTGATTCCATACTTTATGAGTGGAAAAGCAAGTGGCTTAGTTGAAAAAGAGTCGGCAAAAAACAAAGAATATATCAGCGTAGTTAAAGACTTGTTCGGTGGATTTGAAATTTTTAAAACTTACAACAGCGAGGCATCAGCAAACAACAAACACGACCAAAAAAGTGAAGAACTAGCGACAACTAAATTAACGTCTGAAACGTATAGAGTTTTAATTGCAGGTCTGTCGGACTGGTTTAGAAATTTAATGTATATAGGTACAATTATTATGGCAGGTGTTATGGTTGCAATGGGCAGATTGGACACAGGTGCAATTTTAAGTTCGTCGCAACTTATGGTGTTTATCAGTTATCCGTTATCGATTATTACGTCAACTATAACAAAAGTAAAGTCATCACAATCTATTATTGATAAAATTGATACCGTGTTAGAAAAACTTGATGATAAACAAGTTACAAGTGATGTTGAGTTTAACAATAAACTTGAATTTAAAAATATTAATGTAAAAGTTGAGGACAAACATATTTTGAAAAATGTAAGTCTTACAATTGAAAAAGGCAATAAATATATTATTGTGGGGGCTAGTGGCTCAGGTAAATCAACGTTGTTACATACGATTTCGCAAATAATTCCGTATGAGGGCGATATATTAATAGATGATACTAATATATGTAACATGTCTGACTTAGATTTATACAAAATCGTAACACTAACAAAACAAAATCCGTATATATTTGCCGACACAATTAGAAACAACATCACAGCTTATAATGAAGTTTCCGAGGAACTTGTTATGGAAAAAGCACACGAAACGCAAATTATGGAGCTTATCAAAGGTTTGCCACAAGGGTTTGACACTGTTATAGATGAAAATTTGTCATCTCTATCAGGTGGCGAAAAACAAAGACTTGCGCTGGCTAGAACACTTATAAAAAATACGCCGATAGTGTTTTATGATGAGTCAACATCACAGCTTGATAACACGTTGGCATTTGACATCGAAACTATGTTGCTAAAACAAGAACATACAACAACAGTTATGATACTTCATCGCCTAAACAAAGAAGTTGTTTCACTTGCAGACAAAATAATTGTTGTTGATGAGGGAGAAATAAAAGAAATAGGGACATTTGATGAACTAATCGAAAGGCAGGGATTGTTTTATAGTTTGATGACATAATTAGCCTCTAAAGAAAGGGGAAAAGTATGCGAGAATATTTTATAAGACATTTAGATAAGTTGCTAGGATACGTTATTCTGACAATAATAGTAGTAGTTTGTAGTACAGAGTGGGCACTGATAACTAAAGATTTAGTTGACACGGCAACAGAACGTGATATGAATAACTTTGTTCAGACGATGGTTATGGGACTTGTTATAGTATGTATCTTGATAGTGACCGAATATTTCAAAAAAAGATCAAAAAATCGTTTATTGAAAGATATAGCTACAAATGTTAAAGAAGACGTGTTTGAAAAAATAATCCATCGAAGTCCAACTGCTTTTGGCGACAAGCGTTCGGGCGAATATATTTCTATATTAATGAACGATGTGGAAATGGTGAATAACGTGTATATAGATGGTATAATAAGCGTTATTCACACTACTATACAGCTTGTGATTTCGGTTTATGTGTTGTTTAAGCTAGACTTTTTAATTGGAGCAATGGTGCTACTTATGAGTCCAATACCACTAATCACACCTAAATTTACCGAAAAAATGTTGACAGCTAGAAAAACCCGACATGCTAATCAACTTGGCAAATTTACGGCAAAGGTGAAAGATGTTTTTACGGGGTTTCACGTTATTAGAAGTTTTAATATGCATAACAATATTAATCAAGAGTTTAGAAAAGTTAACTTGGAAACTGAAACTGCTGCACAAGATTATGGAAACGCAAACGCTTTGGCAAGTGTCGTAGCAGGATTTGGCACATATGTAACAACATTAGCTTGTTTGGGAATAGGTGCATATTTGGCTGTTAAAGGGCAAGTAACGGTTGGGGTGCTTATGGCATCTATTCAATTGATGGATACTATCAATATGGCGATGTTGGATTTTGTGTATGAAATAATCGACTTAAAGTCAGTTAAAGAAGTGAAAAAGAAAGTTGTGGATATTATTAATGAGTCAGCTCAAAAAGAAGAAGGAATTGACAAAACAGACTTCGTTAGCGAAATTAGGTTTGACAATGTTAGCTTTAGTTATGGAGACAAACAAGTTGTGAAAAACGTTAGTTTTATAATCAAAAAAGGCAAAAAATATGCTATTATCGGTCAAAGTGGTAGTGGTAAATCAACGTTATTAAAACTGCTAACAGGGTTTGACACGACGTATGAGGGAAATATTTGCATCGACAATATAAACAATAGAGATATAAAGTTAAGTGCTTTAAACGGCTTGGTATCAACGATACATCAAGATGTGTTTATGTTTGACAGCACTATTTATAACAATATTTGTTTGTATGAAACGTATAGTGAGAGTGAACTTCAAAATGCTACCCAAATCTCAAAACTTACTCAGCTTATCAGCAACACTGGTATAGACACAGAAGTTGGCGAGGGTGGCTCGAAACTGTCAGGGGGCGAAAAACAACGTATCGCAATTGCTAGGACAGTGATAAAAAACACATCTATTATGATATTGGACGAGGCAACATCGGCGCTTGATGCTGGACTATCAAGTGAGATAGAAAATGATTTGCTTGGCATAAATGATTTGACGATGTTAGTAATCACGCATAAAATTATCCCAGAACAGCTACAAAAGTATGATGAAATTTTGGTGATAAAAGACGGCTGTCTAGTTGAAAAAGGGGATTTTGACACACTAATTGGCAACAGAGGCTATTTGTATAGTTTGCAAAATATTTCGGATAACTGATAGGTTTTCGCTCATGATAATAAAGTTATTTTCTTGCAACAAAAAAGCTATCACATCTACTTTAGGTGCGATAGCCTTTTTTTATAAATTATTTACTTCAAGTTGAGTTTCACATTCTCTCCTTATGAAAGCGACAAACTCATCTGGGTTTGTATATCCCCTATCCAAACTTTCTATATATTGATCTTGTAACATATGTGGAATTATAACTGGCAAATACCCATCTTGCATCAAACTCATATTCATGAGTAACCTTGCTATTCTGCTGTTGCCATCAACAAACGGATGTATAAACATAAATTTTAGATGCAACAACGATGCAAATTCAATCGGATGATAGCTATCTCGGTTCTGTATAATCCAAATACATAAATCATTCATGTCATTAAAAATGTTTTTTGCATCAGTTGGTTTATATTGCGAGCCAACAATAATTTTGTCGGTGTTGCGATATACACCAGCCTGATTTTCTTCAATATTATAATAAAACAACTTGTGTAGATGTTTTATGTTGTCTTCTGTAATTTGTCTGGAGTCTAAAAGCGTTGTCATATATTCATACGCCCTAGCGTGCCCCAAAGTTTCATATGTTTCTCTTAATGTTTTGTGTCCAACGGTTATCCCGTCAATAAGTAGTGTCTTAGTTTCAATTTCGGTTAAAGAATTTCCCTCTAAAGCGTTAGAAGAATAAGTAAGTGCAATTTTGTAAAAGTCTTTAAGTTGTTTATGCATATTCATCACCTCACCTATTATTATACACTATTTGGGAAAAAATTTCTACAAAAATAAATTAGTATGGTATAATGGAACATAGGCAAAATATTAAGATAGATTATTATTTAAGGAGGAAACTATGAAGATGTTTGCAAAAATTGTAGCTGGTTTGGCTGGAGTAGTGCTTGGGGGGTCTGTTGCTTTTGGGGCAATAACTAACCTGATGTATGAAGACAGCAAATACGATAAAAATAAAATATTTACACTTGAACAAGTTGTTGGGTGGCAATACTTTTTTGACGAAACAGATTACAATGACAGAATTGAAGGACTGTACCGTGGCTACGTGTCGGCACTTGGCAATTCGGACACAAGATATTTGACAGAAGAAGAAGCCGAAGTTTGGATTGCAGGTGACAACGGCAAATATGTAGGTGTCGGTATAAAATTTACGTGGGGCGTAACAAGCCAATATTTAGTTGTGACGCAAGTTATTGAAGGCTCACCCGCTGATATTATGGGAATATCTGTTGGTGATAGAATTACCCAAATTGATGGGATTTATGCAATGATGAGCAACGAGGACAAAATTTATGACAAACTTTCTTATAGTGGTGACGACATAGTGACATACACTATTTTGAAAATGTCTGGTATTGACGAGGGGCAAACGCTTGATAAACCGCTATGGGTTGAAGAACTTGACAGCGAAATATGTACAACGATGGTGCTTGAAGATGAAATTGGCTATATCAAGCTTAACAACTTAAAGAAAGGTGCAACTGATATAATTGTTGATGGTATCGCAAGTATGGAAGGGGTATCGGGTTGGATTATTGACCTTAGATATGTTAGTGATGCAGATTTAGATGAAGTTTTAGAATTTACAGACATACTAACAGATACTGGCGAAATGTTTTATTCTGTGGACAGAAAAGGCGAAACAACATATTACAATTCGGTTAGCCAGAAAACGGACGAAGACATAGTGTTGCTTGTAAATTCTAGCACTTCGGGGATTGTTGAGGCACTTGTTGCAGCCGTAAAGCAAGACGATTATATCACGATTGTTGGGACGCAAACAGCAGGTTCGGCAAGCATTCAAGATTTTGTGCGACTTGAAGACGGTAGTGCACTACTAATATCGACGCAACATTTATTTTTGCCAGATGACACTCCGATTGGAACAAGTCCTATTGAGGCAGAAGTGTATGTTGATTTGGATATAGATTATACGCTTAAACTTGTAACGGAAGGTGTGAGTGACCTTGAACTTGACAACCAACTTCAAACTGCTCTACAACTTGTACTACAAAATTCAAAAGTAAGTGATAATAATTAGGTGGACAACGTAATATATTAAGGAGGACAAGATGAAAAATTCTTTAAAATTTGGTTTGGTTGGATTTGTGTCGGCGGTTGTTGTTGTGTTTGGAGTTGATGCATTTATTGGTACAGATGAAGTTATAGAAAAGAAACTTGACACTATACAAAATACGCTTGAGCAATATTATGTTAACGAACTAAACTCATACGACATGGAACAAGGTATATATAGAGGGTATGTTGCAGGAATTGGAGAAACGTATACAGCGTATATGACGGCTAAAGAATTTAGCTCGTTTATGGAAAGTGCAAGTGGTGTGTATGCAGGTATCGGAGTACAAATGACGATAGATAAAACTGACAATAGCATTTCGATAACAGAAGTTTTTGAAGGCTCACCAGCACAAAAAGCAGGAATTTTGGCTAAAGATAAAATTGTTGGAGCAGATGGAACGCCGCTTACTGGTGATGATTTTAGTTTAGCACCAGAGCTAATTAAAGGTAAGGAAGGAACAGACGTTATCGTAAGCATTTATAGACCGTCTGAAAATGAAACGTATGACTTCACGATTACACGTGAAAATGTAGTTTATCCGTCTGTTGACTACGATATGTTGCCAAACAATATTGGTTATGTGGAGCTTAGAAGTTTTGAAGAACTTACGTATTCACAAATGGTGTCGGCACTTGATGACCTTGACAGTCAAGGAATGAGAGGGCTTATCCTTGACCTTAGAGACAACCCAGGGGGGCTTTTAAATTCGGCAGAAGTTATAGTTGATGAATTTATATCGTCAGGAACTATCGTTTCGGTAAAAGACAATTCGGGAGATATCAAGACAACTACGGCGACGTCGGATTATAACGACATACCAATGGTGATACTTGTAAACGAACAAAGTGCGAGTGCATCAGAAGTTGTTTCGGGGGCACTAAAAGACCACGGACGTGCAACTCTAGTTGGAACTAGAACGTATGGCAAAGGTATAGTTCAAACTATTTTGCCACTAACAGATGGTTCGGCAATAAAGCTTACAACGGCAGAGTATTACACGCCATCAAATATATGTATCCAAGGTATTGGTATTGAGCCAGACCATTTTATTGAGATGCCTATAGATTTAATGTTTGTGGCAAATTTGACGTATGAGGAAGATGTGCAACTACAAAAAGCAATTGAAGTGTTAGAACTAGAACTCCAATAAAGGGGGTAGTCGATGTTATATGAGCTGGCGATGAGTATAGTTACAAATTTATATTATGTTGTATTTGATGTGGTATTTTTGGTGATAGCTATACTTGTTGTTTTCATATACAAAAGAGAAAATGATAAATGGGAAATGACGGGAATAAAAGACGTTGTACGTGGGACGTTGTTGGGTGTTGTGTTAAGTAGTATTATGTCGGTAAGTGGAATAACTATACCTCTCACAGTGGGTATGATGTTTTTGATACCGCTGACAGTGCTACTAACAAGCGTCAACCCTAAATGGGGCTGTTTTGCATATGTGATACCGTTTGCTTACATTATAAATCAAGTGTTTGAGGTGTTTGGATACAATGTGGAGATGTTTAAGTTTCCGTATCCACACTTTATAACGTTAATAGGATTTTTGCATTTAGTGGAAGGTATCCTTGTTATGTTGTGGGGGCATGAAAACACGGTGGAAGTTCCTATTTATGATGGACGAGGTATCATTAAAGGGCAGTTGATGAAAAAGTTTTGGCCTGTGCCACTTGTAATTTTTACGGGGGCAACAGGGGCCGTTGTACCATTGTATGCTGTTCTTGGATACATAGATGTAGCAAAGCATTTTGCGCCAAAAGAGAAAGCACAGCGTATGGGAAGTATAATTTTTGTATATGGATTAGCTCTTTCTTGGACACTACAGCATCCAATGACACAGATTTTGCACAATACAGAAGCTCAGAAATCAGCCAGAAACTCAAACAGTGCCACAGGTATTGACGGTTGTGGTTGTGTGAGGCCATTGTGTGCAGTGTTGCGAATCAGTTATTGACAGCTTCATGGCAGTTTTGGTCTTTAAGGATCAATGTTTTTTTAATCTCAGAGATATTTCATCCACTCAATTAGCCAAATGCCAGCCTGGGGGTTTTGTTTGTGTGTAAGCTCTTTCTCAATTGAATTTTCAAAGATTTTTCTATCTACAGTGGCCGCTTCATTCAGATTCACCTTTACAGTCTGCATTTTCTTTCAGTTCAGAAGCTCCAGCACATTTCCAACTTTTTAGATCCAATTTTTAGATTGATGGCTGGAGTAAATCAACTCTTTCAGGCCTTACTAAGACAGGAATATGTATTATGAAATTAACTTTTTGATTAACATTCCAAGAGGGTAGGCTGAGTGAGAATAATCTGGGGCCAAAACTGTTTTCACTTGAGCAGAACAGAGTTCAGTCGTAGTCTTGCAAGCAGATAGGGCCAGCCGCACTTTGACGTGTCTGACGTCAAATGCGTCGAAGCGCGGGTGGATTTCCAAAGAACAACCCAGGAAGAGAGACAAAGAGGGATTTTTGATTTTTTGGTCTTACATGTTTCTAGTTCTTGGTGGATCGACCTCCAAATAGGGTCTAAGATACAAAAACATTCACTTACACTTTAAGTTACCCATCCATTCCACATTTTAAAATAAAGATCCGGGATGTCTAGCAGGGGTTCAACAGTGACAGGGAAGTGATAAATAGAAATTATCCAAGTTGAATTCTTTAAAACTTTAAAACTTTCTTTAAATCTTTAAAACTTTTACTTATTTAATAGTATATATGCTTTTAAATTGCTATTTTTTGCCTTTTAAAATTGCTATTTTTCTGATCTCTTTATCTTAATCTGTGGATACTGCTGGAAAATGTGAATTTCCCTCGGGATGAATAGTTATTTTGAGTAACCAATTGTCATATTGAGACTAGCTATTTAATTCTTTTAGAATAAATAGCTAGTGTATCTATAAGATTAGAACGTTCCTCGGGTAAAGCCACTATTGTAAGTTTCAATTGAGCAGTTTGTTCAATTATTTCGAAAT
>MDSP01000253.1_pt1 | contig 11895 bp, 8 predicted proteins | sample 1005811 | NCBI WGS metagenome assembly MDSP01 (sample SAMN05526596, study PRJNA338239) | gut metagenome | isolation source: stomach gut content | host: Naso elegans | place: Saudi Arabia: Red Sea | collected 2011-04
TCTATGAAAAAGTCTCTTTATAATGAAAGAACTCGCGCACATATGTTATATCCAATTAATATGACTAAGCGATTTCGCGAGAAAAATTGCATTAATAGTGACATTGGCGTAATTGATGGAATTACAACAAAGTCTGCTGAAGGTAAATTACACTTTGTAAGCCATATTACTAATGAAGATACGTTAATTGACGCATGTAATAAACAAAACTTGGCCAATGATGAAACGTTAAAGCAAGAATTTGAAAATATATTTGAGCATAAAAAGTTTAATGGCCGTAGTGAAGTATTTTACAAATTTGAAGGCATTGGTTGTATTTATTGGCACCAAAATGCTAAGTTAGCATTAGCTGTACTAGAAACTGCGCAACGTGAAAATAATACAAATGAAATTTATGAAGCATACCAACAGCTGATGCAAGGATTTATTTATAGAAAAACTCCACAGCAATGTGGCGCAATTCCGATTGAGCCATATTCTCATAGTTCATATACAGGCAAAAGCGAACAACCGGGAATGACAGGCCAAGTAAAAGAATCAATAATTATGCGTCGCGGCGAACTTGGGGTGCAGATAAACGATGGAAAAATAATATTTGCACCACAATTTATACTTAAAAGCGAGCTAGCGCAAGAAATTGACTTTAGCATTTATGGCGTAAACGTACAATATAGCCCACAAGCTAAGCGCGGAGTGGAAATAAAATTTAGAGATGGAACAACTGAAATAAGCGAAAATTATATTATAAATAAAAAGCTTAGCCAGCGTATTTTTAATCATGATACTGAAATTGTATTAATAAAAATAGGGCTTGGCGAATAAACCTTATCTACTAAAAAAGGAAGACTTTCTCAATTGAGGGAGTCTTTTTCTTTTTACCAAAAACATGCCAAATTCCCCAAAAAGCACTAGCATAAGTTAGTATTAATTTAAGCATAATAAAAAAGTACTATAATTTTAAAATTGTAGTGTGAAATATCCAAGAAAGAGGGGGATGCGATGAATAAGGATAATATATTCGGAGTCTTGCAAAGAGTTGGACGCTCATTTATGTTACCAATAGCAATACTTCCTGTCGCCGGTTTATTTCTCGGTATAGGCGGCTCATTTACAAATGTGACTATGCTAGAAACGTACGGATTGTTAGAAGTTATGGGACCAGGAACCATAATTTTTTCAATTTTAACAGTAATTTCTAGCTGTGGGGATATAGTATTTGCTAACTTACCATTACTATTTGCTATGGGGGTAGCGATTGGTATGGCAAAAAAAGAGAAAGATGTTGCAGCACTAGCAGCTACGATTGCGTTCTTTATAATGCATAGTGCCATAGGTGCACTAATAGACATTAACAACGCAACCGAATTTTTATTACCGGGTGCAGTAACGTCAGTATTAGGTATTGAGTCCTTTCAAATGGGAGTTTTCGGGGGTATTATAGTAGGTCTTGGTGTTGCAGCTTTGCATAACCGCTTCTATAAAATCGAACTCCCACAAATAATTTCATTTTTCGGTGGCACAAGGTTTGTACCGATTGTATCAGCAATAACTTATTTATTCGTTGGTATTTTAATGTACTTTATATGGCCAACTGTCCAATCCGGAATTAATGCCGTTGGTGCATTAGTAACAAACAGCGGATACGCAGGAACATTTGTATATGGTTTAATGGAAAGATTATTAATTCCATTTGGCCTCCACCATGTATTCTACCTACCATTCTGGCAAACAGCAGTGGGCGGTACAGCAATGGTAAATGGAGTGTTAGTAGAAGGAGCGCAAAACATCTTCTTCGCAGAACTAGCAACACCTGGAATACAACAATTCTCAGTATCGGCAACAAGATTTATGTCGGGTAAATTCCCACTTATGATATTTGGGTTACCGGGCGCAGCATTAGCGATGTATACTACAGCGAAAGATTCAAAGAAAGACATAGTCAAAGGCTTACTAATATCAGCAGCTTTGACATGTATGATTACAGGTATTACAGAACCACTTGAGTTTACATTCCTATTTATAGCTCCAGTATTATACGCATTACACTGCGTAGGTGCAGGGCTTGCATATATGTTTATGCATATGTTAAATGTAGGAGTGGGTATGACATTCTCAGGCGGTCTTATCGACTTAACCCTATTTGGTATTATGCAAGGTACCGCAAAAACAAACTGGTTAATGATACCAGCAGTCGGAGTTGCGTATTTTGCAGCTTACTACGTAGTTTTTAGAGTACTAATTTCAAAATTGAACTTAAAAACTCCAGGTCGAGAAGCTGATGATGAAGAAACTAAATTATATACAAGAGCGGACGTAAACGCTAAAAAGACAGGAGACCTATTAGGTGGCGACCCTGTTAGCGTGTTAATTATGCAAGGCCTAGGTGGAAAAGCTAATATAGAAGACATCGACTGTTGCGCAACACGCTTAAGAACAACCGTTAAAAACCCTGAATTAGTAAATCAAGACTTGCTAAAGCAATCAGGGGCTTCAGGTATAATTATAAAAGGAAAAGGTATTCAAGTTGTTTTTGGGCCTAGAGTCTCAGTAATAAAATCCAACTTAGAAGACTTTTTAGCATCACCAGATAGTGAACAAACGCAAGAAACGTTTGTACAAGATACAATACCACGTGCAAAAGCTCAAGTAAGTCTAGTTTCACAAAAATTTTATTCCCCACTACAAGGGAGAGTTGCACCGATAACAGAAACCCCTGATGAATCATTCGCAGGAGGAATGTTAGGCCAAGGTGTCGTATTCTTCCCTACAAAAGGTGAATTAGTAGCTCCATGTGATGGTACAATAAGCTTAGTTTTCGATACTAAACATGCCATAGGTATTACAAGTGTAGATGGTGTAGAGTTGCTTCTTCATGTGGGTATTGATACAGTTAATTTGGGAGGGCACGGATTTGAGGCTATGGTCACTGAAGGCCAAACAGTTAAAACCGGCGATTTACTCCTTAAATTTGATATAGATTATATTGCAAAAAATGCGACTAGTATAGCAACTCCAATGGTATTTACCAATCTAACAGATGAGACGGTCAAAGTTAGTCAGTTTGGAGACATTAAACAAAACTATTTAGTAGCTGAACTATAAAAATAAGCCTCCAAATTTGGGGGCTTATTTTAGTTTAGTTATTTACAAGTAGGCCTAGTGTTGTTTATAATAAGGTTTATAATAAGTTTTAGGAAATTTCAAAATAAGGAAGGATATTTTATAATGAAAGTAATTAAAGAAGTAGTAGACGTAGTGGAATCGGTAACGCCAGTAAAAGAATTTAAAGAAGAAGTTAAACAGGCAAAGCAAGCAGCAAAACAAAATAAAGAAGAAGTAAGAGAAGTGACAGAGGCAGGGATAGTTCAAATTGCAGATGATGTAATAGCTGTAATTGCTGAAATTGCAGCTTTAGAAGTGGAAGGAGTTAAAAGTATAGGGTATACTAAACCAGACTTAATGCATACTTTAACTGGAAAAAAAGCGGCTAAAGGCATTCGTGTTGATATTGGTGATATGGAAGGTGAAGTTAGCGTTTTTATTACTGGAGTAGTTAGTTATGGCGCAAAAATTAAAAACGTATGTTTAGATGTTCAAGAGAAAGTAAAAACTTCTATCGAAACTATGACTGGTTTGCGTGTAACTAGTGTAGATGTGCATATAGTTGGTGTGGCTTTTGAAAACGACGAAATCCCTCCTATAGGTTAACCTAAAAAAAGGCTTTGATTTACGAAAAATCAATAGCCTTTTTTTTATTTCGCCTTTTCAGCATAATAAATTATTTGCAGTATATTTAAGTTATCAGCTTCCCTTAGGTCAATAATAGAACCTTTAGGATAAGTATTACTCTCAATAATATAAATAAGAGGTTTAAACGGATTATAATCCGTATGAACTATAACATCTTTAACATACTTATTTTTAACCAAAATATTAACGTCATCTTGATACGGCGACAAAACTACTCCAACATCATTGTTAGTCAGCTTAACTAACGTATCTGGTGCAAATATATTAACATGATTTAGTAGCTTAGAAACATAACTAGGGTCGCAGTGGGCCATCCACTTATTAAAATCTTGTTCAATATTATTATATATACCTTGCTTCATATAACCGGCTTTAATGCTAAAAAATATATCTATAATAGAAATAATCCGCGCTCCATCACATATTTCATCCCCTTTTAATCCATTAGGCAACCCTTTGCCATCATATAACTCATGATGTTGCAAAATAATTTCCAGCACTTCTTCTGGCAAATTATAATTATCTCTCATATATTCATACCCTGCGACTGGATGAGCTTGATTAAGTGGACAAAAATTGCCTTGAAAAGTTGGAGAAATTATAGCTATATCCCTAAGAATAGCACCCAAAAATATTTTACTTGCATAAGTTTTATCAAACCCTAACTTTAAAGCAAACAATGTACTTGCAATCGCAACATACATATTTCTTTCGCATTCATTAGGAGTATGGATTTTAGTCGGTTCGTAGCCTATTTTTGAAGTATATTTTTCAACATCTAATTCTCTCACAATTTCGTTTATAACTTGAATTGATTCAATTAACGTTTCCTTTGCAGAAATGTTTTTTGTTGCATTGTACATAGTAGTATTAAACATTTGGATTTTTTCTAAAATAACAGTAAAATCCGCTGTGTAAGCAGTTCTTTTATTTAAACAGAACTTATCGCTAATATAAACATACTCGACTTTCTCCATACGAAGTGTATGTATAGATTCCTTACTTAAAATACTTCCTCGCCGAAATAGTAAATGAGCATCTGGAATTAAAGTATCAATCGCCAACATAGTATTTGGCCGTAATTCTTCTACAGGTATTAATCTCATATCAACTCTCCTTAATTAGTAAATCCTTAAAACTTATAAATGTTATTAATAACACCGTAATTATATCATAAAAAGCAAAAATTGTCATTAATTAAATAAGGACTACTGCGATTAAACAATAGTCCTTAATTATAGTTTTAAATATCTGCATAATAGAGAACTTTACTAATATCCATATTAGGAGTGGCAAATAAATCAATAGTAGTACCTTCCTCAAAATGGACGCTTTGCAAAATTTTAACAGTTGGCCTAAAAGGATTAACTGTCGCTTCAATTTGCGCGTTTTTGCCTTTACCAAACTTAGCCTGAATTAGTTTAAGTGGGTCGTCTTCATGCGGTGTAATTATTATAGCTACATCGTTAGTATTTAGCATAACTAAAGTGTCTGGCGCAAAAATATTTACATGATTTAAAAAGAAATTAACATAGTTAGGGTCAAAGTGAGACAAACGGTTTCTATAATTTTTCTCTAAACTGTGGCATGATGTTTGTTTAATATAAAGCGATTGTAGCGCATAAAACGCTTCAACTATAGGAATGATTTTCGCACCAGGGCAAATTTCATCGCCTTCCAATTGCCTCGGAAATCCCTTGCCATCATGTAGCTCATGATGCTGCACTATAATATCTAGTACTTCATCTGGGAAGTTGTATTGCGCCTTCATATGCTCATATCCAGCTTTAGGGTGCTTCTTATCCTTAGCATTATATTTCCCTTCAAAAGACGGCGAAAATATCGCAATGTCTCTAAGTATAGAGCCTAGGCACACCTTAGTAGCATAACCTTTACTAAAGCCCATTTTTAGTGCAAATAAAGTGCTCATCATAGATACATATAAATTAGTTTCAAAGTTTTCGTCATTAGCATACCGCGATGGTTCAAACTCAAGTTTCATAGAATATTTTTGGTCATCCAACTCATCCGTCAACTCTTTAATTAACTTTAGTCCTTGTGTAATATTCGCAGCCACATTAACTTGATTTGCTATACTCTCAATAGTAGTCCGAATTACACCCATTTTTGCAGCAATATTTTCTGGCTTAGCAGTATAACTAACATGATTAGTAAAACTATACTTATCAGTAATATAAGCGTATCCAATATTGGCACTACGAAGTTTTTGTATTTGGATTGCAGTTAAAATGGTGCCTTTTGATAATAATATATTTCCTTGGTTATCTAAAATATCTAGTGCTAACTCTATATTAGGCCTTAAATCTTCTACTGGTATTACTCGCATAATTTATTTCCCCCTTATAAATAAAATTAATTTGTTTAATAGTAAAAAAATCCATTTATATAATAATCTAGATGACCTTATTATTGAAATGTTAATAAAAAATAGAAAAAGATTCATACTATATTAATATATATGTAAAAATTAACTATATTACTTTAATTATACCAAAAAAATTTTGGCTTGTCTGTAGTAAAAATGAGTTTTGTATATAATGCTTTATACTTATTTACCATCAACTTAGTTATTGTACATATTTACAATTTGGTATACATATATATAAGGATTTATCCAGGCATATACGCAAATATAACTAAACTATAATGCAATTAAAAATTAAAAATCCTCCTTGACTTTATAAATAAGGTTTGTTACAATACTTTAAGACAAGCTGTTATAGCACAGATGGTAGTGCACTACATTGGTAGTGTAGAGGTCACGGGTTCGATTCCCGTTAACAGCTTAAAAAAAGCTCTAGCAAAATTCTGCTAGAGCTTTTCTATTTCTATTTTCCCGATTCCCCAAAACCTTGCATACCCCGCAAAGAGGTAAACTGCTGTAACTTATCATATGTCATCTCCTCAGTAATCACCCGAGGCATTTCTAAAAATAAACATTGCGCAAGTGCTTTATTATAATCATAAAAAATACCATCTCTTAAATATAGAGGAACCGCATCCGGGTTTTTCGCAATCACAAGCGGAACATTATTATGATTAGTAATAACCAAAATCCATTCCCCTCGATAACCCGAATCAATTACTCCAGCTCTAAGTCCAATCCCCTTAGAGCCAGTAGAGCTTCTCTCTCGTAATATAGCCATATAATTATCATTAAATGCTGAAGCAATACCAGTTGGTATATGCTTAGTCTCATTTGGCATAACCATTATATAATCCTCATCAAAACAAGGATATATATCAAAACCCGCATCCTCATCCCTTTTAGATGGAATAATCGCCTCAGGATTTACCCTGGCAAAATAAATAGCTAATCTGTCTTTATTCATAAACTAAAACTCCTTTTTGTTACATAACACATATTATGGTAATTTAAATAAAATAATTTTTTGATGTAGTAAACTCTGTTGAACGTCAATCAACCTCTGGTTACTACTACCTACGAAAGCAAGTCGTATGTCTTTTTTTTCCTCAATAAAAGGACCGTCAGCAAGTACATCACAATATTTAAGTATAGCTAAAGTGTCGTGGTCTTTTACCAATTCTTCAAAAGTATACCCAGAATAAATCCAGATATTCTTATTAGTTCTTAACTTTATGTTTCGGAGCAAGTTCGCAAATGTATGATCGAAAGTTTGATCCATTGGTTCTCCACCCAAAATAGATACTCCTTGAATTTGAGGCAGATTTATATGTTCAATAAAATCCAATTCAATTTCATCTGTCCACTCTGTGCCATGCTTAAAGTTTTTATACTCAGCATTAAAGCACCCTTTACAATTCCTTGTACACCCAGACACAAAAAGAGTCGTCCTAATACCTACGCCATTAGCGGTATCATATTTTCTGATTTGGGAATAATGCATATACATCACCTTTTGAATATTATTAACCCTAGGGTTTTAGGCCCTCACCTGTCCTTGTTGGCATGTTAGCATAACCCCGCAACGTTAATTGCAGGGTCCAATGTCATTACAGGTGTATCACCCGATTTTTAATTTCTTTTGTCTTGCCGTTGTTCCAATAGTTATCTCCTAGATAACCACATGTTCTGCGTATTACATTCATTTTAGCTTGGTCATTATTACCGCAATTTGGGCACTCCCAATCTAAATCTTCATTTATAATAATTTCACCTTCAAATCCACATGCATGACAACAATCGGATTTTGTGTTAAATTCAGCATATTGGATATTGTCATATATATATCTAACCAAATGTTTTAGCGCCTCTAAATTGTTAGACATATTTGGGATTTCTATATAGGATATGCATCCACCTGTAGAAATAGATTGAAATTGGCTTTCAAATTTTAACTTTTTAAATGCATCTATTTCTTCTCGCACATCCACATGATAACTATTTGTATAATAACCCTTATCTGTTATGTCTTCAATTAAACCAAATCGCACCAAATCTATTTTTGCAAATCTATAACAAAGCGATTCTGCTGGGCTACCATACAATCCAAATCCTAACCCCGTTTCTTTCTTCCACCTATTTACCGTATCTAATAGATGGTTCATCAGTTTAAGCGCAAATTCCGTCCCCTGAGGGTCTACGTGGGACACTCCGGTCATAAGCTTTGTAACTTCATAAAGCCCAATATATCCAAGCGATATAGTAGAGTATCCATCCATTAACAAAGGGTCTATAACAGCCCCTTGCGGCAGTCTTGCTATTGCCCCATGTTGCCAGTGAATAGGCGATTCATCTGATAACGTACCACGAAGCGCATTATGCCTACACATTAAAGCGTCAAAACATAATTCTAATCTATTGTCTAGCAAACTCCAAAACGTATCTCTATCCCCTTTTGCAACAATCCCAATTTGAGGCAAGTTAAGGCTTACGACACCTTGATTAAATCTACCTTCAAATTTATAATCACCGTTCTTATCTTTCCACGTAGAAAGAAAACTGCGACATCCCATACAAGAAAAAACTTGTCCCTCATAAATCTTTCTCATTTCTTTAGCTGAAATATAATCTGGATAAAGACGCTTAGAGCTACACTTAATTGCTATTTCTGTTACATAATCATATTTGCCACCACTAAGGTTGTTATATTCGTGAAGCACATAAACTAACTTTGGAAAAGCTGGCGTTGTATATATCCCTTTTTGATTCTTAATCCCTTCTAACCGCTGATGTAAGATTTCCTCCACAATCGCCGCCACCTCATTAACATAAGGGTCATCTTCATCAATGTTTAAAAATAACGTTACAAATGGTGATTGCCCATTTGTCGTCATTAACGTATTAATCTGGAACTGAATAGTTTGAACTCCCGATGCTAATTCCTTTTTCGTAAGTATATCAATAGTATTCTCAAGCTCGTCTTGGTCACTAATAGTATCTTTTAAAAGTCTATAATATTTATCCTTACTATAACGCAAATACTTACCCAAATGCCTTATATCTACCGATTGCCCACCATATTGACTGCTGGCCACTTGTGCAATAATCTGTGTCATAACAGTACAAGCCACTTGAAAGCTTTTTGGAGTCTCAATCATACGTTTATTTATTACTGTACCGTTATCAAGCATATCTTCTATATTAATTAAACAGCAGTTAAAAATCGATTGCATAAAATAATCCATATCATGAAAATGAAGCACCCCATCATCATGCGCTTGAACTATACGTGTCGGCAACTTCTTACGGCGCGAAATATCTTTAGATACCTCACCCGCAATAAGGTCTCGTTGGGTAGAAGCCATAAGAGGATTTTTATTAGAATTCTCGTTCATCACCTCTTCATTAGTAAGCTCAATCAACCCTAATATACTCTGGTCTGTAGTATTAGTTTCACGTTTAAATGCTTGTATCGCCCGATAACCCTCATACGATTTTGCAGTAAGTTGGTGGTCATTTTCAATTAGCTTTAAATAAACATACGTTTCAATCTGAAAAATAGTAGGTGTTACGTCTATCGTTGAAAATAGCGACTTAATCTCATGTGCTATTTTCTGTGCTATGACCTCATCAACTATACCACTTCCGTACTTCATTGCTTTTAATATAGCATTAAATATCTTATTTTCGTCAAAAAGAGCTTCTGTCCCATCTCTTTTTATGATTTGCATAAGCATTCTCCATTCATCTAAATAAAATTGGTATTGTTATCTATATTGTATACCTTAAAATTGTAAAAAAAAAGTATTGACATTTAATGGCGTGCATGTATCTTTAAATTTAGCATAAAGCCTGTTTAGTAAATATGCCTAAATCATAACTTTATTAACTACACTAAGCTTAGGAGGAAATATTGTCCAGGCTTACTAATAAAAATGTAAAGGCTACAAATGTAATTAAATACTAAATCGTTATTTGGGAATGTTAGACAAAATTATATTACTATTACACACGCCGTCATGTGAAAAATTTTTAGAGTTATTGTTACATAAATTTCAAGCTAATAAGCTATTATTAAAAATGCCAAAATGGATAATACTAATAATTATATTTATAAATTAATGAGGTGGAATTATGAAGTCTTGCTTTCATTGTAATTAGAAAACCCAACCGGTTATTATGCATCCAGCTTCCTGGAAATGGATGTTTACCATTCAGATCTCTAGAATGGCACTGACAAAAGCATAAAGAGACATATAGAATACATCACTTGCTGTAATGTGCTTGCATATGAATAGGAGTGAATTGTTGTACTTAGTGCAACATTACTTTAGGTGACTTGCCCTGCCAAACTTCACTGCCATCCCAGTCACCAAAAAAAATGTGTCTACCGCAACGGTGGTGTGTGCATCAGATAAGACAAAATTGCAAACAGTGTAGTACGATAGAAAACCAACAAAAAAATCATACAGCAAAACTCTCAAAGCTGCCGTTACTGATTCCAAAAGATTTATGTGTGTTCATATCTTTGCTCTAAATGTACAGTAAGGTTGAATTCACTATGAGTGAGAATGATACTTTTGAAATGAAGGTGCTAGAGTTTTGTTCAGGCTCACTCTCAACACACACTTCCTTTGGACGTTCAGCTTCCTTCACGGTCCATTCAAGTAAATGAACTGAAGGCTCTTTGGTGCCTGTTGCTGTAAGTGTGAGAGTGTGTGTTAGTGTTAACCCTGCAATGGACTCCATGATGTAGCCTCCATGTCACCTCGTGTCACGATTACTGTAACTAGTATTATATTATGTTTGTTAAGCCTTTTACTTCTCTGCATTCACTAGTAATGATGTTCCTGGAAAGACTTTCTATGAAGCCTGTCTCTATAATGCATCATAACATTATAAACACATATAACACATTTATAATTATGAGTACACTTTTAATGCATTATACGTGGTTAGGGTTAACCCTAACCTTGCTTGTAACTATGATTATACAGCACTGTAGGGCTTTATAACACATTATGTTTATAATGCAACAACTTTGTTTTATTTGTAACTGTAGTTATCAGTTTTTAAATTTACATTGTATGTGAAAATGTTTAGCATCATAATGGTTTCTGTCCACTACACTGTTATATTATATTATATTAATTATTGGGTAAGACTTAAAGCATGCATCTATAATGCATTATAACACATTATGAACATATCAAACACATACCAACACATTATGAACACACTTATGATGCTTTATAGATGGTCATGGTTAGGCTTATAACTATGATTATACAGCATTATACATTATAGGCACATAATAACACATTGTAAGTATGTTCATAATGCATTGTAGATGGATGCTTTAAGTAAAGTGTTACCAGTAATTCTAATATATTCATATGTGAGCTTAATATATTGTTGTAGTTGTTGTTATTTCAGTGAGACTTGTATCCTATAACAGCAATGTCCTTTGATGTAAGACCTTAATATGAGAAAAGGTTATAAGCGGGGCCAAATAAATGTGGTAAAGTAAATAACAGAGCTGTAACTTCACTTTAAAAGGACACTGAATCCAAAAACTGTCCTAAAGTTGAGTACTTTGGTGAGATGGGTGCATATTATCATTGTTTACTAGAGGCACCACTACTGTTGTGACTTCAACCAGTTCTGCTTAACACACTACAGTTGTATAATAAAGCTTGGATGAGGGAAAAAAGATGCATTTGTTTCGTGGTAAAATGCACTTTTACAGTCCCTCTTTA
>MDSP01000255.1_pt1 | contig 11874 bp, 19 predicted proteins | sample 1005811 | NCBI WGS metagenome assembly MDSP01 (sample SAMN05526596, study PRJNA338239) | gut metagenome | isolation source: stomach gut content | host: Naso elegans | place: Saudi Arabia: Red Sea | collected 2011-04
TGAGAGCAGAAACCGCCTGGGGTCTCTACTGGCTTTGTGGTTTCTGTTTTTTGTACTGATTAATCAAAGAAAATATGACTCATGACTTTGAACTTTATAGGTAGTAAGAAAGAGCCATGCTAGCTGTTTCCATCTTTTTTCAGTCTTTTTGTTAAGCTTACTAGCTGCTTATGGCGGCCTTGTATTTATATTAGACGAGTGGTATTAATTTATTGGTATCTCCACCGGAATGCAAAGAAACACATTTTCATGTCGAACAATTACTCTTTACTTTTCTGCATAACCAAATTCAGAGCTGCAATAATTTTTCCCCCTTATTCCTCTTTTCCTTTGTAAATCAGTGCTTCCATGTGCCGTACTCTGCCCTCACCATGTTCATAAGCTCCGAACAGAAAGAAAGAGACTCAGCCACTGCATACAGTGAGTATTATAGTCTGCATGTCCTGATGAAAGAGACAAGTGTGGTGTGTCACCTCCTAAATGATTTAACATCTACCATGTTTCCGTCCAATCAGGGATGACGGTGGAGGTTCTGGGCACTGTTATTGGTACAGCCATCCAGGGCCAGATCGTGGGCATGGCGAACGCTCCCTGCCTCCCAGGACCCGGTGAAATCTTGGCAAACCTGAGCAACTCCTCAAAGGCTATCGGACTCAACGACTCAGAGCCTTCAGTGATTTCCTTAGAAGACACGGTAAACAGATGAATTCATTCGTTTGACAGTGAACTGTGCCCTTGATTGCGCTCTGGAGCGTATATCCGAGGCTCGGTATTACGTGGGTCGTGACCAACGTGCGGACGTATTTCTCGTATTCTATTCCAGTCATTATCCTACTGCCTTTAATAGCTTTTTCACCGTTTTTTCTGCGACCAGCTCTGCTGTGGTTAGCACATCGAGTGCCATAGTCTCCACGTAGATTGCATAATTCATACCTGCCACTACTATAAGCACCAAGCCCTTTCGGTTCGAGCCGATTAAGGAGTTGATGAACTCCTCGCCCTGCTGCACCCCCTCTACGCCTGTAAGTGGATCGGTACTCTCGAAACCCCCGCGGCTCGCTATCTTGCCATCTTCGAGTACTAAGTAGCCGATAGATGATGATAGGTTGCCCGTTTGATTGAGGTACTTATGCGCCAGCGTTTGATCTTTCACCGCGATCTCGCCTGCTATGTCGAGGATCTGGAGTAGCTCTTTTTTGCGTTTCTCCATCTCCTTCTCCATAAACTTGTTGAGGCTCGCGAGTGGCGTGGTCATTGCGAATAATTTGTTCGCCATTAAACGATGATTCTAATTCTGTGTACTAATTCCAGATACTCCAGAGGCGTGTTTACCGCAAACTCTCGGTCACTCACAACTGAGTTCGTGCCCAGCTGGAGTCCCTGCGAGTCGAATAATCGGATAGCGTCGAAACTCGGGAGCTCCTGCTGCTCGATGTGGATGGTGTACTGGGAGTTCGTAAAACTGCCCCCATCGTAGTAACCCACTTGTGTGTTGTGGTTGGGTAGGAACGTGCAGTCTATCCGCTCGCTCCATTCGACCGTGACGGGGATGTTAAACCCCGTGTCTGGGTCGATCCCGCCGCCCGATTCAATTTTATATCTGATATATCCGTCTGCCATAACTCTGTGAGTATCTCTTTGTGTGAGTATCAGCTGCCCCAATACCCGATGTTCGGGCGTTGGGCTGCTGGGGTGTTACCCTCTGCAAGTTCCGCAGCCTCGATGTCGTTGTTAAGCGAAATTAAGAGGCTGCGGAGTTCCGACTTCTCGTCGTCGCTAACCGAGAACGATACCCCCTGCTCGCTGATGCCACTTGGTGCTCTGAGTAGAAATAGCACGACGTGGCGCGAGGCTTTCAGATACCCCAACGTTTGTAGGGTCTCCGTGTCTAACTCGTCAAATAGGTCGAGTGAGCCAGTGATGCCCGCAACCTCGATAACATTACGAGGTATGGGATAGTTGGAGATTGCTCTTAGCGCTTTTTCGAGTGTCATTGTCTTGCAAAATTAAGGGTGCTACGACTTAGCCGTGCTACTGAACCAGTAGATGCTCGAAATGTCATCAAGCATTGGTAGAACCATTGCCTGTGAGCGAGTCACCTCCAAATAAGGCTCGATGTCGCGATGCTGCGAAACGAGGATGTAATCATCTGACGTTGCGTAGCTCGGGATGCTCGAACGCTTCTTGCTCTCCACGGTGTCCGCGTACCACAACGTGCCGACCTGCTCGGTTGTGAGGAACGTGATGCGGTCGTCGCCGAAAGGTTTAACCTTTGTCACCTCGCCGTTCTTCTCGTAGCGGATCGTGCGCGTCGTATCTACCCATTTCAAGCCGTACTCCGCCTGCATAGCGTCTGCGAAGCGCGTGCGTGATGGGGCTGCGATATGGTCGATGTCCGTGTAGAAGATAGCGTTGGCGCGTGCGTACATCGCGCGACCCTGCTCCGTCCTACGCATAAAGTCGAGCATCGTCTTAGTACAAGCAAATGCTACAAGCGAGTCTCCGAGCTCCTCGGCGTGCGTGATGACCTCCTCGATGTCGTCCGCCACGGCTGCAGTTGTGCCCTCCCAAGTTGTTGCTGCGTAAAGCTGGTTGTCGTCCTTGATGTTCAGAGTCAAGCGTAGACCCAAGCCCGGACGAGACTCGTCGTTGATGACTGCCTCGCCGTTGTAGAGCAGACGTAGGAACGTGTCCTCGTTGGCCTCCCAAACGCCCGAGATCACAGCCTCCACGTCGTTAGTGATCTCGCGTGCAAGGGTAGCCTCGTCGGCACCGCTTGCTTCGAGGATCATCAAGTCGTTCTCCTCCTCCTCGGTCATGTGCTTCTTCATACCGACTTTCGGGATCTTACCTGTGAACGCCTCGATCTTGTCGCGCTGTTTAATGGGTAGCTGAGACCCGCGAGCCACGTAATCCGCGGCTACGATCTGCGTGTCACCCCAGAACGATTTCCAAGCCATTGTGCCCGACATCTTGCGAGTGAGCATCGACTTGAAGAGATACGTTACAGCCTTTTTGCTGTCGTTCACCCTCGTAGGCCACTGCTGGGCTACTGGGCGTAGGTACTTATCTGCGTACCATTTCAATGTTGTTACTTCCATAGCCTACTAATAGTCTTGAGTGAATAAAATGTGAGGGAGCATCTCGATCGCCTCTTCGAGTGGTGCAACGTCGCACGCTGCCGAGTTCACCTCGCCGCGCTCCACGACTGCTGCGAATGGGCTACTTGTGAGGATAGAGCCTCCCAAAACCCCCGCATATTCCTCTGTTGCGGCTACTGCCTCGTATGCGCCGTCGCTGCCGATTGGCTGCGGATGGATCACGCCCGTCGCGAGGGTTCGCACCAATACGCGACCCGCGGGGATCACGTCGTCGGTAACGCCCGAAACATCGAGCGTCGTCGAGAATGAGCTATCCACCCTGCGCACGATCAACCCGTCTTTAGTGAGATCCAGTTGTCTGGACTCCTGCACCATTTCTGTTGTTTGTTTTGACATACTTTCCAGATGTTAAACGTTAATACTTGGATTACTTGGCCTCGTACAACTTGTCCATCTCTTCGTTAGACGCTTCGCCTGCGGTTGCGCTCGGTGCGCCCCCTCCCGGAGTCCTGAATGCTGAACCCGCGCCGCGTCGGTACTGCTGCGCCGCCTCGATAGAGGTTCGGTTCTGCTCTTTCAGAGCTGCGTAGGCTTCGTCGTCCAAAGCTGCGAAGTCCCCACGAAGATAGGGCTCGCGTAGTGGCTCGTCGAGTACTTTGACCATCTCTGCAATCTCGGAGCGTCGTTGGCTCTGGAGCTTCGTGCGTGCGTCCTCGGCGTTGCTTTTCTTCAACTCCTCGATAAGCTCGCTCTGCGCTTTCAAAGTCTTTCGCATCTCTTTGATCGCCTCGGATTCTTTAGGGTCGTCCCCGCCTGACCCTTTGCCCCCCTCTTTGTCGGGTTGCGATTTCGATTCGCCCTTGCCCCCGAGTTTCTCGATTGCTGCGGCGTGCTCGGCTTTCAGTTTGTCCATTGCGCTGTTTGTGCGGAAGTCCGCGTAAGCCTCGATCACACTGTCAAGCGTTACTCTCTCCACGTCTGTCTCGGTCTTACCTTGTTTCGCCATCGCGCGGGCTTTCACCTCAAGTTGTTTTGCGCTGACCCCCTCGAATTTGGATTTCAGAGCTTCTAAAATTTTATCCATTTGCAAAATGTAATTAGTGTTTGTGCCAAAGTTACAAAGTGTTTTCTTTGATTACTAATAAAAAAATTTAGGTCGAGAGGTGTTATACACTCCTTTTGAGGGGCTAAGTATCTGAAAGCTAACATTCTAAGTGTCTTAAAAATATTTTAGTGTAACGAGAATTATTTTTCGTTACACTTTTGAAACGCTTAGAACGGTACCCCTAAAGCTCTGGTGTCTTGGAACTTACCGCTAAATATCCAGCGAAGTGTAACGATGTAACAACTCACACGCGGGGAGGCAATCACGTTTTTCGCATACGTTAATTAACGCTTTTTCCTTAATGTACGCGTATATAATTTATAATCCCTTTTATACAGAATTTTGTTACATTGTAACACTTTATAGCTAATTTGCTGATTTTCAGGGGTTTAAGAGTGTAACAAAAGTGTAACAAAGGTGTAACAAGATTTATTTCTGTTACACTTTGCAAAATTAGATGTACTTGAAAACCAACCGATTACAAATTTCGCCATTTTTGGGTGTTTTAAGTGAACTTCTCGTATTTGCACATTAAGGGAGATTTCTTAATTAACAACCATTTTATTTTCGGGTGTCTTTGCACGAGTCAAATAAATTTATTAACTTTGCGCTGTTAATAAAACTTGAAATTATGAGAAATATTTTTAGACCTATCTGGGAGTCCCTCGTGGCTCGCACTGTGAGCGAAGCTCTGAAAAGCGTTAAATTCGAGTATCTCGACTCATCGGTTATCCAACTCGAACCGATGTGGGGGAGCTACGAAGCCTTTGAGCGTTGGTGTAAACTGCATCACTCAGAGGGGTATATTTTCAACCAATCGCTGTTCGGCGGGGGTTCGAATGTCTACTCCCCCTCGACGTGTTGCTTCATACCTGTTGAGCTGGATCACGCTCTTAAAACACCCCCCGCGCGCCGAAGAAGATCCGACGATGGGTTATCTAAGCCTATTGCAGGTGTCACTATCGACAAGCGCACGGGACTCTGGCGCGCGGACATAGGTTTCGGGGGTCGTAGTGAATGCGTGGGCTTCAAGTTTTCAGACCAGAGATCCGCAGAGCGTGCGTGTTGCGAGGCCCGCGAGGCCAAGCTGGTTAAACTCGCGGAGGCGTTGTACAAACTCAAAGCGATCGACGCTGACACCCTGCAAGCTGTACGAATGTTCCGTTACCCTCGAACGCTTAAATAGCACGAAAAACCGCCGAGCCTAGTGCCCGACGGTTCGCGAATTTCCGAGATTTGACCCTCGAATTTATAAAAAGGACCCTTGATCGTTGAGAGTCTCGATGACGTTCTCCTCTTGGAGTTGATCCCACTCTCCCTCGAATTGCTCGGCTCCGACCCTCCGCTTAACCGAAGATTTCCAACTAACCGTTGGCTTGTTGCCATTTTCGATCTGCGTGATTTGCGCCTCTTGGAGTCGATTCGTGATCTGGAATGGGTTGATCGTGATCTTAAACTCCAGCTCGTCGATCGCTTTCCACTCCGATTCTTTGAACATCGGCTTGATTAGCTCCTTGATAACCGAGATCTCGCGCCTCATAAATTTCTCTATTCTCCCGCTCTCTGAGACCACGCGTAACGCCGAGACTTCGAGGATCAACTGGAGCGTGTCCGTGCTGATATTCGAGATCGCGTTTGGCGTGAGGTCGGGCAGCCCGATGTCGTCCTCTTGGATGTTAAGCAGCTGTTCGAGATGGTACTTCAGAGCCTCGGTGGACCCGGGCCACGTGGATATATCGACCGAGATACCTTTACCGATGTAGTTGCGCGAGAGGTTCGTGCCCTCCTTGCGTTTCTCGGGTGGCACGTTTACCACCTCCCCCGAGGGCAGCTTCTCCTTGACTCCGAGTTGGATCATCAGGTTCTCGATGTCATCCGCCGCGCTGTCGCTGTTGGGGTCGATGCTCACAGTGCGGTCTGGGACGCTGTTGTAGTCGATAAGCAGCGAGTTGTCGATGATGCGGTTCTCGCGCTCGTCGGTTATGGGGCTGGTGCCTCCCCAGATGGGCTGTTTTCGCTCGATAAACGCCGCGGGTATCTTCCCTATCTCCGACCCCGCTAACTCGTCAGAATCGGCCGTATTGACCCAAGAGCCCCCGACGTTCTGGAATGTTTGGACTCCAGCACTCGACATAAGGATAAAGAACTTCTCCTCTTCGCCATACACGGTGCTCGTCGTGCTGATACCCAGAAGCACCAGATCTCCATTCACATCGTAGACTGGGTGGATCTTGTCACCCTCGATTGGATTGTAAACTTTTGGTGCGATCTTGTAGTCGGACTCCTTGTCCCCGTACCTCTGCTTCACCACCGCTCCGAACCTGTCGAGCTTCTGGTAGCTCTGCCATACGGTGGCCATCTGACACGCTCCGAAGTATGCCTCGAAGCGGTCGCGGTTCAGAGCGTCGTAGGCGTTGACGGTTAGCACGCTCTCGATCGTCTTAGCGATCGCGGCTTTCGTTGCATCCTCACCCTCACCGCTTAGGTTTTGTGTCTGCCACTCGCGGGTCACGGCACGCGAGAACATTAGATCCACCGCTCGCCGTGCGTACCTCTGCTGGTCGGCGATCCCGATGGTCGGGACGTGTCGGTCTTTGTGTTTTGCTGCGAGCTTCTGCGATTTGTGGCTCGACTTGTGAAACTCTGGGTACCACTGTGTTTTTAGCACCCCCCACTTCGGGGCTACCGCGGACTCTTGAGCCTCGACGAACGCGACCGCCTCGGCTGCCGTGGCCTCGCCTCGGATTATCCGCTCGACCTTTTCTTGGTTCTTTGAGATTATTGCCATATCTTAATGATTATATTTGATTATGAAGTTAAGTTCGCCATCAAGCTACACTGCGACCGCGCCACCCCCGCGCTTCCCGAAGTACTCGACCATATACGTTACGCCATCGGGTGCGTCGTCGTACTTATTGTAAGCCGCCACGTAGCGGTGGCTCGTGAGTTGCTGGTGGAACTCTGGCCACCGTCGCTCCCACCCTTTGGGGAACACGACGAGGTTCATAGCGTCGGGGGCTTTGGTTCTTATGCGCATTTCCTTGTTATCTTTTTGGTGCTTTATCTGATAAGAGCAGCTCGTGTGCCCCATAGCTATCGCGGCCTCCTTGATCCGTCGGCACTGCTGGTCGCCTCCGTTGTTCGCCTCGACAATCGCTATCTTCGTGCCGTTGCGCTTGTGCATCTCGGCGATCCGCGGGATCGTGTAATCCGTGTTCTTTTGAGTGTAAACGATGTCCGTGACATACATAGCCGTGCGGGTCTCGATGTACGAGATCGAGCAGGTGTAGTTGTCTCCACTGCTCGCGGTGTCCGTGACACTCTTATACTGTTGCCCCTGCTCGTTGGGTAGCACCTCCCACTCTCTGAAGCCGTACTCGTACATCAGGCCCTCGCGGGGCTGGGGGTTCTGCATAAACTGCGTCTCGAATACGTGTCTATTAGCGTTCTGAAGCTCTCGTAGCTCGGACACTGGGTGCTTACTGTGCCAGAGTGCACGCTCCTCGCCAGTCTCGGGATCCACCGAGATCGCAGGTAGGCTTATCACTTCCCATTTGGAGCCCTCCAGTTCGCGCAGGTAACCGCAAAGGTCGTGTTCGTGGGTGCGCTGCATTATGATTATGATAGGAGTGTTTACTGAGTTGGCACGTGATCGGATTGTGTTCTCAAACTTCTCGTTTACTCTCTCGCGGATAGTTTCGTGCATCGCGTCAGCGGGCTTTATGGGGTCGTCAATAATGATAGCTCCCATAAACTTGGGTAGCTCTTCGCCGTTGTAACCTGCTTTTGCTTTGGTTTCCGCAACCGCATCGAAGCCCGCGAGCCTCGCGTTGTCTGCTGCCTCTTTTTCCAGAGCCTTGTCGTCTTTCGCGTCCACCGCGCCTGCACCGAAGCCCGTGATCTGACCCCCTGTTGAGGCTGTGTAAAACTCTCCACCCCGCGCTGTGTAAAATCTTTGGGCTTTTGGTCTATTGCCCAATAGCGCAGAGTTCCCCCAATACCTCTGATACTTAGGGGACCTCATAATGCGTTGAACCGCTTTGCAGTTTGTCTCCACGAGATCATTGGAGTAGGACAGATGTATGAACCGACACCTCGGTTCTTTAGCGAAGCACCACGCTGGGAAGTTTATCGCCACGAGTTCGGTCTTGCTATATCGCGGCGGGATGTTAATCATTAGTCGCTTGCACTCTCCTCGAAACACACGCTCTAACGCCCTGCATATAATTCGGTGGTGCTCGGATCTCGCGAACTCCGCGCCACCTTGCACCTCTTTGAAAAATATGCGGGTGAAGGATAGCAGGTTATCCGTCGCAGCGCGAGCCTCGAGATCTGTATCGAACACCCCGCTCAACGCTTTGTCCCCGCGCCCTTTTTGTAGCTGCTTGTAGAGTTTAGTCGTTGTTGAAGTCATCGAGTTTCGCTTTTAATTCGCCTATTGACAATTCGACGGGCTGTACCACGGTAGCCTCCACCTCGATCTTCTCAGTGTATTGTCCCGAGATCTTCGCGATCTCCACCATAGCCTTGACATCGCCAGCCATTGCCGCAGCGAACATTCGAGCCGCGAGCAAGTCGGTGTTCGTTTCGGTAGACAGTCCCACAGTGCTCTCAATTTTAGCCTGAATTGCAGGGGCTTTGGCTCTCGCGTCGAGTATATTTTGTAGGCTTTTGCGGAGCGCGGCTCTCTCTCTACGCACCTCACCAGAACGCACCCCACCCCGGGTCGCTACCAACCTTTGCTCCTCTTTAGTTCGCGTAGTTTGAGGTCGCAGGTTCGCTGTGCCGTTCTGAGGTGCTTTTTTTGCCATAATTATTCGTGTTTATTTGCAAAAGTAATAATTATTTTGTATATGCGCAAACCCGAGCGCACAAAAACACCGAGACCCGCGAAATTCGGAGCCTCGGTGCCGCTGAGCTTATCGTTGAAATAGGTACTGGGGATTTATATTATTGTTCGTAACCCCTCGCATACGAACAACTCGGTTCTTTTGTTTGCACGTATTGATTATGATATTCACAGAACCCCTCGTAGCTGCAACCCCTCGAAGTATCGTAACAAGGGCACTCCCCACAAGTCCACACCGTGTAACCTTGTTCATTTAGCAATCTATCCATGATTTTATAAGTAGTTATTAGTTAATCATAATCGCCATTACGGCGCGAATCGTATTCAAAATCGGGATCCTCGTAATCCCAGCGGTCGGGAGTCTCGTCGTCTTCACAACAAGGGCATACTCCCCCGTAAGCCCTACACTCATCGCACGCCATCACTCGGGGTCTTTATCTATCCCAAACATCGACTTGCTCCAGTCGGTTGTCCGCGCGCCTCGGTGTCTCTCGCGCTTGCTATCGAGGTACGCCATCAGCTCGTCTCTCGACATCCAAAAGGTTTGCGTGCCACTATCGTAGCTACATTTGCCAGCCATCGAGGATCCCGCGGCTATCTGGGGTGTGTTAAATTCCTGTGCCATCGCTCTGGGAGTTATCCTCGCGTTCCCAGTAGATCTGACACTCGGCGGGTTCGTCTACTGTGACGTAGGAGTAATAAATTCTAGGGTTCTTTCGTGGATTGTTCACGAGATCCATGTGAGCCGCGTATCTATGGCAGCTCTCGCGTCTGGGGCAGTTCAGCCCCTCGCAGTGGCTAAGGTCGTGGTTCATAGTTTTATTTTTTTTAAGTTAATCCTCCAATTCTTTAGCATACCCAGCCTCTATCCATCTCCTGTAATCGAACTGCCATAGGTTGAGGAGGTCGATAAGAGTTGCTATATGCTGATGGAAACACACTTTCATCACAGTTTCTAATCGATAATCATTGGCATATAGACCGGATGGATGTATAATACCTAATTCCAGTAATTTCTCAGAGGGTATGAAATACTCTCCATCATTATACCCCTCCACTACAACAGGCTTGTCGAGGTTGTGCATTGAGTGAAGGTGGGGGAATATGTGAGATGATGGTATAGCCATTGACCCATCGTTGAGGTCTACATGAAAGTCACCTTCATCAAAATCAGCTCCAGTAATTATCCCTATAAGCTGTATCAATCCCATATCAACCACAACCTTTATTTTCCCATACGCAGCTATTTGCGCTTGTGTTGGTTTACTCATAATACTATTAGTTTAATCTTGCTTAAATATTATCCAGAGTGCAAATGTCCTAAAAGCCTCTGAGGCTACGCTCGCTACATTTAAGAGTCTCCATTGCTATCTGAGTTAGTTACGTTAGACATCTTGACCTCGATGTTCTCCTCGTCGCAGAACCTCAGGCATCCCGAGACTGTGGTGAACCACTTCTGCTCGCCGTCCCACGAGAGGGTCATCGAGCCGTCGTCGTGGAAGTGTAGCCGACCCTTTGACGGGACGATGAGCTTGCGAGGCTTGGCGTATTGGTGCAGCTTGATTGCCGCGCCTATTAAGCCCAAGGATAGCAGTTTGACCCATATAAAGGTCGCCATTGATGTTTCGGGCATCGGCTCGCCTACGGATCCGATAAACCCTGCGACACCAAGTGCCGCGATTGTCGCTGTTGTTAGGTACTTTTTCATAATTGTACGAATGTTGAAGTGAACCCCTCCGCCTCCAGTTCCCGAAGCTCCGCGGCACTCAGTGCCGAGGTCTCGGGTTGTGATTGAGGATTAGGTAATCCGATTATCGAGTAGTCGATTGTGTAGTCTGTACGTGTCATAGGGCTATAATTTTTTATCGGTGTCTGTTTTAGACTCCCGCACTACGCTTGCTTTAGCGTTGCGGTAGCAACATTCGAACACACACGTAAGTACAAACACTCCTGCGAAGTAAAAAGCTCCGAAATCAGGGGAGTAATAGATGCCTATGGCGAATGATCCACCGAACCAAAAACCCGCTACGCCAAATACCCACGCAAGGTATTTGAGAAATCTGAGAATTATTTTAGTATTAGTGCTCATATTCTTAAACGTGTATAATATTTGTTAGGCCGTCCAACATACTCTTCGCCTCTTTTTTAGTAGAAGCGTATCCGAATATTATGTCCACTTCATCTTTGCTAACCTCTTCTGTCTTGAATATCCAACCAGTGTACACATTAAGATTCTCCATAAACAATCCTGCGATAATATACTTTTTCATAATCTCTAAGTTTTGTGGGTTTCCCCATTGTTTGTGCTACAAAAGTAAACAAATTATTTAGAATAAACAAATTTTAGAGCAAAAAAAATGCAAATTATTTTCGATATTTCGCATTTTCCGACAAAAACCGATCCCGAGACAACCGCTTCTCCCACGCCTCGCTGCCCCGCTCCTCGGCGGCTTTCGCCTGCTCGTCGATCCACTTCTTGTAGCCCTCGGGGGCTTCGGTGGTCTGAACTGCGGAGCTTGTGCCGTTCTTGAAGTCGAGGATCGCTTGCTCTGGGTCGATGTGCTCGATGATCTGCTCGCAGCGACATTTTACGTGCCAGCCGTCCCACACGAAGTCCTTGGGGTAAAGCCCCGCGAGCACGTCGCACTCGTCGCTCCAGCCTCTAATTATCGCACCGCTGCCATCCTTGCAGGTGTGGTTGTTGGAGAGTCTTATACGCTTGCCCGTGATCCAGTCTTTCGACTGTATGCGCTCCGAGAACGCGTTGCGGTACGCCTTGTTGATCTCGTTGCCCGTCATACGGATTGCGTTCTTGTAGG
>MDSP01000256.1_pt1 | contig 11820 bp, 16 predicted proteins | sample 1005811 | NCBI WGS metagenome assembly MDSP01 (sample SAMN05526596, study PRJNA338239) | gut metagenome | isolation source: stomach gut content | host: Naso elegans | place: Saudi Arabia: Red Sea | collected 2011-04
AAGTACGCCGTTAAAAGATAAATAATTTTTTGCCTGAAATTTCCTAGTCTAGCCATTGATATTACAAGGTTAGAGCCACTTTTTTTGTAGCCATGCGCATATTTTAAAGAGAGCCTCCAAATTTGCAAGTATATTCACCCATACTTTTTATTTTTTAACGGCAAAAGAACTTCCCTTTGGCGTGTCAAAAAAGTAAAATAAATGCTATCATTTGCAAGCATTAATACTATCCTGTAAGATGTTTCAACTGTTACTCTTTTTTGAGTAATAGCCTGTTCCTAAAATCTTAATATATTATCTCTTGTAACATATGTTATTACTTTATTAATTGCATTGATTTACTTGACTTTTGGAGCGTAACACGATACAATATAAGTATGTACTATAATTCAAATCAATATTCACACTGTACGCCCTTAGAGGGCAAATATCTTTCAACTTAATATTTTTATATATTTTTGTACTTTTATACTAATGTTTGTTTTATACCTTAATTTTACTCAGCAACGCTACAAATTAAAGTACAAAGTGATGATGCTTTTTTTGCAAACGTCAAAGGTTATTTAGAGCAAATGGAAGATGATTAGTGAAAAGGAAGGAAAAAAGCCATGGAGGAGAAAGTAATACAAAATCAAGAGGTTAAAACGAAAAGAAAAGTTGAAGTAATTGATAATATTGTCTATATGTCACCTTCCCCAAGTTTAAGGCATAATACGGTCATGACAAATGTACATGGAGCATTTAGAAGATTTTTAAGGGGAAAAAAATGTAGCTCCCATGTAGAACCAAGCATACATTACGATGATACAAAAAGTTACGTTATTCCAGACGTTGCTATATTGTGTGATCCAACTCAGGCAAAAAATAAACGCTATTACGGATTACCAAGTTTAGTAGTTGAAATATTGTCGATAAATCGTAAAAGTGATTTATTAATAAAGTTTGATTTATATGAAAAAATAGGCGTAAAAGAGTATTGGATAATAGATCCGATTTCTCAATCAATTGAGCAATATATTTTAGTAAATGGAAAATATAAATTGCATGAGTCTTTTGTTTATCTTTCGGAAAGTGAAATATTAGAATTAGATAATGAAGAGCAACAAGCATATAAACATTTCATTCAGCCATCTATTTTTAGTGATTGCCAAATTGAACTAGAAGAAATTTTTGAAGATTAAAAGATGGTACACAATAAGACATGGAGATATGATATAATTAATAAATAAATTTAGTGATTAGTGAGCAGGGAGCAATTTTAAGAGATTGCTCCTTTTAAAATGATGGCTATTGCTCTTTTGAGCTATAGTTATTTTTTTGCAACTTATAACATATAACACACCTAGCCAATTGCTTGACAATTTACAAGCTATTCAGTCGTTATTTTTATTTGTTGAAATACTGTAACTCCAAGGGATTTAGCCGTTAAAGATAGGATATTAAGGAACAATTAAATGAAAAAGTTTCCAAAAAAGGCTTGACGAATAATACTAGGCATAGTGTAATGATAATATCTTAATGAGGCAAAATTATTAAGGTATTATCATTACAAGAAAGGAGGTTTTGACCTTGAAAGAAAAAATAGAAAGTTTCTTCAAAGGTCTTGCAAGTATTATTTTATCGATGAACGAAGCAATTCTATTTATTTGTAAACTCTTCATAGCCTCAACACTCATTGAAGTTTTTACAAGTAAAAGTATAGATAGCTTTGATGTTATCATTCATCAACTATTAGATATACTTGATAGATTTCTGAACTAACCTCTCTTGCAGTTTGAAGCTAGTTGGCGCTATCTTCAAACTGTAAGACTATTATACTTTCAAATAGTCAAAAAAACAACATGAAACTTTTAATTTTATTTTTGCGTATTCTTCGTGATTTAATTTCTTTAGGACTTTCTTTAATTTTTTTGGCAATTATGCTATTTTTAACTTTTGGAATTGTTATTAATTGGTTTGTGTAAAAAAAGGGGGTGTTTATTGTGAGTGAAATTACTAAACAAAGTCAAGCAAATAGGCGATGGATTGAAAAAAATAAGGATAGAAACAGATATTTAAATAATCGGTCTAAAGCTCGAGGATTTATTAGGAACGACTCCACATTAGAAGATATTGAAGAGCTTAGAGGGCTTTTAAATGAGCGTGAAGACTTATTAAAAAGCCAACCAACAGAAACAGAACTTGAATAACAGAACTTAGGGTGTAAAATATACGCCCTTTTTTCTTACAAATTTTACATAGGACAATCATATTTTTTAACGGCGTAAAGCTTGATATATCAATGGATTTACGTCTTTTTAAAATTGCTCCTAGACATTTTGTGTTGTATGTGTTATCATAGTTGCAGGTGTTGTATGTGTTATCATGGTTACAAAGTGAAAGGAGATGGAAAAAATGTCAAGATTAGAAGATTGGAAAGTTGAAGCAATTGTAGAAGAAGTGAATGAAAAATTAAATGGAACTACTAAGAGATTAATAGACATAGTTCCAAATGAGACGATTAATAACATATGTAACAGGGCTGTTAATAATAAGCAATTGTCCGACCTGTTGCGCAAAAGAGGTTACACTAAAGGCGATAATAACACGTATGTTAAAGCTATCAATACCAACGCTTCAGACCCAAAAGATTTAGCCCAATTAACATTCTTCACCCCTGATGTGCAAAATGTGGATAACTTTCTGAGGGAAGGAGCAATTGGAAATTTAACACTTGAAGAATTAGTAGCACTCATAGATGAGTATAAATTAAATCAGCAAAAGGAAGCAATTAATAAAGTAGATACTAGTAAATACGACTTGGAAATAATCACACGTAGTGTACGTGTTTACAAACAATCATTTAACCACTTTGCTAATTTTTGCAAGCTCCGTAATGTAAATCAATCTTTGGCAATACACGAAGCAATAACAGATTATATTAATAAGCACCAATCAACTTGATAGCTCAATTATGAGCTTTTTTTATTGCCTAAAATTCCTTTCATACTTCACAAATTGTCAGAATATTAAATCATATGTCTTTTTAACGGCAAAGAAACTACAAGTTAAAGTAATCTATACCTAGTAATATCAATGCTTTAAGTTACTTTAAGTCTTGCTTAATGTAGAACATTAATGTTGAGTGTCGTAAAAGTAGATTTAACGACACTGCTTGTATTTTCAATGCTTTCAGCCACTCAAAAAATTTACAGCTTATGAAAGCTCTTAAAAAGTTAAAAAGATTGCCGTTAAAGTTGCCGTTAAAAACAAAAACATTAGAATTGTGCATATGTCATGAAAATCTCAACGGGGAGGGGTGTTAAGTTTGGAGGCTTTGTACAAAATTAATAAAGAGGGTTGACGTGGTGTCTTCACTTGATATATGGTATATATAGAAAGGAGATTGATAATATGAGAGTTCAACCAATTAAAAAGCGTGAGATACAAACAAAAATTGAAATGTATCTTAAAGCAAAAAGCGATAGAAACTATGTAATTTGGCTCGTTGGAACAGGGACGGGGTTAAGGATTGGAGATATCATTGACTTAAAAGTTAGCGATGTGCAAGGGAATATTTTGACTGTTAAGGAGAAAAAAACAGGCAAAACCAAAGAAGTTAAATTAACTACAAAGTTAAAGAAAGCACTAACTAAATATATTGATAAGTTTGCGTTAAAATCAACTGATTATTTGTTTGCCAGCAGGCAAAATAATAAAATATCAGTTAGGCAAGTACAACGCATTATCAAGAGCTTAAGCAATAAGTTATCAATAGATGTTAATGTTAATACGCATAGTATGCGTAAGACGTACGCTTATAACATCTATGTTGCAAGCAATCAAAATATTACTCTAGTCATGGAGGCTCTTAATCACTCTAACATGAGTGTTACAAGACGCTATTTAGGGCTTGATACTGACGACATTTTTAACATTTTGGAGGCTATGTAAAGGAGGTGAAAACATGAGGAATACGAGGGCTTACGATGATGATTTTATTGATAATGCAACCGATGTTGAACTATTGGAGTATGCAGACAATCAAATAGAGCAAATGACACTTGATGAAATCAAGGCAAATGCAAGGATTAATATTGTAAAAAAATTAAAAACGGCTAGGAGCATGAGGAAAACGAGAGCAAAAAATAAATAATTAAATAAGAAAAGGAGATTGCCCATGAAGAACTACTATTCAACAGTAGATGAAGTAATTTTAACTTATGGAGAGATTACAGAAAATAATTATATTGAAACATTAGAAATAGAATTTGAGAAACCAACAGAAAAAGGGTTTAAAACTGCAAGAATGACTTTGCCTAGCTATGAATGGCAAAGGCTTATAGGGTTTGATGAAGATGAAATATTCAATCTTGAAGATTACGCCTTTAGAAATGGGTTGTTGATTTGGGATTTAGCAAGAAGGGGGGAATAATTGTGCCTAAAGCATTACGAGATTTTAAGGGGTACAGTCTGTATTTTTGGTCTAATGAAGGGGGTGAAAATCATTTAGAGCCAATTCACATACACATTTCAAAAGGAAAGCCCACAAAGAACTCAACAAAAGTTTGGATAACTAAAGACGGAATTAGGCTGGAACATAATGAGAGTAACATTCCATCAAAGGTATTGAAAGACATTTTAATTCATATTTCATTAAATAGAAATATAATAATTTCTTCATGGATTAAAACCTTTGGGCATGGGGAATTAAAAGACAAGTAATTAAAGAAGAAAAGGAGTTGAGATAATGAGAAAACATTACATGACTTTATATTTTCGAAATAATACCGAGGTAACATATTACAAGAAAAATGGAAATATAATAGTTACTTTTGAACAGCCTGTAAAAGACCGATTTAATAGCCTTGATGTTCTGCTAGATGGAACAATTGTAAACAATCTAGGGTTTAATTCTGCCGATGTCGGTTATTTTGTTAGATTTGCAATAAAAAATGCAAGCGCTATTAAATATGTAGCTAATGAGGAGGTTTAGCATACCCCTATTTGATGGAGAAATTTTAGAAGGAGAAATGCCAAAGAAAAAATTAAGATTAGTTAAAGCTTGGTTGGTTATTCATGAGGAAGACCTTGAAGCCAACTAGAATTTACTTCAAGCTGGACAGCAAGTCTTTAAAATTGAGCCGTTAAAATAAAAAAGGAGAATGTTTAAATGAAGCCAAAATTATTGAATGTTGTAGCTCTTGAAGACTACAAACTATTATTAACATTTGAAACAAAAGAAATTAGGCTTTTTGATGTCAGCCCATACATCGAAGGGGATTGGTTTTCTCAATTGTGGAATGTTGAATATTTTAAAACTGTAAAAAGTTTTGGGTGGGGCGCAGAATGGGCAAATGGTCAAGATTTATCACATTATGAGATGTACAACAAATCTATTAAGGTAGGGAAAGAACTCTAGGTTTGTACCCCTATACTGGTCAATATCATAGGGAATAGGGGTATGCATTTTTACAAAATTAAGAGGGGCTAAAAGCAAGCGTAAATCAAGAGCAAAAAATAAATAAAATATGGAATTAAAAAAGAAAAGGAGTTGAGATAATGGAAGTTCTAAATTTAAACGAAGAAATCGCAAATTATGAAGAAAAGTGTGAAGTTATAGATGGTAAAATTTATGACATGGGGTCAGCAAGCGATAAACATCAAGATATTTCTTTAAATACAGCTGTAACTTTTCAAGAGTATTTTAAAAGTAAAAAGATGTTATGCAGAGCCATTCAGGATTTCGAGGTTCACATGAATAACAAAAACCTTGAAGATTATTTTTCCCCTGATGTTTCAATATTTTGTAAAGATGATGGCAATATTACAAATGGAAAGTTTTTTGGAACTCCAAGACTTTTAATTGAAATTCTTTCTTCAAATCGTGGGCATGATAAAATAATGAAATATATTAAATATGCTCAATTGGGAGTCAATGAATATTGGATAATTGATCAAGAATTAGATATTATAGAGCAATATATATTAGTTGATGGGAGATTTGAACCTTTTTCAGTCTGTAGATATCTGGAAGCAAATAGCCTTAAATCTCTTAGTGAGAAACAGCAAGAAAATTATTCAGATGAAATTATAGTCCAGTCTTTTAAAGAACCTTTTTCAATTAAATTGGCTGATATTTTTGATAGGTATTCAGGAGCAAAATGGTAAGGGGTAAAGACTGTAAGCATTGACAAAACAACAAAATTAAGCAGTAAAAATTAAAAATGTTGTCATCTGGTAATGATAGCTTTATAAATTGCACTAAGTGACAACATTAAGAGGTGAAAATATTGTCACTTAGCAATAAAAGTCTGGTAGTCAAAATTAGTTGACATAAAATAATGCTGATTTTTAAGATAAGTTTTAAAATATTTTCAGATATTTTGTACAATCGAAAAAGTAAGGAAAATCAAAAGCAAATAAAAGGTTCTAACAAAATTCAAAATATAATTTTACAAAAATCTATTTGTACCAAAATTTGAGCCAAAAGGCAACTTAATCTTGATTATGCAACATCTTGATTATGTAGCATGAAGCATGATATTATATTATTAGTGCAGACGACAAAAAACTCCCTTTGTTCAACGCCTAGACAGCACCAAAGAGAGTTTCCCAAAAGCCAAAACGTACGCCTACAAAGCACACCAAAAAAGGTTGTCCCTCAAAGACCCACGTTAACTTAATAATAGTTTATCATGGTCTAGTCAAGATGTCAATCATTTGTTGCACAAAAAGTATAAAAAGGAGCTGAAAAAGTGAATATTAGGAACAAAAGGGATTGGCTAGAACAAAACATAGATTGTATAACAATATTAGATATGTATCAAATAACGGTGAATGAAAGATACCAAGCACAATCACCGTTTACACAACACCAAAAAACAGGAAGCCTACAAGTTGAGAAATTACGGCACAAAGCGTGGAAATGCTTTGCTACCAACGAAGGGGGAACATTTGTTGATTTGTATGCAAAAATTGAGGGGCTGGAATATGTGCAAGCCGTGGACAAGCTATATAACTTTTTTTGCTTAGATACAGGAAAAGAAGTTCTAGCCGTTAAAAAACAAAGATTGGGGGAACAAAATAAAAAAAGTGTTGGAGCAATCATTGATAGTAATAAGGTTGATTATTTTTCTTTGACGGCAAGAAACACAATTTGGATTGACCCACAAAACTTGCATTTAGCCCCTGAAACTGCAATAATAAAAATAGATGAATATATGCAACAAAGGAAATTAAATCGATGGTTTGAAGCATTACATCATCTCAAAAATTGCAATTGCAAAAATGTAAGACTTGGATACAATCAACGACTTGACGAGATTATATTACAAGTCAATCAAGATTTGCTTTTGCTCCTAAAATCGAAACGCAAAAATGTAAGAGTAGGAGCAAGACAAAATAACAAATTGTGGATAATTAAAAGCAATGAAAAGCCAAACTTCTTAATAGTGGAGGGGTGGGGTGACGCATGGGCATACTTAGACCTTTGCCTATACAAAAAAACACACATTGATAAAATAGCTAATATTATAGTACTAAACAGCACTACAAATCTTGATATTTTTATTGAGATTGCAAAAAAAACCAGCAAAGATAATAAATATTTTTTGTGCTTAGATAATGACCAAACAGGCATTGAAGCAACCAAAAAAGTTCTAAAGGAGCTTGAAAACGCTGAAATTTGGGAATTTTGGAAAGAGCAAATCGAAAAATATAATTGCAAAGACTTTGGAGACTGGTATAAAACCATTGATACCATTTAATTTAATTTTAAAATACAAGAGATAGGATTTTAGGACGCAAAAAAGGACTAGTGACACTAACACTAGCCCCTACGCTCACAAAATCCCCAAAAGGAGAATTTATGAAAAAAAATATAGTTTATGACAATCAACTATCTTTCCTAACTAATATACCATATGAGTTACAGCACGTCAAGCCTGAGACTGAGGCAAAAAAGCCTGTAGCCGTTGGGAATAAAGAGATTGCCGTTAAAAATAAAGAATATGGGAATTGCTTACAATTTGAAATCAAAAAGTATTTGGGGGAAAATGAAAAGCTCCAAAAAGCCCTAGTGGAGGCACTGAAAAACCAAGGGAACAAAAGTTTATTAGTTAGCCCTATGGGAAGTGGGAAAACATTCATTATATTAAATACAATCCTCAATTACTGCAAAGAAAATAATATAATACTAGTAATGGCAATTCCAAACGTAGCCCAAATTTTGAGCTTAATAAACGATGGAGAATTAGACGCATGGGGAGTATTTGCAACAGCAGAACAAAAAGAGTGGCTAGGGGAAAGCTTAATATTAACAACGCCAGAAAGTTTACAGCGTGCAATCAAAGCAATAAGAGCAAAAGAGGCAAAATATCTACTTGTAGTAGATGAGGCACACGAAATCATAACAACTAACTATAGGGATTTTAGAAACATTCTAGACGTAGAAAAATCAGCAGTTTCAACGCTCTATGTAACAGCTACTCCACACGCCTTAGAATTAGAACAATTTGACAATAAATTTGAAGTTCAGGCAAGCAAAACATTAGAAACCAGTATTGAGATTTTAGACGCAAATAAATATAGTGCCGACTATGCTCTACAAGTTATTTTAAATGCGTCAAAGAAATATGATAAAGTTGTTTATTTTTCTGACCGTGGACGCTACTTGAACGACCTCTTAGGGGATACTTTAGTTGAAGATTACAAAAAAACCGTGGCTGTAATAGACAGTGAAAATAAAGATAGCGATGAATACGAAGCACTTCTAAACGCAACACTCCCAGACGCTCAAATAACGCTACACACATCAGTTATGAAAGCAGGGATTAATATATATAATGATGATAATACGTGTGTCATTATGGATTTATATAATTGTAATTCTACGTCGGATATCATTCAACTAATAGGTAGATATCGCAATAATTTAACTAAAGTTAAACTAATGACATTTAGTGATGGAGAAAGAGACTATATTAATATAGATAAAAACTATAGCCAAATCTACGAAGAACAAAGCGCTGGAGTAGATAGGATAGTGGAAACAATCAATATAGCCCCAGACCTTGAAATAAATAAGTCAATTGGGAGTTATTATATGATATCCCGTGAGGAAATAAGTCCTAAAAAATTTGAATATAGAACAAACACAATAGAAGTAAAAAAATATGCGTATGCAACAGCAAATAAATATATATTGCAAGATGTCAACAAATTAGCAACAGAACTAAGCACATCAAAAGCATTTGCCGTTAAAGAAATAGATATTGTGGATATGACTAAAACTAAGATTGGAAAAGAATTAGCAGAAAAAGCAAAGAAAATCAAAGAAGATTTAGCTAATCAAGAAATAGAAAAGTTCAAGGAAGCATTAGAAGTCTTAACAAATAATTTTAGTAATGATACAATAGATACTTTATTTGTAGATAAATCACTAAGCCGAAACTTAGATAAATCAAAACAAGAAGTAAAAGAAGCTCTTGAAGTATTTGAAAAAATGAGGAGCAAGAGAAAAGAAGAATTAGACAGAATTAGACTAATGTACAAATTATATTTTAAAGATAAAACCAAAGCTGAAGAATTAAAAATCAAAAATGAAAAAGGTGAATTTATTGTTTCATCAAATTATGAGAGTTACCAAACATCGATTGATTATGTATTAAGCAATTCAACAAAACACATAACTAAAAAAATTATGAATGCTGAAGTTAGAAATCTAAATTACAAGCTCATAACTAGAGGGGAAGAAAAATATATGGAATATCTAAATAATACGTATCTAAGACAGCGTCAAGATGTAAGGCAAATTAAGATATATCATGAAGTGCAAAAAATGCGATGTGTTGGAGCATCAAAACGCATGAGTAATAAACAAGTTGATATGTTAGTACAAATTTTAATTGACGGGAAATATTTAAATTTTGCAGGTAAAAAATTATCAACGCTTAAAAATCAAGTAATACGAGAGTTAAAAGCAATGTACTATATGCAAGAAGATAAGCAAAGAAAGGAAGCAAAAAGTGGACAAACTAAGGCACACAGCAACGGCTACTACCTTAAGGCTCATAAATGGACAGATTACACAAACGAATTAAGAGGCAAACTAAATGACGATGAATTTTAATACTGTATAAAGTATGAATAATGCATAAAATAGCCCTAAAAATGTATGTGTAAAAAAAAAGTGCCTCTAGCCCTTTATTCTCAAGGGTTAAGAGGCAAAAAAGGTCAGAAAAAATGTTTATATATAATAACTATTTCTTTTATATTTTAACTTTTCACTTTTTCTTTAAGTATCAATGGGTTTAGAGGGTTTTAAGTACGCCGTTAAAAGATAAATAATTTTTTCTGACCTTTTTCCCACTTTAGCCATTGATATTACAAGTCTAGAGCCACTTTTTTTGTAGACATGCGCATATTTTAAAGAGAGCCTCCAAATTTGCAAGTATATTCACCCATGCTTTTTATTTTTTAACGGCAAAAGAACTTCCCTTTGGCGTGTCAAAAAAGTAAAATAAATGCTATCATTTGCAAGCATTAATATTATCACTTAAGATGTTTCAACTGTTAGTCTTTTTTGACTAATAGCCTGCTCCTAAAATCTTAATATATTATCGCTTGCAACATATGTTATTGTTTTATTAATTATCTTGATTTTAATCAGCTTTAAGGCATAACACACTACAATTATATATTAACAATTTAGCCGTTAAAGATAATATATTTAGGAGCAATTAAATAAAAAAGTTTCCAAAAAGGCTTGATAAATTATGTCATGCATGATATGATATGTATATCCTAACCTGTTAACTTAGGATATATGAAAAGAAATGAGGTCAGTAGATGGATACACGCGTTGAAATCAATAATGTATGAAGCACTCTTGATTTTGTTTGCCGAACTATTTCAATTTATTCTTGCAATTTTTGATTTATTCTTACTTGGTTTGGCTTTTCTTGCACTAAAAATCATTAAAAAATATGGACTAAAAGAAACTTTACAAATGCAAAAAAAAGGAAAAATATTAAATGGAAGAAAAAATAATTAGTAGTCAAAATTTAGCTAGCAGACGTTGGAAAGAGAAAAATAAAGAGCGAAATAAATATTTAACTAATCGTTCCAAGGCTCGTGGGTTTATTAGAAACGACTCAACATTGGAGGACTTAGAAGAGCTTAGACATCTTATTTGTGAGCGTGAAGACTTATTAAAAAGTCAATCAACAGAAACAGAACTTGAATAACAGAACTTAGGGCGTAAAATACACGCCCTTTTTTGTTGCAAATTTTAATTGACGGGAAATATTTAAATTTTGCAGGTAAAAAATTATCAACGCTGAAAAATCAAGTAATACGAGAATTAAAAGCAATGTACTACATTGAAGAGCATAAACAACAAAAAGAAAGCTACGGAACACGAACTAAAGCACATAGCAACGGATATTATATCAAAGGTCATAAGTGGACAGATTATACTAATGAGTTGAGAGGGAAACTAAATGACGATGAATTTTAATACCGTATAAAGCATGAATAATGCATAAAATAGCCCTAAAAATGTATGTGTAAAAAAAAACAGCTTCTAGCCCTGCAATACCAATGACTAGGGGCTATTTTTTCGCAAAAAAAATGTTTATATATAATAACTATTTCTTTTATATTTTAACTTTTCACTTTTTCTTTAGGTATCAATGGGTTTATAGGGTTTTAAGTACGCCGTTAAAAGATAAATAATTTTTTGCCTGAAATTTCCTAGTCTAGCCATTGATATTACAAGGTTAGAGCCACTTTTTTTGTAGCCATGCGCATATTTTAAAGAGAGCCTCCAAATTTGCA
>MDSP01000257.1_pt1 | contig 11756 bp, 10 predicted proteins | sample 1005811 | NCBI WGS metagenome assembly MDSP01 (sample SAMN05526596, study PRJNA338239) | gut metagenome | isolation source: stomach gut content | host: Naso elegans | place: Saudi Arabia: Red Sea | collected 2011-04
AGCGAAAAGGGGGTTGTTAGGGGGGTGAGACGCAACCCACCCCCCTAACGAAAGAGTATATCCATGAAAATCTCTACTACTTCATACCGATTTTTCGGCAAGCGAAAGTTATCGGTTTTTTATCTGTAGGGGTGTTATGGAACACCCCTACCACCCCGCCACTTAGGGGAGCAAGCCCCCTAAGAACCCCCAGCCGAGTAAAACATCCTGTTTTAATTCGGCTTGCTCGGACATCCTTGTCCTCGCTCGGTGGTAGAGATGAGATTTCTTTTTCCACACCGCGAGAACACGACGTTCTCGCCCAAACTCAACGAAAACAGGACGTTTTCCTTGAGTTTAAAGAGTAGAGGGGTTCAAAGGGGGCGAGGCGATACCGCCCCCTTGAAGAGATATACTGCGATAGCTTTCACTTATCGAAAAATCGGCGTATAGTAGTTGGAATAATGCTGGTGAGATTGGGAGTCCTCGCGGGTGGCAGTAACAAAATATTTAAAAACATATAATAAATATCACGACTACAAAATGGAAGTATGCAATGCTGAAAATATTATACTGTTTGGCAAATATAATAATCGTGTCGGTTGAATGTCTCGAGAGGCATTTTGATTAATCCCTGCGGATGCGGGAATCTGCAGGGGTAACTGACGTAAAAACAAAAAAATAACAATAACCCCATATAGGGGAAAATATCAAGGAGGATTTCCATGAAGAAATCTATTTTAGCACTATGTGCATTATTTATTTTTGCGGGCTGTTCGGTGTCTGAAGAAAGCGCTGTAAACAGCGACTGGAAGGCTCTGGTCGGCGGTAAAACAATAGTATTTGAGGGCGACGTTGAGGGGCTGTTTAGCGAGGATGCGTCTGAATTTGTAGAAGTTGATTTGCCAGACACGGTATGGAAAATTGTTTCGTCTACAGCTGATTCCGCTGTTTACCAACTGGGTGCAGATGTAACGGGGGGAGGTGTATATGAATACAGATTTAAAAACGTTAAGTCTACAGGCGGTGATGTTGATATGTATGATGATGGCGAATTTGTTGTCAGCGGAGAATTCACTTTTAAAAATTAATATTTATTAAATCTTCTATAAAGAGGCTCTGCGGAGCCTCTTTTTCTGCGTTTTCAAGGAGTGATGAGCAAAGCGAATACGACTACCCCTAAAGGGGCGCAAGCTGTAAAAATGCGTCCCGCGAAAGTCGCCAGACTTGAGCAGGGATTTCCCGTTTTCCACCACGCGAGGTATCTCAACTACTTCACGCTGATTTTTCGGTAAGCTAGGTTTCTCGGAGTAAATCTTTTGTTAGGGGGGCGGATTGCGTACCTAAAGGTATGCAGGCTATCTCACCCCCTAGCGAAACGGAGTGAAGCATCCCCTTTTCGCTTTTGGGCGCAGAATGAAACATCCTGTTTCCATATGCGCCCTATCTCGAACATCGTGTTCGAGACCGCTATCGCGAGTTGCGATATTCAGGTGGCGGGGCGCTTCCTATCCCTTCACCAAAATATCTCCAGCTACCCAGCGAGGGCAAGGATGCCCGAGCAAGCCGAATACGAACAGGAGGTCGCCTAAAAGCAGGAGTAGCGAAGCACGACTAGCATTTTAGCCGTACCCGAGTGCAACGAGTGGGATAGTCTCGGCTGGCATGCTTCGCTAGGGGCGAGGTAGCTTGCACCCCCTTGAAAAAGATTGTATCCATAAAAATCTCGCTCTTCACTAAATGCGATATAAAGGATAATCCGATTATCCCAGCGTTTATTTGCAGGGGTATACTGGCATACCCCTGCACCCCGCCACTTAGGGGGCTTGCTCCCCTAAGAACCCCCAGCCGAGTAAAACATCCTGTTTTAATTCGGCTTGCTCGGACATCCTTGTCCTCGCGGGTGGCAGTAACAAAATATTTAAAAAACAAAAAAATAACAATAACCCCATATAGGGGAAAATATCAAGGAGGTAGCAAGTTTACAGGAGTGCTAACGACTAGTAAACCACACCTCCGCCCTAGATAATTCCCAAAAGGAAAACATCTAAAAAACAAAAAAATTAAAACGGCAATAAAGCCGTAAAATATCAAGGAGGATTTCCATGAAGAAATCTATTTTAGCGCTATGCGCATTATTTATATTCGCGGGCTGTTCGGTGTCGCCGAATCAAGACTCCAGCTCATCAGCTCTCAGCGCTCTCAATGAAGCTCTGGAAGATCTGGGACTGGACTCGTCTAAAGTTACTATCTATGAATTAGAAGATTCTTCTAAATGCACCGAAGACGGCAATAATTATACTTATACAAAAACATCGTTGGTAGCTCTCGAAAATAACGGCAGCAAAATTGTACAAGCTGATGCCATATTTTACAACGGTACGGTTAATTACGAAGATAAAACTTATTCCTTAGACAACAAGTTAGTAAACTCCGGCTCATACACAGGCACCTACAGCGCTGCAGATGCGCCTGAGGAATACACCTATGTGGCTAGTTATACATCTTATGAAGTAAAAAACTGGAATTTTTATGACGAAAAATATGAGGAATACAGCGGCGACGACGAAGACGAGTACTACGCCCTAAAACTCTCAGGCAGTATACTTACTGTGGATGAGGCGCATAAACAAGAGGACGGCTCATACACAGTCTACGAAGACCACAGCAAGGAATACACAAAACAGTAATACTGATATTTCGATATTGCACCCCCCCTCTCGGTAATCGAGAGGGGGGTTCTGTATTTACTCGCGTTTTTCTAAGGAATACAGTTTTCAAATCTTCGATTTTCAAACTGCATAAGAAAATAGTGTCGTTCTCTGCGTTCACTCGCTATTTTCTAAAAAAAAACCCCCTACGATGTGTAGGGGGGATTGGGCGTTGTAGGAATCGAACCTACGACCCTCTGCGTGTAAAGCAGATGCTCTAGACCAACTGAGCTAAACGCCCTCAGTTTGTTTTAATATTATAAACTAAAAATAGTATTTTGTCAATAGGATTGCGTAAAAATTATTAGTTGTAGATGCGTTCGCCTATGACTTCGTCGTCGGCGAAGACTCTGATAGTGGTCTTGCCGTAGGATTTGAACACGACGTTGAATCTTGAGCCTTCAGCGCCCCATCTGGAGTATACGGTTTTTGGTATGCCCAGCTCGTCTTCTACGACGGCTCTGTAGTTTTTGGCTCTGGGGATTTCCGTAAGGTCTTCTATAGTGCCGTCTTCGTTTGTGACGATGATTTGATTTATGACGGTTTCGCCTCTAGGTATATAAAAATTAAAAGTCCGCCATTTTAGGTTTCTTTTTTCGGCGTCGTTATAGGTGTTCAGTCCTACATACAAAGTAGATGAGGCGTTTTTTTGCAGGGTGTCGCCTGCAGGCGTGCTTTGGGCGAGGATTATGCCGTCGTTGCTCAGTTCGTTTACGTTGCTGGTGATGATGATAGGGTAGATTCTTTCGTTGTAGAGATTGTTTGCTGCAAATTCTATGTTCTGCCCTACGAAGTTCTGCATTTTGTATTCGTTTTCCAGTATAGAGTCTGTGACGCTTATCATCAGGATTTTGTCTCTAGGCACGGTTTTGCCTTGAGGGTAGTTCATGGCTATTATTTGGTTGACGCCCAGATTGTTGGTTCTGGTGACCTGCATGGTATAAGGCACTCTTTCTTGATTGAGTATTTCTACTGCCTCGTCTCTGCTCATGCCTTCTATATCCGGCACTGTATAAACGTCCATGCCCATGCTGATAGTCAAGTCTACAGGCCTGCCCGTCCTTACGGCTGTACCGGGAGCGGGGTACTGCTCCAAAACATAATATTTGGGCGCGTCTTCTGTGAACACCATCTCGAAATGCATATCGAGATTTTCGGATTGCAGTATCATAACGGCGTCCGTGATGTTGAGCGATGTGACTGAAGGCACTCTCACCGTAGCGGAAGGCGTCCTAGCAGCCGCAAAAGAAATAAGCACGGTGACGCCCATAAGAACTAATGTCAGAAAAAAGGTCAAGAATAAAAATCTGAGCATTCTTCCGTGTTCGGCGGGGTTTTCGGGGATGAAAAATCCCGCCCAAGTTTTAGGGTGCAGGGCTTTTTTGATGCCTGCGTTTTTTTCTGTTTTTTCGTTGGAGGTTTCCATTAGAGCTCCTGTAAATTTTTTATATTGTGCAGTCTGTTTGCGAAATCAGCGCCCGATACGGCTTTTTTGCCCGGCGCTTGCAGCCCTTTCAGCAGTATGCTGCTGTTGTCGCAGGCTACGGTGATGCCGTCGGCGGATATATTGAGAATGTCTCCGTATTTGCAGGAGGCTTCGGGCTTGTTTTCGTCGCTCATCAATCTGTAGGCGGACCCAGTGCTGCATTTTATGTCGGATAAGGCGCAGTCTGTGATTTTGATGTTGCCTAATGACGAGGCGAAATATATGCCCGGATAGAGTTTGAAAGCCCTGAAGCTGTTGTAAATGCTTTCCGCGTCCATATCAAAACTTATCTCTCCGTCGCTTTTGCTGATGAGCGAGGTGTAGGTAGCGTCGTTGTGGTTTTGGGGGATGGCTTTTGCGTCGGGTATCATATTTATGCTGTGTATCAGCAGTTCCGCACCGTTTGCGGCGAGTTTGTTTTCCAGAGATATATAGTCGTCGTCAGGGTCTACGGCAACGGCGCTTTGAGCTATGATGTCTCCTTCGTCCATGCCCGCGCTGATATACTGCACGGTATTGCCTGTGGCTGTGTATCCTTTCCATAGGGCGTATTGAATGGGGGCTGCGCCTCTGAGGTCGGGCAGAAGGGAGGCGTGGAGATTGATAGTGCCGTATCTCGGTATATGTATCATATCTTCGGGGATTATCTTTCCGTAGGAGACTATGACGTGCAGGTCTGCGTTTATAGACTGCAGCTCTTCGTAAAATTCTTGGTTGTTTTTTAGTTTGGCGGGCTGGAGCACGGGTATGCCGATTTCTGAAGCTAAGGATTTTACGGGGTTGAAAGCGTCTTTTTTATGCCCTCTGCCGGCTTTTTTGTCAGGCGCGGCCACTACGGCTTTTACTTGGAAGTTGTCCAAAAGGGCTGTGAGCGAAGGCACGGAGAAGCTGCTGTTGCCGAAGAATACGATTTTCATTTATTTTATTACCTCCGGCAGGATTTTTTTGTTGTCTTCAAAATATTTTTCTATCAGTTCTTGGTTTTTGGCGAGGTCTTCTTCTGAGAAATAGTCCAAAAATAATCTGCCGTGCAGGTGGTCGAACTCATGCTGCAAAGCTCTGGCGTAAAGCCCGTCCGCAGTAATAGTGCGGGTGACGCCTGCAGGGGTGAGACCTTTGATTTTTATCTTGAAGGGGCGTTCTACATTGCCTCTGACGTCCATAAGAGAGAGGCAGCCTTCGTTGTCTATTTCTGTTTTTTTGGATGAAAATATAATCTCGGGATTTATCAGGACTGTCTTGCAGCCTATGTATTTTTTGTCGTTCATTACGGACAAATCCACCAGAAATATCTGCTTGCCCACCCCTATCTGAGGGGCAGCCAATCCCAATCCGCCGACGTCGTTTAATGTGTCTTTCATGTCTTGGATGATGTTTAAGATTTCTTCGTTTATGCCTGTTATTTTTTCTGCGGGATTCCTAAGTACAGGATGCCCGTATGTGACTATCTCGCGAACCGCCATTGCGACTCCTTTTTGTGTTATTGTTTATTGTTTAGGGCAGGAGGCTTGTTTTGTGTATCCTGCCTGCCGCGTATATGTAATCGTCTTTGTAGAAAACCGCATACTGTCCCGGGGTGACTATGTCTTGAGCCTCGTCCAAGACCACCTCCAGAGAGCCGTCCTCTAAAAACCGCACAGAGCCGTTGGTTCTGGGGGAGCGGTATCTTATCTGCACGTCCCAATCGCCTTCGCCGAAATGCTTTGAAAATATATTCAAATCCGTGACGCTAAAGGTATGGGAGCGGGGCTTATCTCCCAGTATGAGGCGGTTTGCAGAGGCGTCTATCTCTCTGACAAAAACCCTCCTGCCGAAAGCGCCGCCCAATCCCCGCCTTTGCCCCAGAGCGTAAAAAGCCGCTCCGTCGTGCTCTGCGGCGATGCCGCCGTCCAGTATCATCTCGCCTTTGCGGGCGGGGACTCCTTCGTCTCTGAGGTAGTCTCTGTAATCCCCGTCCACAAAGCAAACGTCTTGGCTCTCGGCTTTGTCTTTGGATAGGGGGATATCGGAGTTCTGCACTATGTCCCTAATCTCGTCCTTGCTTTTATCGGCGAAGGGGAATAACAGATGAGGCAGATATTCGGGCTTTAACAGCGCCAAAAAATAAGATTGGTCTTTGTTTTTGTCTCTACCTGCTTTGAGCAGATGCTCTCCGTCCACTATCTCCAGACCCGTGTAATGCCCCATAGCCACATAGTCTGCGCCTTCGGATAAGGCGTGTTCTATTAATGCGCCCAGCTTTACATAGCGGTTGCACATCATGCAGGGGTTGGGGGTCTCGCCTTTTTGGTAAGACTCTGTAAAATAATCTCTGACCTTTTTTTTGAATATCTCAGCCAAATCCAAAGTGACATGGTCTATGCCCAGAGTGTAGCAGACTTCTTTGGCTGATAAAATCTCTTCTACGGAACAGCATTTTCTGGAGGGTTTGGCTATGAAGGCGTCTTTGCCTCTGGGTTTGTTTTCAGCGCCTAAGCCCACAAAAGTGATGCCCGTTACTTTATATCCTTGTTCCAGCAGGAGTTTTACTGAGGCGGAGGAGTCTATGCCGCCGCTCATTCCCGCAAATACGTGTTTTTGCATGATTTTTCCGCGTAAATATTATTTTGCAGTTATGATAAAATGTTATCTTGATAAAGTGTTATCTCGATAAGGTGTTGTCTTGGCAAGGTGTTGTCTGCAAAAATTATTTTTTGTGATTTTTGTTTTAAATTATTTTTTACGCAGGTTGTTTAGTTTTTCTTTTAAGAAATCCACAGCTTCTTTGGGTTCGGGGAAGCTGTTTAGGAGGTCTGTAAACTTCATATCTTGGGGCAGGGTCTGCGCTTTGTTTAATTCTATAAAGTCTATGGTTTCTTTATCGGAAATCTTATCCAAAATCCTCAATCCTTCGTTTGACAGCGAAAAAAGATAATATAAATTATGCAGTTTCGCCACCAAAAAATAAGAGCCTAATCCCGCCGGAACGGTCGCAAGAATTTCTATAGATTTGCCCTCTGTGGACAGAGCCAGCGTGTTTCTGCCGAAAAAATACCTTATAACCACCCAAGACAAAAACGCCAGCACAGCCGTAATAAAAATTATACGGAAAAAGAGCATGGCAGGAGATTCTGCAAGCTCTGCGGTGCTTTCGCTTTCGGGGGCGGAGTAAAAGGAATCCAAAAAGCCGTTCGTGTCTATAGTTGGACTTTCTTGCGCAAATATGCTATAGTTTAATATAAATATAAATAAAAAGAGTTTTTTCATGTTTATATCATAGTATAAAATACGCAATATGTCAATAGCGGGGCTATGAGTCAAACTTCCGAAAAAACGAGGGTGAATATGTTTTTTGTTCTGATTGCGCTTATCTCCGCTCCGATTTTTGCACAAGATTATTATGATGATTATTATTATAACGATTATTACGGTGATTACTATGATAATGATTACTATGCGGAGTATACAGCCGAAGAGCCTGCCGTCGTGCAGGAGACTGTCACTCCCGAAGGCGAACGCATCAACATAAGAGTGCCTTTGTTTCAGGATTACAGGTCTCCGCTTTCCATTGCCAATCCCGCCAATCCCTCCCTCCCCGCCAACAACACCATAGCCAGGCTGAAAGGCACGGTGTGGAGAGCCGACAAACCCGTACTGCGTACCAACAGCCGCAATGTGGTTTCTCAAGAGAGGGTGTTTTTGTTTTTTCAGACCAATAGAGACGCTATAGCCTATGTATACGCGCCGGCGCAGACCCACACAGCGCCTATATGGCCTCAAAGCGGTGAGTTTTTCCCTTTGATACCGCTGGTAGCCACCAATGTCTATTCGCCCGTGCCCAGAGCCGTCCTGCCCGCGCCTGAAGACGTCACCATCACCAATATACAGTATATTTTCGAGCCTTTGGAGCTTACCAATTACAATATAGAAGAAGTCTGGATAGACCTCATAGACGACGCCGTGTACGCTCCTTCAAACTACCAGACCGTGCATACCAATACAGACGTTGTCACCAATATAGAAAGGTCGGGCTATTACATAACCACAAATCAAATAATGACCATTACCACCAATATCACCCAGTACAATCTGGATGAGGTCATAGGCGAGAGGTCTATGGCTGTGACCAATATCACGCCTGTGACCAATTCGTTTTTGGATGTGGATGTCAACAATACAAATTTCGACCCTTATGCGCCGTTCTCGCTCGATGAGCTGCCCGGTCTTGAAGGAAGACGCATACCGCCCCTTAACGGGGTCTCTGAGTTGTCTCAGGGGCTTAAAAACGCCGTTCTTAATTTTGTCGCTCAAGAGATAGGGCGTTCCGAGTTTTACAAAAATCTCGGCGGGGACACAGGGGGGATATTCCTCTATGAGACAGGCGATATAGACAATCCTTTCAAGATAATATTTCTGCGTTTGGACAACGGGCAGGATTTATACGAGTACAGCATAGACACCAATATCGAAGTCAGAGCCGCTACAGAAGCCGCCGACAGAGCCAGAGAACTCTACATAAGAATCCTAACAGAAAAAATCAATATGAAGCTTTACAAACAAGTAAGAGCGCCGAGACCTGTTTCGAGGTAAAACACTTCACTTTCGGAGGGTATCTTGCCGATACTGTATCGTATATTCAAAAAACGGAGACGGTATGCCGAAAAAAAATTATAATTTCAAGGACGAATTTGCAGATATTCTGCAGGGTCAGATAGCCTACACCAAAAGCCTCATCGCCAAAAAATACTGGCACCAGCTCGAAAAATTCCTGCATACTGTCGACTTCCATGAGGTTGCCTCCATTATCAGGGCTTTAGACACCACTTCCGCAATCATCGTGTACCGCATGCTTTCCGAAAAAGCCGCCACAGACGTATTTATGAATCTCGACAGCGACGAGCAAGAAAAACTGCTGATGGCGTTCACCAATGAAGAGGCAGGCTCTATACTCGCCAATATGGACCCCGACGACAGAACAAGGCTTCTCGGCGAACTCCCGCCCAACTTAGTAACGAACCTTTTAAAACTTCTGCCCATAGACGAAAGAAAAATCGCAAACACCCTCCTCGATTACCCCGAATATTCAGCGGGCAGGATTATGACGCCTGAGTTTATTTCTTTGTCTCCAGAGTTTACGGCTGTGGACGCTTTGGCGTTCATAAAAAGCCAAGCCTCCCAAAAAGAGACCATCTACACGTCTTATATCTTGGACGAAAACGGCGTGCTGGTAGGCTCTACCACCTTAGAAGATATAATCATGGCGCCCGATAAAAAACGCGTGCAGGACTTTATGAAGATGACGCCGATTTCAGCCTCCACCCATGTAGACCAAGAAGAAATAGCCCACCTTATAGATTATTATGAGCTTATGGTGCTGCCTATCACGGATATGCACGGCAGGCTGGTGGGTATCATCACCAGCGACGACATCATCCACATCATCAATGAAGAAGTCACGGAAGACTTCCATAGATTCACCGGTATCACCCCCAATGAATCCGGCTATCTGACAGGCTCTGTGTTCAGGCTGGTTCTCAGCAGGTCGGGCTGGCTGATTGCCATGCTATTTCTGGCGGGCTTTTCTCAAGACGTAGTCATCAGATACGGCGAAATCCTTAAAAACTACTGGCTGGAGCTTTCTATATTCTTTACCGTGCTGGTAGGGGTGGGCGGAAACGTAGGCACGCAGTCCTCAATCCTCGTGATCCGCGGTCTTATCACAGGCGAAATCACCAGCCACAACACCATCCGCCTTTTGTGGCGTTCTATAGCCAGCGGAGTGCTTATGGGCGTGATTCTTGCGGCTATGCTGCTCATCAGGGTTTATGTCTTCAACACAGGGCGCGACGTCATGTGGATAGCGGCTTTGGCTATGGTGGTGATAGTCATAGTCTCTAACGTCATAGGCGCTGTCATGCCCCTCATATTAAAACATTTCAAAATAGACCCCGCAATCGTGTCCGCGCCTTTTATCACTACTTTGATGGATGTGGGCGGAGTCATACTCTATCTCGAAATCGCCAGAGCCTTCCTCCACTAGCCCCCGTTCGGGGGATTTCATGTAGATGTTAATCGTATATTTGTATATTTGTTGATAAGTCGCAGTCGTGTCCCCCGTTCGGGGGATTTCGTATAGTTGTTAATAAACCCCCAGAGTCAGGGGTGTTTTTAAATCGGCATTCGCCGTCAGCGGGCGCTGATTGGTGTGATGGCGGTATATGGCGGAGGCGCTTATCTTAGTTTTTTGAAGTAGGTGGATATGATGTTTTCGGAGTCCGGAAAGTACCAGTTGTAGAGACCTTCTTTTTCTTCCGATGTGGATTTGATGATTTGTTTGAGGGAGTAGCCTTGTTCTTTTAATCCTCGTATTCTGGTGTGGATGTCTATGTACATATCGATGTCGGCTTTGGTGAGCAGGTCGCCGTGACCCGGAATGACCACTATGTTTTCTGTGGTTAGGTTGATAAGTTCTTTGCTGGTGTTTATGAGGACGTCTATGTTGTTGCCGTTGGAGATGTTGGCGGCGTGGATGACGTTCCTTCTGGGAAAATAGACTATATAATAGCCGTCCACGTGGGCGTTGGGCTGGTAGATGAGCTTTATGTCTTCGCCTCCTACGTTCATTTTGTAGGTGTCTTCAAAGGATATGTAATTGTCGCCGTCTTTTTTAAGACCTATGCTTTTCAGGTGTTTTCTGGCTTTTTCGTGGGTCACTACAAGAGCGCCCGTTTCGCTGTAATAGGTGTTGCCGCCCGTATGTTCTTTGTGTTTGTGGGTGGTGAGCAGGTATTTGACTTCGGGGGCTTTTTCTATGACGCCCATAGCGTACTCGGGGCTGCCGCTGTTGATTAGCACATTGCCGTCGTCCGTCTCTATGTAGGAGACATTGCCGCCCATGCCCGTATATACTATAAAGTTAGGGAATATCTCGATTTCCCCTCCGAACAAAGGAGAGCATACTAAACAAATAAATAAAAACAGCTTCATAGCAGACCTCCTTTGAGTTTTTCTGATTTTTTCAGGTCTATATCTAAAGGTAACAAAATATATCTGGAATGTAAAAAGTATAACGCGTGTTTAAATAATAATTATAATAGAAATTTTAACTAAAATGATATTTGAGGATATGCTATTTTTCCAAGATAGCGGCTATCCTCGAAACGGCTGTGTCGATTTTGTCTGAGGTGTAAGCGATGCTGATGAAGGCGTTTTCTTCGGCAGCAAGCTTTACGCCTGTTTTTTTGTATACTATGTTTACGAAATCATGGGAGGTGCTGGGCACTTCTCCGCCTACTTCGTTGCCCAGATAATACTGGACGTTGACCAGAGCCGACAATCCCGCTTGAGGGCAGAGGACGCGGAATCCGTGCTGTTTGTTGAGGGCTTGGCAGAGTATGTCGCGTCTTTCTTTGTGGGTGCTGTTGAAGTATTTGAGCCAGCCGTCCAAAAACTCCCAGTTGTCGCACAGCACTCTGTAATAAAGGCTGTTTACGGCGGGTTTTCGTATTTCTTCAAGGCAGCGGGCGAGTATGCTGTTTGTGACTGCCCATGATATGTCTAGGGCGAGGCTTTCGGCGTAAGTGCCGAATATTGCGATGTTG
>MDSP01000258.1_pt1 | contig 11734 bp, 12 predicted proteins | sample 1005811 | NCBI WGS metagenome assembly MDSP01 (sample SAMN05526596, study PRJNA338239) | gut metagenome | isolation source: stomach gut content | host: Naso elegans | place: Saudi Arabia: Red Sea | collected 2011-04
TGCACAAATGGTATCAAACTATAAGATGAATTTATTTCAAGTTAAAAATTCGACTGACTATAAATTTACGCATGGTGAAATGCAACTGACTTTTGAAGTAGTAGAACAACTGCTAAATCCAGATACAGACGTAACAGAGTTAATAGAAAAATACCAAGATGCGGGTATAGAGGGCGAAACATTAGCTTTTATTAGCACAATAACAAGAACACCAGAATTAATGGAGTTAGAAAATTTAGATAAGGAGGTTGGAGGTATGTGTACTTCAATGCAACGATTTAAAGAAGAAAACTTAAATAAAGGTAGAGAACAAGGAATAGAGCAAGGAATAGAGCAAGGAATAGAGCGAGGAATAGAACAGGGGAAAGTAGAGTTAGTGATAAATTTGTTAGATATATTAGATGATGAAACTATTGCTAGTAAAACTGGTTGGTCACTAGAACAAGTACAACAGCTTAGAAAAGAAAATATGTAATAGAAAAGTAGGAATATATCAACGAGTATATTCCTGCTTTTTAACATATATAGGGGGATAATAAATAATGAACAATGAAGAAAAAAGTTTGTTTGAAATAGAGTTTGAGCTTACAAAAAAAGATTTTATAGTGTCTGTATATAGCCAATTAAGAGATAATAATATAAAAATTTTAGTTATGGCTCTTTTTGGAGGATTTTTAAATATAGTAGCCAAAATATTAGAGATATTAGTAGGTGAAAAACTAATAAATACGTTTTTGTATAATAGGCTTATGTTTATAGTGTTTTTAGGTGTAATGATTATGGCGAATGTTCCGTTGATAATAACTATTTTTTCCAAAATTCCAAAAGGTGTTAGGTACATATGGAAACTAAACTTTTATCCTGATAATATGATGTCTGTAGTTAATTCGCCAGAGAATGAAACTATAGAAATTGATTATAGTCAAATAGAAAAAATAACATTTAGTAGACGTTATATTTTTTTAGTTCATACTGGAAATGTAATATCTATTAGGAAAAATCTTTTAACTAAAGACGAACTAAATAGCTTTAAAGAGTTTATATTGGAAAAAATTGAGCCAGAAAAAAACTCTCCTGAAGAAATTAAACGAATGAAATATGACCGATTTTTTGGGATACTGTTACTTTTAGGATTGCTTTTAGCAGTACCAGCTTTAAATTATTTTCTTTTGGTGGTATTGCCAAATAGTTTTTAATATTTATGTAACAGATAGAAAATAGCTAAAATAGAAAGAGTAGGGACACATTAAGTTTGTATGTTTCCTACTCTTTTGCATGTTTTTGAATATTAATTTTCTAAGCATGAGGATATTCTTTCAACTTTCTTTTAAGTTTGCTAAAAGATTTTTCCAATATATCTGATACAATAATAGTATAAAAAATAAGTAATTATGTAAATAGTACAAATATACTTAATTTTGGAGGTTGGTAGTATGAAAATACTTATCGTTGATGATGAGGAAGATATTAGAGGGTTGATAAAACTTTACTTGAAAAATGAAAATTATGAACTTATTGAGGCGGCAAACGGAGTGGAGGCTATTGAAAAGCTTGACAATAGTATAGATTTAATTTTACTTGATATAATGATGCCAAAGTTAGACGGTATAGAAGCTTGTATTGAGATTAGAAAAAACTTCAATACGCCTATAATTCTTTTAACAGCAAAAGGTGAGGACATGGACAAATATACAGGATTTACTTCGGGTGCAGACGACTACATTATAAAACCGTTTAACCCTATTGATTTAACATCACGTGTCAAAGCTCACATTAGAAGATACCGAGCTTATAACGAAATAAAAGTTAATACGAATGAAGTTATAATAGGTGACTTGGTGATAAATCTAGCAGGAAAAACTGTATATAAAAATAATAGCCTTGTTAACTTAACTAAAATTGAATTTTCTATTTTGGAACTGCTTGTTAACAATAGAAAATGCGTTTATAGTATCGAACAAATTTATACAAAAGTGTGGGGTGAGGATTGTATACTAAATGCTGAAAGTACTGTTCCAGTGCATATTAGAAACTTGAGAGTTAAAATTGAAGATGATATAAGAGAGCCAAAATATATAAAAACAGTCTGGGGGTATGGATATCGTGTTGATTAAAAAAAGTAAAAATTTTATAAAAATAATAACGTTGTTTGTTGTTGGATTAACTGTGCTACGTTCAAATAATAAATCTAACTATACTAAAGTTAGAGGAGATGAGTATAATGTGGGCTAAAAAATTATTTAGCTCGCTATATATTTCTATTGTAGTGAGGATAGTTGTATCGGCTATTATTGGGGGGGCATTGTTAATTGTATTGTTATTTTCTAGCAACCATTATGCTGTTAGAAAAAATATAGAGTTTTGGAATGAAAATATACAAGAAATTGAATCAATAATACAAGGCATAGCTACATTTAGTGAAAACAACCAATTTACATTTAAACAAACTGAAGATTATAGATTTTCAGAATTAGAAAGAAACACAAAATACGATATTGTTTTTTTCAGTAGCCATCATGATTTTTTTGAGCAACTTGATAATTTGTATGAGCTAGAAATGTTTACAAATGGATATTTCTTTGAAATGAAATTTGTAGATGGTACAGGATTTGTTTTAGTATATTCTGAAGAAGTGAAACAGATTACAGATACACTAATTTTTCTATCGTTTGCAGTGGGAATTTCGGTGTTTTTTATTTTGTCGCTATATTTGATTTTTGAGAAGTTGTCATATCTGAAAAAAATAGAGGAAGGTATACACAACATTTCAAATAATGATATTTTGTACAAAATCCCGTTAGAGGGAAACACCGAACTAACAAGATTAGCCAGCAGTATAAATAATATGGGTGATATGCTCCACAAAAACATTGAGCAAGAGCGAGAATATGAAATGAACCAAAGGTTGTTGATAACAAATATGTCGCATGACCTAAAAACGCCTTTGACATCTATGACAGGTTATATTAGTGTTGCAAAAAGCAAGCTATCGCCAGACCATGAGGTGTACCCCCTCATCAATGTTGCAGAAAAAAATGGACAGCGACTAGAAAAATTGATTGCAGATTTATTTTTATATAGCAAACTGCTTAGTAAAGATATATCTGTAAATTTGCAAAGTATGAATATAAACTTGGTATTAAAACAAATTCTTGAAATAAGAACAGAAAATATAGCATTAAATGAACTTGATACAAATTTGACTGCAAATATTGACCCAGAAAAATTTCACCGTGTGATAGATAACTTGATTAGTAACGCTAACAAATATGGTGTGTCAAATAAAGTGATTGAGATTGCAATTAGTTTGAAAGATAATAACATTGTGATACAAATTAAAAATCTAACAAATGATAAGCTTGATGATAAAATTGAGATGTTGACAAATAGGTTGTATACAGCTCGTGAAGATAGGGCAAATGGCTCATCTGGATTGGGACTATCTATCGTAACGGAACTTTTAAAAACTATGAATGCCAGTTTGGAACTATCAGTTCAAAATAAGTTGTTTATGGCAACTATAAAAATTGGTCATATTTAAGCACGAAATCTAATAAACTTAAACTAATTAAAGAAAGCATAGTTTTCTTTTAAGTTTCTTTCAAAATCCTTTTGGCTTTCTTCTATAAAAGCTAAAGGGATTTTTATTTTTGATTGATATAATGTAGTTATACAAAAAGGAAGCAATGTTATAGCCGAGAAAGGAAATTGATTGTATGAAAATATTGATTGTCACAGATACTTATAAACCAACGATAAATGGTGTTGTAACTTCAATTTTAAACTTGCAAAGTGGCTTGCATAAACTTGGGCATGAAGTAAAAATACTTACGCTTTCAAGCACAAATAAATCTTATGAAGAAGATAACGTTTATTATATTGGAGCATGTGATATGAGCATATTTTATCCAGATATTAAAATGAAAATTAGAAGTGGCAAAAATGAGTTGATGGATATTTTAGAGTGGCAACCAGATATTATTCACACACAAAGTGAGTTAAACACATTTATATTGGCGAAAAAAATATCTAAAAAGCTGTCTATACCTATAATCCATACATATCATACGATGTATGAAGATTATACCCATTATTTTTCTCCAAACAAAACGATGGGCAAAAAAGCAGTTACAACGCTTACAAATTATGTTGGAAATAGTGTGTCTGCGATGATTGCCCCAACGAACAAAATTTATGATGTGTTAGATGAGTACGAGGTGCAGTGCCCAGTGGAAGTTATACCAAGTGGGATTTGTCTTGAAAAGTTTGGGGTAGATATATCACAAAATTGCATAAACAGTCTTAAAAAAAGTCTTAACATACCAAAAGATAATTTTGTTTTGATTTCGGTAAGTCGTCTAGGAAAAGAAAAAAATATAGATGAACTACTTTGTTATATGAAGCTATTAAAAGATAGAAAAATATCACTAGTAATAGTGGGGGATGGTCCATATAAAGAGGAACTGGAAAACTTGGCGAAACATTATGAGTTAAATAATATACATTTTGTTGGTATGGTGTCGCCTCAAGAAATACCTTTGTATTATAAAATAGCAGATTTATTTGTTTCGGCATCAACAAGCGAAACACAAGGGCTTACGTATATTGAGGCACTGGCAAGTGGGACACCTATACTTTGTAGGAGAGATGAGTGTTTGAATGGAGTGTTAGTTGAGGGGCAAAATGGGTGTTCGTTTGGAACGGAAATAGAGTTTTTATGTAAACTAGATATGTTTATAAATTTGAGAGATAAAAAACGTATTAGTATAGAGGCTAAAAAAACAGTTGAGAAGTATTCAACTACAAATTTTGTAGATAATATAATTAAGATATACCAAAAATATATTGTTTTAAACAATGTAATTGAAGTATCTAAAGAAACATTTTTGAAATACAATTTGAAATTAAAAGCTTAGGAGAGTGATTTTGATGGATTCACAGCTGGGTATTCAGCTATTTAGTTTGGCGTTAATGATTGGTGGTTCGGCATTTTTCTCTATGTCAGAAACTGCACTTATGTCTATAACAAAAATAGATGTAAGGTATATGGTGTCACAAAATGTTAAAGGTGCTAAACTTCTTGAAAAATTAATAGAAGACCCGTCTAAATTGTTGGGTTCAATTTTGGTAGGAAACAACTTAGTAAATATTGGAGCATCGTCATTTGCGACTGTTGTTGCAACAAATATATTTGGAAGTGCAGGGGTTGGGATTGCAACAGGGCTTATGACGCTGTTTGTACTTATATTTGGTGAGCTTACGCCAAAATCTATCGCAACAAAGCACCCACAAAAAGTTTCGTTGTTTGTATCAAAGCCAATATTTTTGGTGGTAGTAGTTGTTTCTCCGATAGTGAAAGTACTTATGGGGATAGCCAACATTATTATTAGATTGTTTGGTGGTGAACCAGATGCAGACCAAGCGTTTATCACTGCTGATAAATTAAAAACTATCGTTACAGTAAGTCATGAGGAAGGTATACTTGAAAAAGAAGAAAAAGAAATGATTCACAATGTGTTTGGGTTTGGTGATTCATACGCAAAAGACGTTATGATACCAAGAACCGATATGATAGCGATTGATATAGAGGCTACTTACGAAGATGTTATGGACTTGTTTAAAGACCACCAATTTTCACGTATGCCAGTATATCAAGAGTCGCACGATAATATAGTTGGAATGTTGTATATCAAAGACTTGCTTATGAACAAAATTGAGCCTACAACGTTTGATGTATCTAAATTTGTTAGAGAGCCATATTTTATACATGAGTACACTAGAATAGATAAGCTGTTTAGGGAGCTTAGACTTAAAAAGACGGGTATGGCATTTGTTGTTGATGAATATGGAGGAACTTCGGGGCTTATTACAGTGGAAGATTTGATTGAAGAAATTGTTGGAGAAATTGTTGATGAATATGACACGCATCAAGAGGATTTTAAACAAATTACAAGTCATGAATATTTGATAGATGGGACGTATCGAATTTCAGATGTAAATGATAAGCTTGGAACTGATATTATGTCAAAAGAGTTTGATTCAATTGGAGGATATATTATTGGATTGTTGGATAGATTTCCAGAGCAGGGCGAAGTTGTGGTTAGTGAAAACCTAACTTTTGTTGTAGAAGAAATTGATAACAATAGAATAAATATGATAAGGCTAACGGTTGAAGATGAGGTTTAAGCAAATAGCCGTCAAGATAAAACACAAGCACCTATTGAAGTTAAGTCAATAAGTGCTTTTATTTTAATTGTTTAATTTTATTCTATAAAAGTGCTGTCTTCATCAAGTTCATATGGTTCAGATGTTTCAAAGTTGACATATGTGCTATGTGTATTAGTATCAAAGCTGTTGAAAACTATAATCGTTGATATAAGGAAAAAAATATGGAGTACAACAAAAGCAATAAATATTCCTAAAATTACTTTCCATATAGTATTTGAACGCTTGTTTTTAAGAGCTAGTTGTTCGTTTATTCGTGAGAGTTGTTGAGCAATTTCATTTTGTTGTTCGGTTGCCGTTTCACTAAGTTGAATATTTTCACCTAAAAGCTCACTTGTGCTAACTTCAAATAAATCTGCAATTTGAATAAGCATTTGTGCATCTGGAACAGACAAACCTTTTTCCCACTTTGAGATTGTTTGACGAACAACATTTAACCTTATTGCTAAATCTTCTTGTGTAAAGCCTCGCTGTTTTCTTAATGATTTAATTTTTTCGTTTAACATGGCGAATACCTCCTTTGGTTATAGTTTAATTATATCCGATATTTGCCCGTTGCTACAAGCAACGCATACTAACATTGGGTTTACATGCACATTATAAGGAAATATCACAATATATTATATGCGGTTATGTTCTAAAGGTTGCAGGTTTACATGCACATTATAAGGAAATATCACAGCATATTTTGGAAAAATTTATAGACTAATGGCATATTTAATGATAAACTATACACAGATTATTTTTTATAGGAGTTTATGACATGACAAAGAAACCATTAAATAGAAAAACAGCCAAAAAAGGTGTAAATACCAAAAGAAAAAAGCAAACTAAACGACCTAACCCAAATTCAGAAACTTACAATTTGGAAGAATATAGACAGAAAAAACAAAAGAAACAAGCAGGCAACTATAATGTAAAACTAAACTATAACAGACCCCAACAAACGCCACCACCTAAAGCAAAGTTGAGAGTTGTTGAAGGTAATAATACATACTCTAAAGACAAACAAAATCCAAAGAACCCGCAAAATGCACCTAGAAGGCGAAGAAAAAGACGATTTAATAAAGCTCAAAGAGATATGATGATTTCGCTTGTTGGAGTTTTTTTAGTCGTATTTGTAGGGGTAAAATTAGCACAGTTATATGCAAAACCAACGATAACATATCAAGAAGTTGCATCGGGCATGATAGACAATAGCGAAATTATAAGCGGGATTATCATTAGAAAAGAGTCTGTTTACGATAGCACAAGTACGGGGGACGTGCACTACGTAACTATTGAAGGTGAAAAAGTTAAAAAAGACGGTGCAGTTGCGGTGATTGCTGACAATCAACTTATTAGTAGCACACAAGGCGAAATTAAACAGCTTGATACCGATATTTCACAAGTGCAAGACAAACGGGTTGATGTTTCTGATTATCAACAACAACTTTATGCACTTTCAGATGATATCAACACCGAACTTACAAAATATTATAAACAACAAGATACGTATACACTACAAAATTTATACAGTTTGCGTGATAATTTGGACACTATAATAGGAAACAAAAACTATATTTATGCAAGTGATGACTTTCAAGAAGACTGGGATTTGCAACAAAATAGAATAGATTTAAGCGACAAAATAGATAGTTATCAAAATACCGTTGTTGCTGAAGTGGCAGGAACAGTGTCATACAAAATAGATGGCTATGAAGACATATCACTTGATATGGATTATGACACATATGCATCATTATTAAAGGAAATGCCAGATGAAAATATGCAACTTTCGGCGTCATCAGCAGTTGAAGGTGAACCTTTGTTTAAGATTATAGAGGGGTACACTTGGGAAATAATTACGTATATAAAAACTCAAGAAAGCCTATCATATATAGTAGGCGAAAAAATTACAATCACTATAAATCAAAAAAATAATATGCAACTTACAGGAACTATCACCCAAAAAACTACAGACGAGGATTATACAAAGCTCGTTTTAGAAGTAAGCACAAACTTAAATGACTTTTTAAGCGACAGAAAAATCTCGTTTTCGTTAGGGGACACGTCTGCTGAAGGATTGAAAATTCCGATTTCGGCTATAATTGAAAAGCATACACTATTAGTACCAAACGATTATATATTTATGGAAGGTGGTAAATATGGTGTGCTACAAGTGCAAAACAACGGGACAACAAAATTTGTACAGGTAAATAGACAAACTATAGGCGAAACTTATACAGGCATTTTGCAAGATGTAAATGATAGTTCTGTTATACAGCTATACGACGAAATTAAACACCCTGAAACAGACGAGATATATACAGTGGGTAGAATTGAATCTATACAAGGGGTATACATTATAAATGATGGATACGCCAACTTTAAGAAAATTAAAATAGCAATAGACAACGGAGAATATGCAATTTTGACATCAGACGATAGCACGTCGCTAAAGAGATTAGACCAAGTTATAACTAATCCTAAAGGCGTGGAAGAAAATCAATTAATACAAAATATTGAAAATAAATAACACTGAGGGAAAAAACATGCTAGATAAAATAAATCAAATACAACAACAAATTGAAGACGCTAAACAAAAAAGCCCAAATCCGACAGCAGATATAACGTTAATAGCAGTATCAAAAACTTACCCTATTGAGGCAATTGAGGAAGCATACGCAAACGGTATAAAAGATTTTGGGGAAAACAAAGTGCAAGAGCTTACAACGAAAATCGCACAAACAGACTTAGATATAAATTGGCACTTTATAGGGCACTTGCAAACGAACAAAGTTAAATATATAGTGGATAAGGTAGTTCTTATCCACTCGGTTGATAGCATCAAGTTAATTGATGAGATTGAAAAACAAGCTTTTAAAAAGAATATTGTGTGCCAAATACTACTTGAAATAAACATTGCTAACGAAGAAAGCAAGTTTGGATTTGATATAAATGAAGTTGATAAAATTTTAGAATATATTAAACAGTTACGTCATGTACAAGTTAGAGGCTTGATGTGCGTAGCCCCAAATGTTGCTGATAAAGAAGAAAATAGGAAGTTATTTCAAATTATTTACAAAAAATTTGTTGACATACAAATACAAAACTTGGATAATGTATATATGGACATATTGTCTGTAGGTATGAGCAATGATTTTACAGTTGCAGTAGAAGAAGGTTCAAATTGTGTACGTATAGGGACGGCGATATTTGGAAATAGACAATACGCTAAAAGAATGGAGAGATGATATGCTAAAATGGATGAAAAGTTTTCAAGCCGACTATGAAGATGAGTATGAGGAAGAAGAAGAATATGAAACAGAAGCACCACAACCAGCAATTCCTAGACTAGGGACACCACAACCTCAAGCTTCAAGCAAACTTGTTTCAATATCAAGTCAACAAGGATTTAAACGTCAAGAACTGCTAAGCATTACTATGGCTGATTACTCAAGTACAGGTGAAATAGCATCATATATCAAGTCGAAAAAGCCAATAATAGTAAACATGCAAAAACTTGATGAGCGTGAAGTACAACGAGCACTTGACTATTTATCAGGGGTAAGCTATGCACTTGATGGAACAGTTGAACTTGTAGCACAAAATATTTATGTTATGGTGCCAGACCACATCGAGCTAAACAAAGAATAACAACTTATAAAGGGAGAAAACGTGGCTATTAAATGGGAAAGTATAACTAATGAAAGTGAAAAACTATTTTTAAAAACTGTTAACGAATATACTATAAAATCTGAGGCACAAAGCCGTGAACTTTATACAGATTTTTATGAAATAGATTGGATGAAAAGTATTATAGCCAAACACTTTGGAAAGTATATGCAAGACAGATATAAGTTTATTGGGGGATATGAATATGCCGAAAGAGGGGTTCTTGCCTGTTTACCATATGATGAGGCATACGACGTACCAATTACTATTTTAAAAATCGAAGTTAAAACAGGAATTGGAAAACCACTATCGCATAGAGATTTTTTAGGAAGTTTGTTAGGACTAGGTATAGAAAGAAATAAGATTGGGGATATAATAACAAAGCCTTTTGGTGCGTATGTTATAGCTCATTCGGATATAGGTGAGTTTATCCGATGGAACTTAACACAAATTGGGAGATATTCGCAAGTTGAAAGTTCTATTATAACAGAAGATTTGCTAGAAATTGAACCGCCTAAATTTAAAGAAATTACAGGTACAGTGGCATCTTTGCGTGTTGATGCTGTATTTAGTTTGGCATTTGGAATATCTAGAACTAGTTGTGATAAACTATTAGAACAAGGCAAAGGAAAATCAAGCGGAACTATAATAAATAGTTCATACAAAATTGAAGCTGGAGAAGTGTTGACACTTAGAGGATACGGTAAGATTAGGATTAAAGATATAGCTGGCATGAGCAAAAAACAGAGAACGTACATAACAGTAGAAAGATACATTTAGATAAAATGTTATGATATTGACTATGTAAATTTATAATAAGGAGTGATGACAGTGGTATCTTCGATAGATATACAAAATAAAGATTTCAAAAAAGCTGCATTCGGAGGATATAATATTGAAGACGTAAACAACTTTTTTGAAGAAGTTGGGGAGTCTTTCAAACATATAACTAAAGAAAACCATGACCTAAAAGGTAAGGTTGAAGCTTTGGTGGAAGAAATGAAATACTACAAAACAATGGAAGATACGATACAAAATGTATTAGTTACTGCACAAAAGTCAGCAAACGAAACGAAACAAGAAGCACTTGATGCATCAGAAACCCTAACAAAAGAAGCTAAAGAACAAGCAAAGGCTACTAAAAAAGATGCTAACGAATATGCAAATAGTGTAAAACAAGAAGCCGATGAATACGTAAAAAAAGCAAAAGATAAAGTTAATGAGCAAGTTAAAAAACAACAAGCAAATGCTGAAAATGATGTGAAAATTTTAAAAGAGGAAGCCCAGAAGTATGCAGACAAAGTAAAACAAGATGCAGAAAAACATGGCTTGATTTTAACAAAAGAAGCACAAAGTACAGCAGATGAGTTGCTTTATAAAGTACAAGTTGAAGTTGACTTATACAATCAACAAATCATTAACCTAAAAAACCAATATGATAGTTACAAAAAACATATTAGAAAAATGTTAGGGGAACAACTAGCGATATTAAATCAAGCAAACCAAGTTGACAAAGAATTAGCGAACTTATGCAAAAATATACCTGAAAAACCTGTTGTACCACTCTCACAACCTAGTCAACAAGAACCAGTACAAGTAAATACAGTAAATGAAGAAAAAGTACAAGAAGAAAAACCAAAAGAAGAAAATCTAAAAGAAGAAGAAAAAGTACGGGAAGAAGTAGAAATTAAAGTTGAGAATACAAAAACAGATGAAACACCTAGACCCCATGAAGTAGAAACAAATACAGATGAACCTAAACTTGGAGATATAGCAATTGAAAAAGTTTCGTCTGACCTTGATAATCAGGACTATACAAGAGAGTTTCTGATAATGTAAAATAGAAAACGTG
>MDSP01000259.1_pt1 | contig 11695 bp, 12 predicted proteins | sample 1005811 | NCBI WGS metagenome assembly MDSP01 (sample SAMN05526596, study PRJNA338239) | gut metagenome | isolation source: stomach gut content | host: Naso elegans | place: Saudi Arabia: Red Sea | collected 2011-04
CGTGGCGTGGGCGCCATTTTGAGCCTTTCGCCAAGAAAAATCAAATGCTTATAACTCCACTGTACATTGTCCAATCTGCATGAAACTTTATGAGTATGATGAGAGTCCCGCCCTGAAGCCATTCATAAGCTGACACGTGTCGGCTGTGTTGGCTGGGATTTGTCTCTGCTCTATTTAGTTAACATTATTCTTATTATTTCTTTGACCAGCCCAGCTGTTGAGTGCATGTATGTGCGTGCATGTGCACCGTGCACTCAGGGAGGGGTTTTTCCATGCCCTCAGCTGTCCAGGTACGTGTAATGAAAGCTTGAGTTCTGTTTTGAAAACCCTTGGAGTTCCAGCCATTTTCACGTTGGAGGTATTTCTCTCAGTTCCCTCTCACACATGTGTTCTCCCAGAGAACGGTCCACCCAAGGTTACTTACTGCTTAATTGGCAGCACTTTCAAAAAGTCAAATAAATACAGGTTTTAAAAGGTGGGGAACACCCACCATCTTTACCAGTTTGTGTCCAGAAGCAGAAAACAGTTCCTAATTGTATCAGAAAGAAACTGTGTGCGTGTCTGTATTTCCAGCTCAAACTTGAATCAGGAAACCAATAAAGCTCCAAGATGTTGGAACCTGAGACAAAAGTTGCTTATCTGCTAATTTCATGCCAGTAAGAGTCTTGTGCTCAAGACCTGAGGAATCATTAATCAAACTTGATCTTTACGAGAAGTACAAGAGAGCTACTGTTGTGTTGTTTAAGGTGAAGTTGCACAAGTGGAGGAAAGGAGGAGCAGCTGTTCAGTGACACAGCACCATCATAAACACACACACACCCCTCGTAAAATTTTAGGGAGTGAACACCAACTCAAAAAAAGACACATTCTTGTGAGGAAGGGTTTAATAAAATAATAACTTCTGCAGTTGAATTGAAACACAGATTAAACATTGCTGACATAATTCCTGTGAATATAATGTTGGTAAACGATAAAGCATTACTTACAGGCTCCACACTCAACCGAACAGCCCCTCACTTAGCATTTTTGCTAAAACTGAAGTGAGTGACAGTGGATACTCATTACCCCCATGATGCTCTTTCAGCATATGATGGAGTCAGTGAGGTGTGTTGACAAGCAGAGGAAGCGAGACCAACAGAGACGAGCTAAACCAGAAATGAACGCTCCCAGTCTTTGTCTCTTGTGTTGATCTGAGACTCAGGTAGAGGGACAGAATTCAACACGTTCAGCCTGTCCGCAATCTTATTAACTGCCACTCTTAGCTTTAACCCTTTTACAAGATTCAGGATTTATTTAATTATTATTTAACAACACAGATTTGTAGAAAGAAATGCAGTTTGAAGTCCCCTTATGCCACTACAAAAAATTTAGGTTAATAACATATGACAGCGCATTAGGGCCATTGTAGGTTTAAAAAAAAAAAAAAAAGGTTAAGGAAAATTTTAACATTAAAAAAAGAATTTTCAAGAAAAACCTTTGTATTTCACAAATTTGTGAGAAAAAAAACACAAATTTGCAAGACAAAAAACCCCACAAATTTACAAGAAAAAACTCACAAATTTGCAAGAAATAAATCCCAAAATTCGTGGGGCTGTTTTCTACCAAGGAAGGAAACACATCCACACTTTGCAAAGTTTGACAGACATCATTTTTTTAGATTATGCCTGCAGTGGACATGATAGCAAAATAACCCGCCCAGAAACCTTTCAGATCAGGACAAAGAAAAAACATGTGGCTAAGGTGACAAGGAGAGCCATGGCATTTATCACATTTGTCTTCCACTTCCGGATACATTTCAGATAATCTAGACTTAGAAAAATGTGCCCTGTATAAAACCTTAAATTGAATAAGTCCAAGACGAGCACAAGAGGTGGTAGATCGTACCCTCTGTATGGCCTGTTCCCAGGTCTCCTCATGTATTTGTATTCCCAGTTCCCCTTCCCATATATACTTAAGTTTGGCATTCGAGTGGGTGCTAAAAGCCAAGATAATGTCATACAACTTTGAAATGATTCCTTTGTGATGAGGAATAAATGATAGCATGGATTCCCACTGATGTTCTGGGGGTAAAGAGGGGAAATTAGGGAAACACCTGGTAACAAAATTACGAGTCTGAAAGTAGCGAAACAGATGACTAACAGGAAGGCCGTAGCGAGATGACAAATTGGCAAAATTATCAAAGACACCATCTACATATAAATCTTTGAATTGTGTAATACCCTTGGCATGCCACACTGAATATGTCGAGTCCGAAAGTGAAGGAGGAAATAAATGGTTGTTATTTAGAGGACCTGAGGAAGATGCAGCTACAAATTTAAAGTGCCGTCTAAATTGAAACCAGATTTTAAGTGTATTAAGAACCACTTGATTATCAGTATATAGAGAGGGTTTTGTAGGTAAAGAGGAATAAAGTAGAGCAGGTATAGAAGATCCCTTACAGGATGATAGTTCTAATTTACACCAGGAGGATTTAGAAGATTTTAACCAACAGCAAAGTTTATGAATGTGGGCAGCCCAATAGTAAGGTAGAAAATTAGGTAATGCAAGTCCTCCACTGAGTCTGCATCTTTGCAGTAAAGATTTACGAATCCTGGGTGACTTCTTACCCCAGATAAAAGAACAAATTAACTTGTCCAGTGAGTGAAAAAAATGTTTTGGCAGAAAGAGAGGAATTGACTGAAATAAAAAAAGAAATTTTGGTAAAATATTCATTTTAACAACATTAATCTTGCCAATTAATGAAGGGGGGAGGTTACCCCATCTTTGAATATCACATCTAATCTTTGAGATAAGAGGAGTGAAATTAGCTGATGCAAGGCAAGATAAAGAACGAGTCACATTAATGCCTAGGTATTTAAACCCTGATGGACTAAATTGAAAAGGTAAATCTGACTGTTGAAGATGACGTGCTGCAGTATTAATGGGAAAACACTCACTTTTCCCTAGATTTAATTTATAACCTGAGAAGGTGCTGAAGTTCTCTAGAATACTTAAAACAGCAGGGATAGAGCGTGTAGGATCAGTTATATACAATAACAAATCATCCGCGTACAGCGATAATTTACATTCAACTCCGTAACGGGTGAGTCCTTTGAATAAGGGGGAAGATCTTAATGCAATAGACAAGGGCTCGATAGCGATGGCGAAGAGCAAAGGTGATAAAGGACAACCTTGGCGAGTTCCGCGACCCAGAGCAAAATAATCAGAATAAACATCATTAGTATGGACACTGGCTTTAGGGGATGAATACAGGAGGCAAAATCCAGGCAATAAATTTATCACCAAATCCAAATTTCTTTAAAACTGCAAACAAGTACTCCCACTCTACCCTGTCAAATGCCTTTTCAGCATCTAAAGAAATCACAAGTTCAGGAAGTTCAGTCAAATGTTTTGAATAAATGATATTGAAAAGGGTACGAGTATTAAAAAACAATTGACGTCCCTTTATGAAACCATTTTGCTCGTCAGATATAATATAAGGAAGCACATTCTCTAAACGAGATGCAATTACTTTAGCCAACACCTTTACATCAGCATTTAGCAAAGATAATGGTCTATAGGAACTACATAAGGTTGGATCCTTGTCCTTTTTAAGAAGGAGAGCGATAGTGGCTTGTGTCAAAGTTGGTGGTAATGAACCACTTTCTAAGGATTCATTGAATACAGATAAAAGTAGTGGTGCCAATTTACCAATAAATGTTTTGAAAAATTCAATTGGGGGCTTTGTTAGATTGCATAGCTTTAATTGCATTTGATACTTCTTCAAGGGAGAGTGGGGAGTCCAGTTGCACGGCAATATTAGTTCCAATGACAGGATTTGAAAGGTTCTGAAGAAATTTGTTCATTTTAGTGTTGTCTGTAGGAAATTCAGATTTATATAATGAAGAGTAAAAGGATTTAAAAATAGCATTGATTTCCAAGGGATCTGTAGTAATAGTGTCACAGGTGTTTTTAATACTGGGTATCAAACGGGAAATGGCTTGTCGTCGCAACTGATGTGCCAATAAACGACTTGCCTTGTCGCCATGTTCATAATATGAGCCACGACTGCGTAGTAACAAACGCTCTGCCTCTTTAGTTGAAATGAGATCGAATTCTGCTCGCAAATCAAGACGCTGCTTAAGTAGTTCCGGAGAAGGGTTCAGTGCGTAACTTTGATCAAGATTGCTAATTGCAAAAGTAAGTTCATTAAGCCTAGCATTAGTCTTTTTATTAGAAAGAGCAGTGTAAGAAATAATTTGACCTCTCAGGTAGCATTTAAGAGTCTCCCATAGCAAAGAGTTTGAAGAGGGGTCATTTTGATTGAAAGATAAGAACTCCTCAATAGAATTTGAAATGAATTCACAAAATTCTTTATCTGCCAAAAGAAGAGAGTTAAATCTCCAACGTGGTGGACTACGTTTATAAGTGGAAAGTTGAATATCCAATAATAAAGGTGAATGGTCAGATATTACCATACCTAAATAGTCAGATGAATTTACACATGAATTAAGAGTACTGGCAATAAAAAAGTAATCAATCCTAGAAAATGACTGGTGCACTGGGGAGAATAAAGAAAATTTTTTAATAGAGGGGTTACGAAATCTCCACGGATCAATAAGACCATTCTGTTTCATAAAATCTGAGAAGGTTTTAGAGATAGCAGATTGACTCAGATTACGAGGATTAGACCGATCCAAGACAGGGTCAAGAACACAATTTAGATCTCCTCCGAGGATCAGCAGGTGAGTATTCAAGAAAGGGATGTTTCCCAGCAATCTGTTAGCGAATTCAACATCATCGAAGTTCGGGGCATATACATTTACCAACAGAATCTTTTTTTGCATTAGGGTACCAGCAACTATAAGGTATCTGCCATTCCTATCAGCAATAACATCAGTGGATGAGAACTGAACTTTCTTGTTAATCAGGATGGCGACGCCTCTAGCTTTTGAGTTAAAATTTGAGTGGAAGACTTGACTTACCCAGGGGCAGTGTAACCTATGGTGATCTTTAATGCGAAGATGAGTCTCCTGTAAAAATACTATAACAGAGTTTAGACGTTTTAAATGTGTAAAAACCTTAGATCTCTTAACAGGATTACCCATACCTCTGATATTCCAACTAATAAATCTGAGTGGTGTGCCTGACCCAGCAATGGTGGGATCAATATTGCAATTAACCATATAAATAGAAAAAAGCAACAAAAATGCAAATGGACATAGAGAGCCGAAGTGGGACACCCTCCCCCCAAAATAACCCTGAACACAAATACACCCAAAGTCCCCATAAAACTACAGAACAAAGGATACAGCAGTGTTTCCCACAATAACCAAATGTTGTCCACAGTTGTGATTGAACAACCTGGAGACTACGCATAACAAACAAAAGGAAAAAAGAAAAAAGAAAAACTCCCGCCGACTTCAACTTTAATTAACAGTATGCGCGATAATAAACACGTCATATTGAAAAAACTCACTTTACAAAATATTGTTTCATCTAGGTGAGCATTCCAACGAAACAAAAAGGATGATCACCTTAATAACATCAATCAAATTTCCCTAGAGATCAGATGAATACAGTAGCAAAGCAAGTGAAAATAGCCTACCACAACTACCAGACCTGTACGAGTAGTTACAGAGAACATAAAATGAGGTAGTGCTGGTCAGGTCTGAAGTACAAAAACACGAAAAATGGTATAGCCTTGTTTTATAACAGTATCCATAAAGAATGAAGGAAAAAGTGCCTGCAAACCATCAATTTTAACATGAGGATAGTTAGTGCAACAAACCAAAAAACCACTATACTAGTGAGAACGTAAACACTGAGCAATGATACAACACTAGAAAGCTACTGGAGCTCAGCTCACCCTGAAATTAAGTTTTTGACATAGTCGCTGGCTTCCTCCGCTGAGACGAAGTCCTTCTCAACACCGTTGTATGTGATGCGAAGTCGCGCTGGATGCATCAGACCATACCGAGCACCGTCAATGCCACGGAGTTGCCGCCTGACCTCGTTGAATGCAGCACGAGCCCGGGCTATCTTGGCAGTGTGGTCAGGGAAGACTGAGATGGTCAGGTCTCTGATTTTAATCTGTCGGAGCTCTCTAGCACGGCATAAAATGTCAACACAGTCACTGTGATAATGAAATCTGCATACAATGGCTCGAGGACGGTCACCGGGCTTGGGTTTAGGTTGGAGGGTCCGGTGGGACCGGTCCAAAAGCGGCTCCTTTACCAGATTAAATGCTTCCTTTAGCAAGGCGGCTACAGCAGTAGTGGTGCAGGTGTCAGGACCCTCCGGTACTCCTACTATCCTAACGTTGTTACGCCGTGACCTGGACTCCAAGTCTTCACATTTATTTTCCAGCTTGGCTACGTTAGCTGTGAGAGCTTTGATAGTAGTTTTCATCTCAGCAATGTCATCGGAGCATTCGGTGAGTGCGTGTTCCATGTCCCCGACCGTACCTTTTAGCTTGGACATGTTAGCATCGGCAGCTGCCTTATCGTTAGCCAGCTGTGTCTTCACCGCTTGCAAGTCGAGCTTGATAGTGGACAAAGCATCCCCGAGAGTATCCTGTAGTTCCTTCTTAAAAATGTCAGCAATATCTTTCCTCAGCAAAGCCAGCAACTCGAGCTTGAGGGCAGCAATGTCAGGGTTAGCGTGCGTCGAGGCGACCTCTGCAGGGGAAGACGGCCTACTCGGGGATGTGGTCGCGGTTTGTAGACCAGGCCTTAGTTGTGTCTGAATAGTATTGCGAGTTTTAGAGTTCTTTCCAGCCATTTTACGCCGTCCAGAGTAAATCTTGCTAACAAAAGTACTGCAGAGTAAGATAGGACTAAAATGTGACCAAAAAGCGCAGAAGAATAACAATTTTAATCGAAATCGGCAGGAGCTTTCAAACTCACGTCTTACTCCATTAGAGCTCAGCAGCGCCCCCCGTGTTCGCAGACTCTTGTCTGGACTCTAAGTCTGTCACCGTTTTGTTTATTTTTTCTTTGCCTCATTGCATTTTTTTATATCATATGTAAGGCTTTGTGTTTCCCCCTTTTAAGTTGGTAGAAAGAAGAATCTGTAGAGGCTTGTAAACAATATGGGTCCAAATAATATTGATTTTATAAGTTGGAATGTAAAAGAGATCTCAAATAAAACAAAAAGATATAAAATTATTACACATTTGAAATCCCTTTCATGTGATCTGGCAATGCTCCAGGAGACTCATTTAAATGAAATAGAATCAGCTAAATTGAAACAAAGATGGGTGGGTCAAGTTTTTTCAGCACCAGGCAGTGGAGCCTCCAGAGGAGTCACTATTTTGTTTGCAAAAAAATATCATTTAGACTTGTAAAACAAATAATGATAAAGATGGGAGATATGTTATTTTATCAGGTTTTCTACAAAATGAAAGGTTTACTTTAGTTAATGTTTATGCTCCCAACACTGGGCAAAATACTTTTTTATCAAAATTGAACTTATTGTTGGCAAAATTTGCAGACTATCCAATACTGATGGGTGGAGATTTCAATTTGGTTAGTAATGCTCTAGTTGATAGGTCAGGTCGCCCCCTCCTGTCAGCTTTGTCAAATGCTCTTGATGAAATACAGAATTCGTTTGCATTATCTGATGTATGGCGTGTTGTAAACCCTGACACTCGTGAATATACTTATTACTCCCATGTTCAGAATTCATATTCCAGGATTGACTATCTGTTTTTCTCACAGTCTCTGGTTGGTAATATAATAGATTGTAAAATTCATAATATTATTATTTCAGACCATGCTCCTTTGTCAGTTCTCTTCACTCCTAATGTCAAGTAACAATAAAACCAAACAATGGAGAATTAACAATTCTGTATTTAAAGACAAAGATTTTGTGTCAGTGGTGAAAGAAAAAACACAGGAATACATTGACACTAATCTTAATTCAGTCCAATCAGTGCAGACTGTTTGGGAGGCTTATAAGGCAACTTGCAGGGGCTGGATCATAAGTTACTCAACAGCCAAGAAAAAAGAAAAAATGGCAATGAAACAAAGACTGACTACTGAACTCAAGGATCTTGAGGCAAAACATATGTTGGACTCTGATAATTTACAGCTAAAAAATTTGATGTTGATCACAAAAACAGAATTACAAACTTTTTTACATGAGGAAAATGCTTTTGCACTTTTTTGATTACGCAGGAAATATTTTGAATCCGGCGACAAGGCCGGTAAAATGCTTGCTCTAAGATTAAAGCAACAAGAAAACTGCCAATCGATAGCTTGCATTAATGATGAAAACGGTCATTTGATTGGTGACCAAACCCAAATTAACCAAGCATTTGCTAAATTTTATAGCACATTGTATGAATCAGAATGCAGTGGGAGTGAAGAGGAACTGGAAAACTTTTTAAGAAATATATCTTTGCCAACCCTTAGTGAAAATGATAGGGAATCTCTGGAGACACCTGTCCTGGAAAATGAAATTAAAGCAGCTATCAAATCTCTCTCAACTGGTAAAGTGCCAGGTGACGATGGTTACACAACTGAGTTTTATAAATGTTTTTATAAATGTTACTGAAGTTGCGGTTCCATGATATAATAATCAATGATATAATACAACCATGCGCCAAAGCCACTATCTCCTTGATTCCAAAACCTGGTAAGGACCACTTACAAATGATTAACTTTATACCTTTGAGTATTTTAAACAATGACTATAAAATATTTGCAAAAATTCTTGCGAGAAGAACAGAAAATGTTATATCCTCTCGAATACATGTTGACCAAGTAGGCTTCATAAAAGGCCGCTTGGCTTCAAACAGTATGAGAAGGCAGCAGCAGGTAATGCTGAGAGCGGAGGCTTCTCAGCATCCGGCAATAGCAGTATCGCTGGATGCTGAGAAAGCCTTTGATAGAATTGAGTGGAAATATTTACTGTATGCACTTTCTAAGTTTGGATTTAGACCAGCATTTATGAACTGGGTAAAAGCACTTTATCATGAACCAGTAGCAACAGTTAAAATAAATGGTATTAAGTCTCGTCCCTTTCATCTTTATCGGTCTACACGCCAAGGCTGTCCATTTTCACCTATTATTTTCATTCTTGCCCTTGAACCTCTTGCTTGTGCCATACGAGCTCAAAAAGACATAACTGGTATCAGTGTTGGTGGCTATGAGGTTAAGGCCAGCCTGTACGCGGATGACGTGTTATTAACATTAGAGAACCCAAAACATTCCATCCCACAAGTCTTCAAACTTATCGACACATTTGGACGGTTTTACGGCTACAAGGTTAACTACAGTAAGAGTGACGCCATCCCACTTAATCATCTTACCTTTCAGTCACATTTGAACACGTCCCCCTTTAAGTGGAACTCAAAAGGCATGAAATATTTAGGAATAAAAATTCAATTCCCCATTGGGAAAATATTTGAGTTAAATGTACCAGATATGCTTAAAACTGTAAGGGAAGACATCAGAAGGTGAACAGTGTTACCTTTGTCCTTGTGGGGCAGATCAGAAGTCATTAAGATGAATATACTACCAAGGCTGGCTTACCTCATGTCATCCATACGACTTAAGTTTTCCCCTAGCTAGTTTATGGAAGTAAATAAACTATTCTCTTGCTTCCTATGGAGAGATAAAAAACCTAGGAATAGCTATAAAAAACTAACAAACCCACGAGTTAAAGGAGGCATAGGGCTTCCGGATATCCATCAGTACTATGTAGCTTACAATTCAAGATATCCCCTGTATTGGGCTTATAATAAAGTAAGAGAAGTGGGTGGTTGGGATTGGCTTGAGGAACAAATCTTAAAAGAATATAATACAGATCTATCTTTACCAGTTTTATGGTACAATCCGAAAGCCATTCCCAAAATGAAAAATCCACTATTGCAATTTTCATGTGAAATAAAACTGCTACAGAAACGCCTGTCTTTTAGTGGAACATCTCTACCATTATGTCCATTATGGAGCAACTCTTTGTTTACCGCAGGGGGGAAAATTCTTAAAAATAGTCTGTGGCAGCAGTGTAACATAAAAAGCGTGGGGCAAGTGTTTAGAAATGGAAGTGTGGTTCCTTTTAATGAACTGAAAACACAGTTCGGTCTAAAAGACTCCGAATTTTTATCCTATTTGCAAATAAAATCTATCATGAAATTAAGGTTTTCTAAGGGCATAGATATAGGAAGTAATAGAGACCTGGAAGACAAACTAACGAGAATTGCTGCTAAGAGAGGAGCAGTTTCAGCAATATATAAGATTATGCTTGCTGCTGCCCCAGACAGCAACTCCCTAAGTTACAATGGGAAGGCGAGATGGGTATACCTATGACAAATACACAATGGGATGCTGCCCTTAAAAATAGCAGTAAAATATCAAAATGTATCAGATATAAAATCTTGCAATTAAAAATAATACATCGAGCATATATTACACCGTGCACATTAAAGAAAATAGACCATAACTTATCTAAATTGTGTTGGCATGCTTGTGGAGCAGAAGGTATGTTGATGCACCTGTTGTGGTACTGTCCTCCTGTAAAACAGTTGTGGTCAGATGTTACTAAAAATCTATCGTGTCTTCTTAAAATGGATGTCAAACCCTGTCCCATGTCTTGTGTTCTGGGTGGAAGCACCTGCTGTGCAACCTGGAATTGTGCACATCATTAAAACGCTGGCCTTTCTTTCAGGCAAGCGTATAATTTTGATGAACTGGAAACAACATAAACCAAACTGTTTTAGCATGGAGAACTGGAACAAGGACTTTACAGACTTGCTATCAATGGAACAAGCTGCTCTATTTCTCCAAGATAATATCATTCCTGATGAACTTGATGGTCCCTGGGACTTTATTAGATCCTGTCTTGAGATAACCTAAGCAGACTCTGAATTCTCAAATTTTTGCTGTAATATTTTGTACCAACCCCCCACCCCTTTATTATTTTCTGGTTTTGTATTGTCTTGTTCTTGTTCTTTTGTCTCTGTCTAAATTGTTTTGTTTTGTTTTGTATTATTGTGGTCCACGTTTTTGTTGTTATTATCATAAAATGTTAATTAAAAAAAAAAAAGATTGCACAAGCCACATATTACACTGTACAGGTCATTACAGGGTTTCCCACAGCATTTACAGTTTGTTTATATTGCACAACGTATTAGTGTTGCACTTTAGGAATAACAGCTTGATGACAAAATAGGTGTAATGTTCAGGCTGTGTCTTACTGTTCATAATGTTAATTGAAGCGGGCACAAATGAGTGTTTAAAATGGTCAAGTCTACATTTTGGTACTCTGCATCGTCTGCCAGATGGTAAAAGCTCATGCTCGGAGTGGAGGACATGGGACACATCAGCACATTTTCTCTGTGCTCCTCTAAGAACAGACTGTAGTTCTTTTTACTCCATCACCTTCATAGTAGTCTGAACAGGTCGGGCATGTCTAGATTTTAGTTGAACTGAGAGATTCCCAGACCTGATCACACTCTCCATTACTTCTTGGTAAAACAGATTTATAAGTGTCTGATTGACACCATACATCATACATTCTAAGTCTTTAAAAAATCTGCATTCTCTGCCGCAGTCTGGGACACAGGCTTTCTACCTGAACTTGGCACGTAAACATGTTGTCAGTATAAATACCCAAGTACTTGTAGAAGCAAACCTGGTTAATTTTGAGTGCTATGAAAAACTGCAGGGTTACCCCTGGGACACACAGGATGCATTAGCATGCATGCATC
>MDSP01000260.1_pt1 | contig 11671 bp, 10 predicted proteins | sample 1005811 | NCBI WGS metagenome assembly MDSP01 (sample SAMN05526596, study PRJNA338239) | gut metagenome | isolation source: stomach gut content | host: Naso elegans | place: Saudi Arabia: Red Sea | collected 2011-04
ATCACCGATTTCTTCTTCTAGGTTGCCATTGCCGTTATAAGCATCAATTGTTTCTGTAAGTTCTTCCTGAACTTTTTGTAAAGCATCTGATCCATTACAAAAGTCAAATCCAACTTTTACAGCTTTTTTGCGAACTTTGGTTGCACGCATCATAGCAGGCAAACTTTTTGACACACTACGCATACTATCTGCAGTTGTCGAATGCCCTTTCTCTTTCTTTTTGAGTTCATCCCAATTTGCAAGTACTTGCTCTGAATTTTCGGCTTGAACATCGGCAAATATATGGGGATGTCTATAAATAAGTTTTTTGCAAATTCCATCACATACATCATTTATATCAAATGTGCCAACTTCAGCTTCCATTTGGCTGTGAAAAATTACTTGAAGTAGCACATCACCAAGCTCTTCACGTAACAATACTGGGTCATTTGTGTCAATAGCCTCAATAGCTTCATATGTTTCTTCAAGGAAATTGCTACGAATACTTAGGTGGGTTTGCTCTTTGTCCCAAGGACATTCTTTGCGTAAAACTTGCATGACTGCCACCAAATCTTCAAAATTGTAACTATCTTTTGTTTTAAATTGCATAATTATTTACCTCATCTCATTTTGTTTTTAATATTATAGCAAAATTTTAATTAAAATGTTAGTCTAATTTGGTACTAAATGCTGAAACAATTGAATATTTATAGGTAAACAAAAAAATTCTGGAGGTTGGTATTGTGGGGAAATTGAACACTATCATGGGTACGACAGGCGAGTTATATTTGGATGGTCAAATGGTTAGGGAAATAGTTGAATTTAGAGGGAATTATACAAGCGAACAAAAAATTACTGGTGTATTTTCAACTACCACTAAAATTGACTCAAAAATGGCTACAATAATTAGTGAGTATATAAGCAGTGGCATCACCCCTGTATTTACAATAATTACAGGAGTGATTGGAAACGACACTAAAATTGTAATAAGAAATGTGCATTTTTCTTCATTGACACTTGCACATTGGCTAACTGATAACATGAATACAACAAGTACATGCACATATACCGACTGGGAAATAATCGACAAGACAAACAGTTTTGACCTAAACAACACGACTGACCTTGGTGAGCTTGCTCGTGAATTTGGTAAATTACATTATAATGACTCTGATAATCATATCAAATACTTAAGCAAATGTATGGATATAATGTCACAAGATGAAGAAAAAACCATCAACTACATAAAAGAAAATTATCGATACGACTATGAGCATAATCCGCTAGACTTTAGAGCATATTTTCAAGAGTTTGTGTATGAGTATTCACATACTATTGCATCGGTTGAGTTTGTGCGTGAAATGTGGAAATTTTTCAGTGGGGAAAATAAGGATATAATTACAAGTAAATATATCCAAAACCTAAAAACGCCAATGTATGTGGCGAATGATTATAAAGAAGCACAATAAAAAAATAGGGGCAGTCAATTAATCGACTGTCCCTGTTTTTTAAATCTAAATTTCAAACTAGATGTTTAACATTTTGTTTAATGTAAAAATCAAAGTCTAATTTTTATTAATCTAAATTTCAAACTAGATGTTTAACATTTTGTTTAATGTAAAAATCAAAGTCCTATTTTTATTAATCTACGCTTCGAACTAGACGAACCATGTTATAAACACGTTGTTCATCACCTTGTGGTGCATTAGAATCTGGTGCAGGATAATCTGCTCTATCTCCAGTTTTAGGGTCACTTTTTTGAGAACCAGCACCATGAGCATCAACAACTTGCCCATTCATTTCTCCCATTGCATTACCAAATACCATATAACTAGCTGCATTGTATTCAATTGGGCTTGCTGATGTGTCATCATGAGTTGTTCCAGACCAATAGTAAGCGTAGTCATCTTCACCAAATGCATTTACAATAGGCGTGCAATAAAACAAGCTATCAATTGCTGGCTCACCTGTTACCATTGGTGATTTTGAATAGTCTACTAAACTGTGAAGTTCTTTAATGTTTGGTAGACGCCAATCTGAATAACCTAAGAAATTTTGTTCGTTCATTTCTTGAGCCCAAGCCAAAGCTTCTTCCCAGTTTAGTGTACCATCTTCTAATTCACCAACGTTGTAGTATCCAGAGTCATATTGCATCCACATCAAGTTAGTTGCTTCATCAGTGATTGTTGCATCATTATTTTCTACATATAAATTTAATCCGTAGCTTGTGTTTCCGCGCACAAAGTAGCAATAGAAGTCTTTGTCGATTTCGTAACCTTTAATACGTCCATCAGCAAAGTTGTAACCGAATACAGTTGTAGTTCCGCCTATAGTTGTTGCATCATATATAGTTGAAGTTAAAATTTGTGAATCTATAAAACGTGCTTCACCTGCTGCATCACCGTATTCAAACGCAAAATAATCTGTTTCGATATATGGAACAGAAGTTGATGAACTCATTCTTGTTAGACCAGAGGCATCTACTAAAGAAAATAGTTCTTTCATAGATGGTATACGCCAGTCAGAATAACCAAGGTGATTTGACTCGTTAAGTTCAGCAAGAAGTTCAACTGCCTCAGGCCAAGTTAATTTTGCCCCTGGATCTTGTTCCCACATAAGACCTGTAACGTTGTCTGTTACAGTTCCATCGCCGTTGTTTGTATAGCTTGGTGCATTAATTGTGTAGCTTGCATCTTGCCCGTAAAATGCATCACCAATGCTGGGCTCTGAAATTATTCCATCGTTTGAGTAGAATAAAGTTTGGTTTGTATCAACGATTGGGTAACCACCAACTGCTGCAGTGTAACCAACTGCTTCAACTAATGCTTGTTCTATAATGTTAGCTTCATCAACTGTAAGTGTGCTACCAACAGGTCCGCCAGTTCCGCCGCTTGGTCCGCTTTGTCCACTACCTTGTGGAGGAGGCGTGCCCTCACCTTGTGGAGGAGGTGTACTTTCACCTTGAGGTGCTTGCCCTTCGCTCATTTGTGCTGGTGGCGTATTATCAGTAGTTTGTGTTGTAGGTGTATCTGTTGTGCAGCCAGAAAGTAGTAATGCGGCTGCAAGTAACCAAAATGTACTATTCATTTTCATAATCATCTCCTTTTCTCTTGTAAAGGATATAGTACAGTATAAACCTTAATTAGACCTAAACTTACACATTAAATCTAAATAGTATGATATCACCATCTTTAACTACATAATCTTTTCCTTCAACTCCAACAACTCCTTTTTCTTTAGCTGCAGTGTACGTTCCAGCCGAAACAAGGTCATCAAAATGAACAACTTCCGCACGTATAAATCCACGTTCAAAGTCAGAGTGGATTTTTCCTGCTGCTCCGGGTGCTTTTGTTCCTTTTGTAATAGTCCATGCTCTAACTTCTTTAGGTCCAGCTGTTAAATAGCTTATAAGTCCAAGTAGGTCATAACTCGCCGCAACAAGTTTTGCAAAACCAGTGTCAGTTATACCAAGATCCTCAAGGAATATTTGTTTTTCTTCTTCGTCAAGCTCAGAAAGTTCTTGCTCGATTTTTGCACAAATCATAAAAGTTTTTGAACCTTCTTTTTCGCCAAATTCTTTTACAGCTTTAACGTAATCATTTTCGATGCCGTCTGTTAAATCGTCCTCAGATACGTTTGTTGCATACAAAACAGGTTTTGAACTAATAAGCCCAAGAGACATAACAAACTGCTCGTCCTCCTCTGAGTCAAGTTCAAAACTTCTTGCAGACTGTCCGTTTTCAAGATGTGCATATAAAGCCTCAGTGATTTCTAATTCTTTCGCAAGAGTTTTATCGTTTTTAGCAACTTTTTTAGTTTTAGAAATTCTTCTTTCTAAAAGCTCAATATCAGAAAAAATAAGTTCTAAATTAATAGTTTCGATATCTCTAAGAGGGTCAACTGTTTTGTCAACATGAATAATGTTGTCGTCTTCAAAGCAACGTACAACCTGAACGATAGCATCAACTTCTCTAATGTGAGATAAAAACTGATTGCCAAGCCCTTCTCCTTTGCTTGCTCCTTTAATAAGTCCTGCGATATCAACAAATTCTACAACAGCAGGCAACACTTTTTGTGAGTCATACATGTCTTTTAAAACGTCAAGTCTGCTATCTGGAACAGCTACGATACCAACGTTTGGTTCTATAGTACAAAAAGGATAGTTTGCTGATTCTGCTCCTGCTTTTGTTAGTGCATTAAATAATGTGCTTTTCCCTACGTTTGGTAGACCTACAATACCTAATTTCATTTTAATTACCAACCTTTCAAAAATTTTAATTATAATTATAGCTCATATGTACAATAAATACAAATAAAACTGCAAAGCAGTCTTATTTATATCTACCTAGACAATACCCAAGGATTAGTGTTAAAATACATGGAATAATTAATAACGCTGAACAACATTCCATAGATTTTTTGTGACTTTTACTTCTAGCCATAGGAGGAGCGTCATAAAAATTGGCATTTGTACGGCGTGCCACCCTATAGTGTCTATACGTTGGATTTGACATATTAATCACCTCGAAAAATTTTAGTTTAAAGTTAGTATGCTATTTTTTTCTGATTTAATACGCCAAATCAATTTACAGAATTAAGCAACTATAATATAATTAGGGGGCAACAAATATTTTTTAGGGAGTGATAGAATGCCAAATATTTATTTTCCTTACATGGGCTTGTCGTTTAATATAGACAAAATTGCATTTAGCATTTTTGGTTTAGACGTGCACTGGTATGGAATAATACTTACACTAGGGATAATGTGTGGGGGACTAGTTTCAAGTTATGTGGCACAACATGAGAGGTTGCCAAAAGATATTATTATGGACTTTTTAGTAATAGATTTGCTTTTTGCAATTCTAGGGGCGAGAATATACTATGTTATATTCAAATGGGACTATTACGGACAAAATTTGTTAGAAATATTTAACTTGCGTCAAGGTGGTATTGCAATCTATGGGGGAATTATAGCATCAGTTGCTGTTGCTGCAGTATTTACCAAGAAAAAGCGGGTCAACTTGTGGCAGTTTGGAGATGTTATGACATACGGGCTGCTTGTTGGACAAATTATTGGACGTTTTGGAAACTTCGTAAATAAAGAAGCTTTTGGGGACTATACAGACAATTTTTTTGCAATGCGTATTTTGCAAAGCGAAGCCGCAACTTCTATCACACAAAATATATTAGATAATGTAATAGTAGAAGAGGGCTTATCTTATATTCAAGTTCACCCTACATTTTTATATGAATCAATGTGGAACTTGGGGTTATTAGCTGTTTTGGCGATATTTTACAGATTTAGAAAAGGTAAAGGCGAAATATTTTTTCTATACGTTGCAGGGTACGGTGTAGGTCGATTTTGGATAGAAGGGTTACGCACGGATCAACTTGTTTTTGGAGGAGCAGAAATTGCAATTTCACAAGTTGTAGCAATTATTTCTATTATAATAGGTGGCGTTGGATTTTATATGTGTAGAAAGTCAGCACGTTCTATATGGCGATAGCTACAATAGAGGAAGTTAGAGAGCAGTTACACAACCTATTAATAATAGAAAACCCAGATGAACCCGAACCTCAAAAAACTGAAGAAGTATACAAGCTAAGTTGCAAGTTAGACGACTTAATCGCCAAACATTACAAAAGAAATTAATTTAAGGAGTGGACATCAGATGGACTTTAAACACGTATCCGTTTTATTGCAAGAATGCATAGACGGGCTAAACATAAAAAAAGATGGAATATATGTAGATGGAACGTTAGGTGGAGCGGGACATGCTTACCATATATGCGAGCAGTTGGGAGAAGAAGGTAGATTTATTGGGATAGACCAAGATAATAATGCCCTAGCTGTATCAAAAGAAAGGCTTAGCAGTGTTAGTCCAACGGTAGACATAGTTAAGAGCAACTTTGAGCAAATTGACAGTATATTAAAAGATTTAGATATAGAAGGTATCGACGGAATGTTGATAGACCTTGGGGTATCGTCCCACCAATTAGACGAAAGCAGTCGGGGGTTTTCGTATATGCATGATGCAAAATTGGACATGCGTATGAACCAAGATGCAAAACTAAGTGCATTTGAAATTATAAATGATTATGATGAAGAAGAGATAGCCAACATAATAAAAACGTATGGTGAAGAAAAATGGGCAAAACGTATTGCAAAGTTTATTGCCGAGGGACGTGAAGTATCCCCTATTCAAACTACGTATGAACTTGTTGATATAATTAGGCGTGCAATCCCTGCTGCTGCAAGGCGGGAGGGGGGGCATCCTGCCAAACGAACATTTCAGGCGATACGAATAGAAGTAAATAGAGAAATAGATATAATTGCACCAACAATTAAAGACATCATAAAAAATTTACACGTTGGTGGTAGGCTATGCGTAATAACATTTCATTCACTAGAAGATAGAATAGTAAAACATACATTTAAAGAGCTTGAGAACCCTTGCACATGTGACAAAAGACTACCCATGTGCGTATGCGGGAATGAGCCACAAATTAAAGTTGTAACAAGAAAGCCTATTTTGCCGTCAGATATAGAGATAGAAAATAACTCGAGGTCAAAAAGTGCTAAACTACGAATTGTAGAAAAAATTTAACGTGTAATAGACAGGGGGATAAATATGGCTAGAAACACAGCAAGGTCTTATCAATATGAGTTTGATGACTATTATATAGAACAACCGAAACAACAACCTACCGCAAGACCCAAAGCGGTGCCAAAAAAGAAAAGTGTGATGCCAGCAGTGGTTAGTGGTGTGTGTTGTTTAACAATTTTTAGTAGTGCATTTGTATATATACATTTAACAAGCCAATTAACTGTAAAACAAAGTGAACTTGCTAATTTGAATATTGAGCTTCAAAACATAAGAAGTGATATAAATACAATAAGGTCTAATATAGCAATAAGTATAGATTTAGGTACAATTGAAAAAAGAGCTAATGAGGAGCTTGGAATGAATAAGCCATCACCTCATCAACTAGTATATATAGACATAAAAGAAGAAAGCTATACAGTATATGGAAAATAGAAAATTACAACCTACAGCTAGGGATTCCGCACCTAGAAAGAAAAAAATGCAAGTAAAAAAAACACAAGAACGACAATCAGCACGAATAAAAGCAAAACAGAGACCGCAATCAATAAAAAAATCTTCAGCACAAAACAAAACGCCAAATGCATCAAGAGCAAAAACGGTATCACCAAAAAGTGTGCGTAATAAAAAAGTTACGCAAAAACAACCATTGAAAAAATCAGGCAAGAGAACACCAACTAAAAAGAAACAATCCTCACCTATTGGGATAAAAATTATGGAGCTGTTAGCTTTTTTGTGCATACCATTTATAGCAATCCGAAAACCATCAAGAGCAAGACCTGAAACAGCTAAAAAACGTAAAAATAGGTTAATAAAAAGGTTAGAAGTTACAGGTTTTTTGTGCACAGGCATGATATTGTTTCTAATAGGAAAAATGTTTTATATTATAACGTCTGACGGGGAAGCGTATGCACTTCAAGTTTTATCAAATTTAGGTGCACAAGAAGTTACAATTGATCCGCTTAGAGGTGATATAGTTGATAGAAACAACAAAATGTTAGTTAGTAGTCAAATTACTTACCATATAATTTTAGACCCAGATGCACTATTAAACAATGTAACGCAAGAAGCAAGAGAAAACACAATTAGAGAACTTGCTACATATGCAAATATGACGTATTCGGAAGTTGAAACTATTATAAATGACAATGCATCTCGTAAGTATAGAATTTTTATGCGAGATATAACATCTATGGATAAAGAGGAGCTTTCAGGACTTGCGGGTATTTGGTTTGAACCGTCATTTTTGCGAACGTATCCAAAAGGAAACTTTGCATCACAGTTAATAGGATTTTATAATAATACAACAGGACAATATGGAATTGAGCAGTTTTATAATGATTATTTGATTGGTGAAGAAGGCAGGGTATACACATCTTTACAAAATCACAACATCATAATGACCGAAACTCTTGCCCCAGTAAATGGGGACACTATCGTTTTAACAATTGACGAAGTTATCCAACAACATGTTGAAATAGTCATGAATAAGTATATGGAAGTGGCACAGCCAGAAAATGCAGCGGCGGTTGTTATGAACCCAAATACAGGTGAGATATACGCAATGTATTCATACCCGACATTTAATCCACAAACATATACAAATCTTAGCGAGGAAATGGGCGATGTGTGGAATGAAATGACAGGTGCAGAGCAGACGGCACAATTAAATGAGGCGTGGAAAAACTTCAATATCCAAACACCATATGAACCAGGTTCAACATTTAAGCCGCTTATGGTTGCGAGTGCAATAGACAACGGCTATCTGGACATAAATTCGTTTATGATAAACTGTGCAGGATATGCAGTTGTAAATGGACAATCTATAAGTTGTTGGAAAACTACAGGACATGGGCTGCAAAACACAGAGCAAATTCTTGCAAACTCTTGCAACCCTGGTGTTATAGCAATTTCTCAGCTTGTTCCAGACGAAGAATATAGAGGGTATATGCTTGAATATGGGCTAGCTACAAAAACGGGTATAGACCTTGCAGGTGAAGTTGATGGACAAATCCATACGATAGACTCGTTTGGAGCGATTGAAAAAGCGACGTCTTCTATGGGACAAACTTTTATGCTTACAACAACTCAGTTATTATCTGGATTTTCTACAATAATAAACGGGGGATATTTGATGGAACCGTATGTAGTTTCTCAAGTTGTTGACCAAAATAATAGCATTGTATACGAAAAAATTCCAAATATACGCCGTCAAGTTATTTCAAGTGAAACGTCAGCTGTACTAGCCAGTTACTTAGAAAGCGTAATTACACTAGGTACGGGGGGAGCGGCGACTGTTCCAGGATATAGAGTTGCAGGAAAGACGGGTACAGCCGAAAAAGGTTATCCAAGGGAAGTTGGGGTTGAGATAAATTCTTTTATTGGGTATGCACCAGTTGAAAACCCGCAAGTTATAACGCTTGTGCTACTTGATGAACCGATACCAGACACGATAAGTCCAACGATTATATTTAGCGAAATAATGTCTGAAGTGTTGCCATATATGGGTATACAAAGAGATGATAACTCGGCGACAACACAAGAAAATTTAGTTGAAATACCGAATTTGGTAGGCGTAGATATATATAACGCCATTGAAATGATTGATGTACGTTCGTTAGAATACACTATTAAAGGTGGTGGAAACGTTGTAAGTGAACAATATCCACCAGCAGGCACAGAGCTTTCTATATCAGGCAACGTAACTATTTATTTATCAACAGATGATGCAAAAGATTTAGTGTTAGTTCCAGATATAGTTGATATGACAGTTGAAGAAGCAACCGATATGTTAAATGGCACTTTAACTATTCAATCAAGCGATTTAGAAGGCACAATTGCACTACAAGTTCCTCCAGCAGGCACGTATATAGACAAAAATACAAAAATAATTGTACAAACTGTACCATAAACGTCATATTGATTCCTCTTTAGAAATAAACTATATGTAAAGTATAGTTCTAAGGAGGAATTTTTTTATGACACCAGTCAGATTTAAAAGAAGAATCTTGATAGTTATGGGTATTTTTATGTTTGCATTGTTGGCAATGACAGTGAGGCTTGGATATGTGCAAATAGTAGAAGGTACAAAACTGCAAGATAGAGCTTTTGAACAACATACTCGTGACAGAAATATTACGCCAACAAGGGGTAGTATACTTGATGTAAATGGCGAAGTTATAGCGTCAAGTGCGTCTGTTTTTACGATAGGTGTTGTTAAAGCACAAGTGGAAGACCCAGTGCAAGTATCAACAGTATTATCAGAGCAGTTGGAAATGGATTATGATACTGTTTATCAACACGTTACAAAACAAGTTGCATTTGAGAGAATTGCAACAAAAGTGGACAAGGAAGTTGCCGATGTAATAAGACAATTAAACTTGCCTGGAGTTAAAGTTGATGAAGACTCTGAAAGATATTATCCATATGAAGATTTGGCGTCGCACGTTCTTGGTTTTGTTGGTGCGGACAACCAAGGTATTATTGGACTTGAAGTTAAATATGACGAATACTTGAAGGGTGAATCGGGCACAATTTTGATGGAAACAAATGGACGTGGAGAAAGACGTGAAGATGAAGCAGAAGTTAGAGTTGACCCTGTAAATGGTAACAACTTAGTAACAACGATAGATATAACATTACAAGAATATGCACAACAAGCAATTGATAAAGTTGTTGAAGAAAAGCAAGCAGCAGGTGGAACGATAGTTCTTATGAACCCACAAAATGGTGAAATATATGCGATGGCAAACAGTCCATCATTTGACCTGAATGAGCCGTTTACTATAAACGACCCAGAAGTTGCAGAAATTTGGCATACTTTAAGTGCAGCTGAGCAACAAAATGAGCTTAACCAAATGTGGAGAAACTTTGCAATCAACGATACATATGAGCCAGGTTCAACATTTAAAGTATTTACATCGGCTGCAGGACTTGAAGAAAATATCGTTACTCCAACATCTCCATTTAGTTGTACAGGTTCTCACACAGTTGAGGGTGTAACTATTAAATGTTGGAGAAGTGCAAATCCACATGGTCAACAAACATTTACACAAGGGGTTCAAAACTCTTGTAACCCAGTATTTATGTTGATAGGTGAACAACTAGGAGCAGTGAAATTTTATCAATACATGGCTAACTTTGGATTTATGAGCAAAACGGGAATAGACTTACCAGGTGAGGCGTCAGGGATTATGCATAAAGTAGACAACATTGGACCAGTTGAACTTGCAACTATATCATTTGGACAATCGTTCCAAATTACGCCAATACAATTACTTACAGCAGGTTCGGCAGTTATCAATGGTGGATACCAAATTACACCACACTTTGGAAAATACATTGTTGATGATGAAGGAAACATTTTAGAAACATTTGAATATGAGCAAGGAACGCAAATTATATCAGAAGAAGTTAGTAAAGAAATGCAAGCTATATTAGAAAGCGTTGTATCTGAAGGAACAGGTAACAAAAGTTATATACCAGGGTATAGAATTGGTGGAAAAACAGCAACATCACAAAAATTACCTCGTGGTTCTGGAAAATATATAGCATCATTTATGGCTTTTGCACCAGCAGATGACCCACAAATCATAGGAATTGTGTTGGTTGATGAGCCACAAGGAACGTATTATGGTGGACAAATTGCAGGGCCTGTTATGAAAAGCGTGCTTGCAAATGCATTGCCATATTTAGGAATTGAACCAGAGTATACAGAAGCAGAGCTTGAAATGCTTGAAACTCAAACATTTATTGTGCCAAACTTGTCTGGGCTTACAGTTCAAGAGGTAAAACAAATTTTGTATCAAGAAGGCGTTTTAATTGAAGTTGAAGGGGAAGGCGATGTAGTGTTAGATCAATTTCCACAACCTGACCAAGAAATAAATAAAACTAGTAAGATAATTTTATACACATAAAGAACATATTCTTTTTATAAGACTAATATTGTGGTATAATATGGAGGTCATAATTTTAAGGAGGTTTCTGATGGAAGTTAAAAGGCTATTTGAAGGTATAACTTACGCACTGATTAGGGGGCAACAAGAACAAAAAGTAGGCGAAATAATCTATGACTCTAGAATAAAAAC
>MDSP01000261.1_pt1 | contig 11651 bp, 8 predicted proteins | sample 1005811 | NCBI WGS metagenome assembly MDSP01 (sample SAMN05526596, study PRJNA338239) | gut metagenome | isolation source: stomach gut content | host: Naso elegans | place: Saudi Arabia: Red Sea | collected 2011-04
TGAATGATATGGCAACGAATAATAAGTTTAATGGTAACCCCCATTCTAAGAATAATGGTTCTAAGGGTAATTATAGTTCTAAAGCCCCTACTACGGATGGAGTTCTGAAATTTTTTGATGAAGGGTTGCGAAAAGATGGTAAGTTACGACCTGAGATATTGATGACTGATGCAAATATAATTGCGAATAAAATCGCCGATAGTAGGGAGTCTCGTTCACAACTTAGGGCATTTTATTCTGAATGCAAAGGTGTTGAGTATAAGATGACTAATGAAGAGAGCTTCAATAATCATTCCCAAGATATTTGGATGCTCAAGGCTAAGGCTGCATATAGATATCGAAATGGTATGAAAGATGGAAAGATTAAGGAACCTTTATATAATTTGATAAGTAAGGGCGTAGATTATGTGGCTAAGGAAAATACTTATGAATCGTTTAGAGATTTTATGAAGTTATTTGAAGCAGTTGTGGGATATAGTTATAATACAGCGATTAGAGAGTAGGCTGTTAGCTCTAACGATTGGGAGGTCGCATTTATGAAATTAAAGGATATTAAGCATATCACGGGTATAATAACGTTGCAAACAGGGATGTCGATTGGTGGTAATCAGGGTGCTATTGAGATTGGCGGTAATGACCAACCTATACTTAGGATGCCGATTACAAATGAGCCTTATATTGCTGGTAGCTCGCTTAAGGGCAAGATGCGTATGTTAAGTGAGTGGAATTTGGGTAAGGTCACTGACGGGACTATTCATAGTTGCAAGAGTGCAGATTGTCCTTTGTGTCGTATATTTGGGCATGGCAATAGTGCAGATAGGGAAAGTGCTAAGATTGGGCCAACTAGGTTAATTGTGCGTGATTGTAATTTGACTGAAGGTTCTAAGCAAAAACTTAAGGAGCTTAGGGAAACTAAGGGTCAGGATACTGAGTTAAAATATGAGAATACGATAAATAGACTGACTTCAGCAGCAACGCCTAGAAATAAGGAGCGTGTACCTGCGTCAATTCAGTTTAACTTAGACTTAACGTATAAAGTTTTGGATATAAATGATGGTGGGCGTAACGATGAGGAAAATTTTCAGTATGTTTTGCAGGCGTTGAAATTGGTGACTCTTGATGGTATTGGCGGTGGAATATCTCGTGGTTCTGGAGCTGTTGATATTGTGCTTGAGGTAGATGGCGAACCTGTAAGCCTTGATGAAGTTAAGTTGAAATAGGGGTGAATGTGTGAAATACCAAACTTACAAATGGACAATTGATGTGAAAAATGCAGCCTTGACCCCCTTTCAGTCGGATACGATATGGGGTCATTTTATTTGGGCTATTAAGTTGCAGCAGTCGGATGACGTATTCAACAAGATACTTAATGAGTTTAAGCAAGATGAGTATAAACCTTGGATAATTAGCAATGCATTCCCCAATAATCAGTTGCCTTTGGTGCGACTTGGAATGGACTTTGATAAACCTAAGCTTAAGACAGAAGCTATAAAGTTGCAGAACTTCAAAGATATTATTAGCCAAGTGCAGTGGGTTAGTCGAGAATTGTTTGATAAGATGCAGGATGGGATGACTCTAAAAGATATTTATGAGCAATTTGAAGATATTAAATCGTTGAATGAACTCGGGGTAATTATAACAAATACAGAAGTAGTTAATGTTGTGGAGAAAAATTCGATTAACCGCTTGACTAATACAACTATAGAAGGGGCGTTGTTTTCTCAGCCAGAAACATTTTATCGGACTCCTTTGGATATTTATATCAAAATACGGGATGGTTTTGATATAAACATTATTAAGGAAGCAATTCATTATATTACTCAGACTGGATATGGTAAAAAAGCTAGTACGGGCAAAGGCCAGATAAATACTATTTCGTTTGAGCCAACTTCTTTTAATGAAGCGTCTGGGGCCTTTATTACGTTATCAAATTACATTCCTAAGCATAAAGATTACTCCGATTGCTTATATACTAAGGTGGGTACCAAAAAAGGTAAAATTGCTGATGCCGATGAACCTAACCCTTTTAAATCGCCATTTTGCTATTATCAGTATGGCAGCATATTTCGGGGTATAGTTAGTGATAATAAAGGGAAGATGTTAGACGGATTGCATCCTAACTCAAATATTGTGCAGTATGGAATTCCATTTACTGTAGGGATTAAAGCCTAAAATAGATTTTTGTTGATGAAAGGGAAGTGAGCAGATGAGGGCATATCAGTACAAACTTACACCGCTAACGCCAATACATATTGGTAATGGTGATTCATTGGAAGCATATCAGTATGTAATTAAGGATGGGCACCTCTACACCTTTGATATGTCAACATTATACCAGAAGATTTCTTCAAAACATCAGCAACTTTTGAAGGATGCTATGCTAACAAATGCGATTTTACTGCGTACAAGAGTTAATGATTTGTATACGGAAGAGTATGGCTATACGAGTAAAATGAAAGTTTCTCGAGCTATTGAAAAGCTATATAACGATAAGTTGCGTGGTGCTTCTAAACAAAGTATGCAGAACCAATTACTTATACAGGCGTTTATTAATTCTATGAATAAAGCCTATATTCCAGGTAGCACAATTAAGGGAGCTATTCGTAGTGGCATCGTTCATGCAATTGCTAAGGAAAGAGAAGATGTGGAGTATACTATTACTAAAAATCCTCGTATCAACTTAGATAAAGCTAAGACTCCTAAGTGGGTGCAACAGATTGATAATGAATACTTTGAGTATAATAATATTCCTCAAGACCCATTTAAGACGGTAAAAATTAGTGATACAGTTGGGGAGCTTAGTTTGTTGGTGGGGCAAACCAATGTATGGACTCTAAAGCACGGTAGGTTTAACAGTGGTGTGCCTATGTATCTAACTTGTGCAAGTGGTGTGTTGCAAAATGCGGATGCTCATACTGTGGAGGGACGGCTTGTTAGTGATGATAAACTGCTTACTAAAATGAAGTATCAAAATCTTAGTTTGGCGGATATTATTGATGATAATTGGACTAAAGCTTTGCATGTAATGGAGTCCGAAGAGGAGTTTTTCGAGCGTGCTGGCTATAGTGATGGCGTTGCTATATATCGTAAGTTGCAGAAATATTTGCGTGGTTTGGATATGGAGATGGCTATGCCTTTGCGTATGGGTCGTGGCTGTGGCATGAATAGTACTACGTTGAATTTGGTAAATAAAAAAAGAAGTAATCGAACTGACCCGGCTTCTAGGATGTTGTTTGAAGGAAAATATCCTATGGGTTGGTGTGTGATGGAATTTGTGGAACTTTAAATAGTTTAGGTTCGTAAATTATGGAGCATTAGGTTGTGGAACTTGTGCAAATTTATTATAGGAAAGAGTGATTGGTATGTGGAGTAGTTGGATTGTTGTGTTGCATGCTTTGGAGGACGGGGTTGTTTATAATTCTGCAAGGTCTATGCTGAAATCTCTAAAACCTTACTTAGCAGATTATACGGGTTATACTTGCTCAGGATTTCTTAAAAAAAATAGAAATAAAACCGAACTGTCGCAAGGAGAAAAAGTTGTAATTCGATTTAGTAGCCTAAATCCAGATATTTTAGCTACTATTAATATGGTGTTGTTTCGCCACAAAATAATGAAAACTTCTCTTGTTCTTGATAATGTTAATTTTAAAGTCTGTGCTGTAAATGAATGCCTCCAACAATTTTCAATAGACGACTTACCAACTAATTTCCCTAATTCTTATTATTTAACATTGTTATCGCCCACTTTTTTTAAAGTTGGGGATATATATATAGCCGATATCTCTTATGCTATCAAAAATATAATTTCTATGTATAAGAAATTTTTGGGGGCATCTATTAACTTAAATGCTATGGAAGAAATCAAATCATTGCCCCTTCAAGTTATCTCCGAGCGAGATATTAAATGTTATTATAACTCTGAGGAAGTTACTACGATTAAAGGCGAGTACGTTGTAGATGCCAGTCATATTAGTGATTGTGCAAAACATGCCTTGTACTTGTTAATGGAATTTGCTAGATATAATGGTGTGGGCTATAAAACTAGCGAAGGCTTTGGTGTTGTTGATTTTATTAATTAAATATAATCCCCATTTACAATAACCGCGAATACTTAATTTTATAAGTTCGAGGTTATTTTTTTTGCAAATTTTTTATTGGAAGCCCATAGGTAGACTGTTAATATCTCCGTACCATTGAGTTGATTAACTTATACTCCAAAATTATAAATTATAAGCTTGTAACCAGTATATGAAATAATTTGCTGATTAAATTAAAAAAAGATGATAGAATATGCACATGCATTACGGATAAGTAAATGTAAGCAATTAAATCCTAAGAAAAATCGAAAGGAGTAATTCGTAATGCAAATTAATGAAGAAAATTTTATTGCAGAGCTAATATCTCAAAACGAAAAAGCCCTTGAATATGTAATAGATAACTATGGATGGGTTATACGCTCTGTGATAAAAAAGCAGCTTGGTAACTTAACTAACTATATCGACGAATGTACAAATGACGTAATATTAGAAATTTGGAATAATGCAGCCTCGTTCAACCCTAGTAAAAGTTCCTTTAAAAACTGGATTGCCGTAATATCCAAATTTAGAGCTATTGACTACCAACGAAAGTATATCAAAGATATAGAAAATCAAACGACTGATGAGGCATTGGAAATGTTAATAGACCAAAATGCAAGCGTTGATACCGACCTTATGACAAACGAAATTAGAACAGAAATTGATAAGATGTTAGTTAATTTAAGTGATACCGATAAGCATCTCTTTTTGGAGGCATATGAACAAGAAAAACGTATTAAGGACATTGCTTACGAAACAGGTATGAAAGAATCAGTCATTTATAATCGTCTTTCACGAGCAAAGAAAAAGTTAAAACAACTTTTTACAACTGAACCCAACGAAAGGAGCTAATACATGAACAAATACGAGCTTTATAATGAAATGACTGTAGAAATTGAAGAAGATGACATTTATGATTTTAATGATATTGACAAAATGAAAATGAAAAAGGGGATAAATACTATGTTTAACAAAAAAAATCGCACACAATCACACACTAGCATGAAAAATCACAAGAAAATGATAGCCGCATCTGTTATTTGTATTGCATCAATAGGGGCTACTCCTGTAGCAGCATCATATTTATTTGGGGACTTATCTACTGAGCTAAATGTTTCTAGAGACCTTGCTAATTATAGCACAGTAGTTGGACAAAGCGTTGTATATGATGGCACTAGTATTACTATTGACGAGGTTATTTTAGATAATAATACATTAACCGTTTTAAGCACGTTGCAATCAAGCAAGACATTAGACGATAGCATTGAACATTTTTCAGCTACTGCTTATATTAATGGTGTACAATGTAACGGCGGCAGTGGTAGCACTCAAATACTAGATGACTATACAAGGCGAAACCTGTTTCACTATAACATGGCGGATAGTACAATTGACCCTGATAGCATCGTAGATATTAAAATAGAGTATCAAAAGTACCCTGTAAATGGTGCTGTTGTTGATAGCAATGTATGGGAATTCGAGTTTACTACAGATGCTCATAGCTTAGCTAAAGACACTAAGTTTTACGATATTAACGAGCAGTTTGTACTAGATGATGGTACAACTATTGAAGTAAGCCACCTGACACACAATGCAGCTGGTACAAAGATTTACTTTGATTATATAAGCAAGCGAGGTTCATATACTTTTGACTTTGTAGGATATGATAATTTAGGAAACGAAATTTGGCCAGGAGTAGGGGCTTATAGTATATATGATGGTGGATATAGTAATTTGCAAACTAAAATTACCAACCCTGATGGCTCAATTTATTTTGGTGGCATAGATGAAAATGCTACATCTATTACACTGCAGCTAACAGCAACTGAAATCCCAGAAGAAAGTGGTAGATTGCCGGAGCCTTGTTTTTATAGTAATGAGTTTATAATCGAATTACGATAAAGTCTAATACATGTATACTGCAAATGTTGAATTAGCAATAAAGATACCCCTCCATAGTAAAAACTCACGAATTAGCAAGTTAGCTTAAAAGTTCGTGAGTTTTTTTAATGCGTAAATTTAATTTTTTGTAAAAGTATAGTTAGTGACAAAAACAATAGCCAAATCCTATGAAAAATGGCAATAATAAAGTTTATCTTTATTTTATATAATTTAATTATAGTATATTTTGATTACAAAGGAGTGATATTTATGTTTAAAAAGTTTACTAATGCCTGTGTTACAGTAGTTCAAAAGTATTTACCCGACCCATTTTTATTCTGTATGATACTTACATTTTTCCTATTTATAGTTGGAATATTTTCAACAAGCCAAACGCCTATTGCGATGATACAACATTGGGGAACGGGATTTTGGAGTTTATTAGCATTTTCGATGCAAATGGCTTTAGTACTAGTATTGGGATATACCCTAGCTAGCGCCCCAGCATTTAAACGGTTATTGGAAAATTTAGCAAAAATTCCACAGAAACCAAGCCACGCTATAATTATGGTAACGGTTGTATCATCTGTTGCATGCCTAATTAACTGGGGCTTTGGTTTAGTAATAGGAGCAATTTTTGCGAAAGAATTGGCTAAGCAAGTTGATGATGTTGATTACAGACTATTAATAGCAAGTGCATACACAGGATTTTTATTCTGGCATGGTGGCCTGTCTGGTTCAATACCATTAACGGTAGCCACAGGAGGCGAGGGGTTAGTTGCAACAACAGCAGGGGCTATTTCTGCCGCGGGTATTCCTACAAGTCAAACGATTTTTTCAACTGCAAATATAGTGATAGTATTAGTATTACTAGTTACTTTACCATTAGTTAATGCCGCTATGCATCCATCCAAAGATAAAGTTTTTAAGTTAGATAAAGCATTGTTAGTTGATGATTTAGTATATATTGAAATAGCTAAAGAAGACATGACTCCAGCAGATAAATTGGAAAACAGTCCGTGGATGACATTAGGAATAACATTTATGGCACTTGTTTATATTGTAAGTTATTTTATACAAAATGGATTTGATTTAAATCTGAATATTGTAAACTTTATATTTTTATTTGCAGGAATTGCCCTACATAAAACGCCTAAGCGTTATTTAGTTGCATTAGGAGTAGCAGCAAAAGCCGCAGGACCAATAATGTTACAGTTTCCGTTCTACGCGGGGATTATGGGTATGATGACAGGATTGAATGCAGAAGGAATATCAATGGCTGGCCAAATTTCTAGTTTTTTTGTTAATATTTCCACAGAATTCACTTTCCCAGTATTATCATTTTTAAGTGCTGGATTAGTAAACTTTTTCGTTCCATCAGGTGGTGGTCAGTGGGCAGTTCAAGCTCCTATTATGATGCCTGCAGGTGCTGAAATTGGTACCGAATTATCCAAAGTCGCTATGTCTATCGCTTGGGGTGATGCTTGGACTAATATGTTACAACCATTTTGGGCATTGCCTGGACTAGGTATTGCTAAGCTAGGCGCTAAAGACATTATGGGATATTGTGTTATTGTTTTGTTATATTCTGGTATAGTCATTTCTCTAGGATTACTACTGTTTTAAACTATAACAATAAAAATGGGTAAATGGCACTGAAATATTAATTAAGCAGAATGATATAAGACTGCAATACTTAAGACAAGATTAAATAGCACTAATTTATATTTCCTCGTAAGTTGTAGACAATTTGTAAAAATAAGTATAAAATTTATGTATGTTGTAGTTATTAGCTACAGACATAAATTTAGCAAATTGGATAACAAGAGGGGAGACTATATAATGAAATCAAATTTTGAATTTTTACGCAAGAAGTATCCTGTACTGTACAATTTAGGAAGTACTGCTGAGAAATATTTATATACTGATGCAAATAGCTGTTTAATTAAACTGGGTATGTTAAGTGAAAGTATGGTTAATATAATGATTAAGTTAGATAATGTAGGTGATAATGAAGTTGATAAAACCCAAGTTGATAGAATTAAGTTTTATAAATGCGAGGGGATGATAACTAGTGATATTGAGAACATGTTGCATGCATTGAGAAAAGCCCGTAATAAGGCGGTTCATGAAAATTATGAAGACTTTCATAGTTGTAAGACATTACTACATATGGCACATAATTTAACAATATGGTTTAATGAGGTTTATGGAGACTACGATATTAGGGTTGATGAGTTCGTGTTGCCGCCAAAGGGAACTACTGACCAAAGTGCTACAATTATGAAGCAAGAACAGCAGATTAAAAAGCTTTTAGCCAAAATTGAAAAAACTAAACCTCAGGAAGTCTCACCCACTGAACGTATTGAAAAAGTTAAAAAAGTTACGCTAAATTTATCTGAAGCTGAAACAAGGTATCTCATTGATATGCAGTTAAGTAAAGTTGGTTGGGAAGTTAATACGCAAGAGTTGCTATACTCAAAAGGTGCACGTCCTGAAAAGGGAAAAAATAAAGCTATTGCTGAGTGGCCTACTAATTCAACCGTTCATTCAAAAGGGGTTGTGGATTATGCGTTGTTTGTTGGAGAGCAGTTAATTGGTATGATTGAAGCTAAGAAAATGGATTTAGATATTGCTAGTGTGATTGATGTGCAATGTAAAGAATATGCATCATGTGTTAAGGTGGAGCATTTAAAATATACTATTTCACAATGGGGAAAATATCACGTGCCATTTGTTTATGCGACTAATGGCAGAAAATACTTGCCACAATTAGCTACAAAATCAGGTATTTGGCATTTGGATTTAAGAGATGCAACTAACATTCCCAAAGCTTTAGTTGGTTGGCCAAGTCCAGAAAATCTTATACAAAAGTTAGCTAAAGATATAACAGTGGCCAATTTAGAGTTGCGTAATACTTCTTTTGAGTTGTTGCAAGATAAAGATGGTCTTAATTTGCGTGACTATCAAATTCGGGCTATTAAAAACGTAGAGGAAGCTATTATAAGTGGTAAGCAAACTGCGTTAGTTGCTATGGCTACTGGCACTGGCAAAACTCGTACTATATTGGGTATGATATATAGATTCTTAAAAGCTAAGCGATTTTATCGAATATTATTTTTGGTGGATAGGACTGCGTTAGGTGAACAAGCTCAAGGTGTTTTTGAAGATGTGAAGCTTGAAAGTTTAATGTCTTTAAATGATATTTACAATGTTAAAGGGTTGACTAGCCAAAGCATAGACTACGATACCAAAATTCATGTAGCCACTGTGCAAAGCCTTGTAAAACGGGTGTTGTATAGCGAGGATGGCAGTGCTATTGGAGCGGGTGACTATGATTTAATTATAATTGATGAGGCTCATAGAGGTTACACTTTGAATAGGGAGCTTGATAGGGATTAAATAAATAACATAAATCAGTCTGATTTTGTGAGCAAGTATAGAGAAGTTATCGACTATTTCGATGCAGTCAAAATTGCACTTACTGCAACGCCAGCACTTCATACTACAGAAATTTTCGGTAAGCCTGTATTTAATTACTCATATCGTGAAGCCGTTGTAGAAGGATACTTAGTTGATTATGACGCTCCTCATGTACTTGAAACTAAACTTAGTCAAGAGGGGGTTCATTACCGTAAAGGTGATACTGTAGCTATATATGACCCAGTATCGAAGGAAGTTATTAATAGTGCGGAGCTTGCAGATGAGATTAACTTTCATGTGGAGCAGTTTAATCGCAAAATTATTGTACCAGAATTTAATCGTGTGGTTTTAGAAGAAATTGCAAAAGGTATTAACCCTAAAGGCGATGGGAAAACCTTGATTTACGCAGTAAACGATAATCATGCGGATATGATTGTAGAGATATTGCGTGATATATATAAGGAACAAAGTGTTCACCAAGATGCTATATTGAAGATTACCGGGAAGACTGGTGATAAAAAACGAGTTAAAGAAGCAATTCTGAAGTTTAAAAATGAAAAATATCCTAACATTGCTGTAACGGTTGATTTGCTTACTACTGGTATTGATGTTCCTAAAATTACTACGATAGTTTTTATGCGTCGTGTACAATCACGAATATTGTTTGAGCAGATGTTGGGTAGAGCCACTAGGCTTTGTGATGCTATTAATAAAGGACATTTTGAAATTTACGATGCTGTGGGTGTTTACGAAACTTTACAAGACGTAAGTACTATGAAACCTGTTGTGGCAAATGCTTCAGTCAATTTTGCTGATATGATGAAAGACTTATCTTTGGGGAATACTTCTGAGCAAACTCAGTATCATGTTGATAGGATTGTTACTAAAATGCGTCGTCATGAAAAAACTATGACTGATGAGCAGAATGAAAACTTTAAATTTCAATCTGGAGGAAAAACTGTTTCACAATTTGTGGATTATATTAAAACTCTTTCTGCTTTCGATGCAAAACAGACTTTGATAAACAATAATAAGTTATTTGATATACTTAAGCAATCGGGTGCTAGCCGTAAGTCGGTTATATTGTGTCAGCAGGATGATGAATTAATTAGTCATTCTCGTGGTTACGGTGATAATTTAAAACCAGGTGACTATTTAGAGGAGTTCCAAAAATTTATTAATGAAAACAGGGAGCATATTGAAGTTTTAAACATTGTGTGCACTAAACCCAATTCTTTAACTAGAAAGGAGCTTAACGCCTTAAAAATGGAACTTGATAACCATGGTTTTACGGAAACTAGACTTAACAGCGCTTACCAGTCTACTAAAAATTCAAATACTTTGGCTGATATTATTAGTTTAGTTCGTGCTCAAATTGGCGCAAAATTGGTAAATCATGAGCAACGTATTAAAGGTGCAATAAAAAAGCTTAAAACAAGGCATACTTTTAGTAAACCGCAATCTGACTTTCTGGATAAAATTCAATCATATTTACTTAAGGAAAATGTTATAGATGAAGATACGTTTAACCAAGGTACCTTTAGACATCAAGGTGGGTTTAAAAGGATTAATAAAATTTTTGATGAAAACCTAGATAATTATATGACTGAGCTTAGTGAATATTTGTATGAAGACGACGTTGCATAAGTCGTGTATTGCGGTAATAATTAGTACTGTTAAGTTTAACTTGTGCAGTACTAAATAAATTACTGGAGGGTTTATGACTAATTCGGAAATTGTAGCTAAATTATGGAACTCATGTAGAGTGCTTGGTGATGATGGTATCACTTCGCATCAGTATGTAACGGAGCTTACTTATTTATTGTTTTTAAAAATGTCACAAGAAATGGATATGGAAAAGGATATTTTGGAAGGTTATCGTTGGGAGGACCTTTTGGCTAAAGAAGGTGTGGAACTTACAAAGTTTTATAAGACATTGCTAGACCAACTCGGTGAACATTCAACTGGCCGTGTGCGTGAGATTTATAGTGGTGCTACTTCGGCTATTAAAGAACCGAAAAATCTGCGTTCGCTAATTGTCAATATTGATAGTTTGGATTGGTTCACTGCTAAAGATGAGGGATTAGGGAGTTTGTATGAAGGCTTACTTGAAGAAAAAAATGCTGGTGAAAAAAATTCTGGGGCTGGACAGTTTTTTACCCCTCGTGCCCTTATTGAAGTTATAACTGAACTTGTGTCTCCTCAAGCAGGTGAATTATGCAATGACCCTGCTTGTGGTACATTTGGATTTATGATTGCTGCTGATAAATA
>MDSP01000262.1_pt1 | contig 11645 bp, 12 predicted proteins | sample 1005811 | NCBI WGS metagenome assembly MDSP01 (sample SAMN05526596, study PRJNA338239) | gut metagenome | isolation source: stomach gut content | host: Naso elegans | place: Saudi Arabia: Red Sea | collected 2011-04
GGCTGAAATTGGTAGCGAAGTTGCTGTAATTGCAGACGGAACAGTTGTTGATGTAACAAATGACTTTTTAAGCATTGAGACGCTAGTAAACGTAGGAAATGTTGGTCAAATTATGATAGTAGACCACGGAAACGGTTACCAAAGTCTTTACGGTTTTCAAGCTGGTGAAGCTAACACTGATTTGATAGGAAAAGATGTAAAAGCAGGTGATGTGATTGGAACAATCGGAACTGGTACAGGACCATTTGTTTCAGAAGCAAGCAACATTTATTTGCAAATAACACTTGATGGTGAGGCTATCAACCCAGAAAAATTGTTAGGTAACTAATATGTATTATGCAAGGGACGCTTTATCTAGCGTTCCATGCATTAATTTTAGTGTTTAATTGTTCATTAAGATTTTTAAGTAAACAATTAACACTTTGAGGAGAAGTTTTTTGAATTAATGTCAAATTCTCCGAAATAACTTCTATAATTAAATCAATATATACTTGTATTTTTTTACTGCTCAAAATAGAATTATCATAGTTGATAGTAATTTTAGCAGTTTCATAATTAGTATCTATTTTTTTTATACCTTGGATATTTTGTAACAGCGAAACGATTTGTTGTTCGTATAAGGCATTTTTTGGATCAATTTCGCCTAATTTTTTAGATGTAATAACAAGTTTATTTGGTTTATCTTCTAACACTTTTATATCCAAAAAATTTTTAATGATATGCTTTTTAAGTCCCACGATGCACCCCTTTCTTAAAGAGAATAAAAAATGCTAGCTATCTAAAATTAGAATAACCAGCACCTTTGCATTTATTTCATTCCACCCGAATATTTTTCTTTAGTAGCCAACCCGCCTCGCAAATGCCTTTCGGCTTTATTTAATTCCAAAATTTGTCTAGCTTCCATTGCTAACTTTGGATTTATTTTCTCTAGTCTCTCTGTTACATCTTTATGTACAGTACTTTTGCTAATACCAAACTTTTTAGCTGTTTCTCTTACTGTAGCATTTGAATTAATAATAAAATTAGCTGCTTTTATGGCTCTTTCTTCGATATATGGTTTCAAGAAAAGGCCCCCTTTATACTGACTCTCGTTTAATACTATGTAAATATATATCTTATTATTACTATATTTTACGAAATCTTTATAATACCTTGAATAAATAGTTAATTTTTGATAATATATACATAGAAAAATAACTAATGAGGTGTAAAAATGAACAAAATAGGTATTATAGGGGCAATGGAAGAAGAAGTTATTACCCTAAAAACAAAAATGCAAATTAAAGGCACGACGACTAAAGCATGTATGGAATTTGTTGAAGGTACGCTTGAAAACAAAGAAGTTGTAGTTGTTAGATGTGGCGTAGGTAAAGTTAATGCAGCTATTTGCACACAAATATTAATAGAGAATTTTAATATTGATTGCGTAATCAACGTTGGGATTGCAGGAGGATTATATCCAGACATAAACATCGGAGATATAGTTATATCTAGTGACACAGTGCAACATGACATGGAAACAGATGCAGTTGGTGGGGCTAGGGGCGAAATACCACGCCTTGGCAAAGCATTTTTTGAGGCAGATAAAATGCTAATAGATATCGCACAAGAAGCAGCAGAAAAAATTATAGCTCCATATAAAGTGTACATCGGTAGAATCGCAAGTGGCGATCAGTTTGTAGCAAACGTTGCAGTAAAAGAAGATATTTATACAACATTTACTGCATATTGTGCAGAAATGGAAGGGGCGGCAATTGCCCACACATGCTTTTTAAACGAAATACCATTTGTAGTTATTCGTTCAATTTCTGACAAAGCAGATAACAGTGCAGGTGGAACATTTGAGGAATTTGTGGAGCTATCTTCAAAAAATGCGATGAAAGTTATTGTGGCCATGTTACAAAAATTGTAATAAAATTAAAAAAAACACTTGATTTTATGGAAAAAAATGGTATAATTAGAGTTATTACAACTGATAAGGGGGAATAACTTTGATTATACTTTTTTTATGTACAAATGTTGCCCTATTTTTCTTATACCTACTAATGGTGAATATGATATCGACATACTTTGATAAAGTACAAAAAAGTGTGGAGATATATACAGATGACGGTATATACAAAATAGGAAGTGAAACAGAATTTTTAAGAAATTTAATTACTAATTACAAAGAATCGGTGGACATCAATGAGAACGTTAAAAATTTAGAAGGTTATATTAAAAAAAGATTTAATAAAGATTTTATAGGAGCATTTTCATACCAGACGGTAGAAAAATGCGTACTAAATATTAGATGGGTTATGGTAACAATCTTAACTGCACAAATTATACTATACATAATATCTCAATCTATACAACAAAATGCAGTTATACTAAATGTGTTTTTGTGTATAGTAATGTCAAGCATTTTTGCTATCAAAGACATTAGTAAGAAAAAATTAGCATTAATTGTATTATTAGAAGATTATCTTCTTAATGGATACGATTTAGAATGTGCTAAAAAAGGAATTAAGTTTGAAAAACAACAGCTTGAAATTCAATTTGGAAATCAAAAAGCAGAACTTAATAAGCAAATAGATACCCAACAGCAATTGATTCAAGAACTTGAAGAAGAAGTCGCAATAAGTCAACAATATGTTGAAGCAGCTGTTGAATACGAAGAAAAACAAAGAAAAGTAGCTCTTAACAATCTAACAAAATTAGATGTTGAAAAGTTTTTTGGGGATATGGGCATAAAGCTATAAAAATTTTGTTAAAGATTTGCCAAAAAGGGCTATTAACCAACGTTGAAATGTAGTATAATAATATTAGTTGTACTAAACAACAAAAATATTTATCATTTGGGAGGAAAACATGAGCAAAATTACTTTTGATTATTCAAAAACAGGCGTTACAAAAAAAGAACTTGATTATTTAGCACCACAAGTTGGACTAGCACACACTATGTTACACGAGAAAAGTGGAGCAGGTTCGGACTTTTTGGGGTGGCTAGACCTACCAGTAAACTACAACAAAGATGAATTTGCAGCTATAAAAGAAGCAGCAGCGAAAATTCAATCTGACAGTGATGTACTAATTGTAATCGGTATTGGTGGATCATATCTTGGAGCACGTGCGGTTATAGAAGGGTTAACACACCAATTTTATAATACTCTTTCAAAAGACAAGAGAAAAACTCCAGAAGTTTATTTTGTTGGACAAAACATTTCTGGCACTTACGTACAACAACTTTTAGATGTATGCGAAGGTAAAGACGTTAGTGTAAACGTAATATCTAAATCAGGAACAACAACTGAACCAGCAATTGCGTTTAGAGTATTCAAAAAGTATTTGGAAGATAAATATGGAAAAGAAGGTGCAAAAAACCGTATTTATGCAACAACTGACAAAGCTCGTGGAGCACTTCGTACACTTGCGGACAACGAAGGTTATCAAACTTTTGTTATTCCAGATGATGTTGGTGGACGTTTCTCAGTATTAACTCCAGTTGGATTATTAGCAATTGCAACAGCAGGTATTGACCTTGACCAACTTATGGCGGGTGCAGCAAGCGGTAGAGAAGACTATGCAAATACTGATATTCACGAAAACCCAGCATATCAATATGCTGCAGTTAGAAATGCACTTCTTGCAAAAGGAAAAAATACTGAAATCATTGCAAACTATGAGCCATCATTATTATCATTTGGCGAGTGGTGGAAACAACTTTACGGCGAAAGTGAAGGTAAAGACTTAAAAGGTATTTATCCATCTTCAGCAAACTTCTCAACAGATTTACACTCTATTGGACAATATATCCAAGATGGTGGACGTTTCTTGTTTGAAACGATTATCAATGTTGAATCTCCAAAGTTAGATGTAACTTTAGAAGAAGCTGAAAACGATTTGGACGGGCTTAACTATTTAGCGGGACAAACTATGGATTTCGTAAACAAAAAAGCATTCCAAGGAACACTTCTTGCACACGTAGATGGTGGAGTTCCAAACATGGTAGTAAACGTAGAGACTATGGACGCATTTACTATGGGTAAATTAATGTATTTCTTTGAAAAAGCATGTGGTATAAGTGGATACCTATTAGGTGTAAATCCATTTGACCAACCAGGTGTTGAAGAATACAAGAAAAACATGTTTGCGTTACTTGGAAAATCTGGATATGAAGAATTACGTGAAGAACTAATCAAGAGAATAGAATCGTAAAAAGATTTGGTTATATTGATTGGCGATGTATCGTTTAAATAATTAACTAGAAGAATAAGAAAATTAATTTTAAAAAATAAGCTATTTTACCAAAATATTAGTAGGTAAGATAGCTTTTTTGTGATATAATTATAATAGCTCTTTTTTACAACTATATAAACAACAACAATGTCTTATTCCAGCTGAAATTATATCTGCCATTTTCATGACAAGAGACAGTCTGGTATTTTGTAATATTGACATATTCATGGAACTACTTAAATTTACTATTCCTATAATGTGTAAGTCACCAACTGCAGGGAGGTCTTTTTTGACACCTGTCCCAGGTTTGATTGACCCTTCACCAACTGCTATACAACCAACGCTTTCAATTCCACCAAGACATGCGTCTATTGAAATTGTAAGTGCATTTGGATGAGTATCTTTTATATATAATAAAGTATCTTTAAGATTTTTAGCATGTACAGGTTTATCAAGAGTTCCAAAAATGTGAACGTTGCTCTGTTTGAAATCTTTTAATTTGTATCCTATTAAAGGTCCTAGACTATCGCCGGTGGCACGATCTGTTCCGATGCAGATTATAACTAGCTCGTCTTGATATAATGGTAAATACAGATTAAAATATTTGTATAGTATGCTGCAAAAATCACGAAAATGATTTGGATCATCTATATTTATATAAGCCAATTTTGTTGTTTCGCATTGTTGCATTTCATCACCACCTTATATTATAGTATTACCAATTTTTAGAAATTTATAAGGGGTAAGATAAAAAAATAATTTATATTTATTTGGAAAAAGATGTAAAAAAATAAAGATAAAAAAATAGATATAGACGACATAAAAGGTTAAATTATTCTATACTTATGGTATATAATATCCAATATGGAAGAAAATGGAAGGAGAATACCAGATGGGAAGAATAGTATATGATCCAAGAAGTGTACAAAAGAAACAAATTAAATCAGCAAGTGTCAAAGCAAGCAAACTAGAGGAACAAAACGAGTTAGTAAACAACCATAGTTTTCAAGATGCGGCTGAAAAGGCAGAGGAGCGATATGCAAGACTATTAAACAATATAGAGTCTGTTAAAGAAATAGGTGATGTTGAGTGTGAATACGTTATGTACATAGAAGATTATGTATATACTTATTTATATCAATTTGCTAAAGTAGATTTATCAAAAGAACAAGCAGCACTAATTGTGGGGCAATACTACGAAGAAAGTAAAGAAGCGATAATTACAGGAATTATACCAGTTGATGCGAGCACACTTAAACCTAACGAAAACTGGATAGGTGATGAGTCAGTTAACAATTTGCTAGACAAAAAAGAACAGTATTTCCCTGGTGAATCTATACTCGGTTGGTTACATATGCAACCAGGATACGGGACTATGGTTAGTTCTAAAGAAGTTAAAGTACATAGACACTTCTTTCCAGAAGAATACTCGATTTTGTTGCTAGTAGATCCTATCAACAAAGTGGAAACGTTTTACGTTTATGAAGAAGAAACGTTAAAAGAACAAACAGGGTTTTATATATTTTATGACAAAAATCCAGCTATGCAACGATATATGTTGGACAACCCTTATATGTTAGATGATCGTGACGAACCAGAAGAGGATAGTGTTGTGAAACAATTTAGAGAAATCGGTACTAGACGTAAACGTGAATACCAAACTAGACAAAAAACTAATTATTCGCTTGTTGCAGGTTGCTTAGTGTTGTTGGCGTTAGGGGCAGTTATAACTAGAATGAATGAAGATACAAACCTATTCAATCAAGACACGCAACCAACGTTTTCAGACCAACAAATAGTACAAGCTGGTGAACCGCCAACGATTGTTAATGAAGCGGCGCCAACAATAGAGCCAACACAATCAACAATTGAACCAACACAAACGCCAGTGCTAGTTGAGGAAGATGAAGAAGATGAAATCGAAGAACCACAAGCAACTGTCGATATAAGCAGTTTGAACACACCAACAGACGCAGTTATAGATGATACGATATCAAAATTAAACGAAGAAGACCTTGTGAAAGATGATATAGTTGAAGGAGCAATGGTAGATAATAATGTAGAAATAATAGAAGAATCAACTACGTCCGAGTCAATTGATGACGAACAAGAAACTGCTCCAGCTATCTCAGATGAAGTTCAAGAAGCTGATGACGATTTTATAGTATATACTGTTGAAGAAGGGGATACTATAAGGAGAGTAAGCGAAAAACATTTTGGAGTAGAATCTAGGGTTTGGGACATTATCGGATGGAACGATCTTAGCGATGGAGACCAAATTTATGTTGGTCAGAGGTTAAGAATCCTAGTTGAATAAAAAATAGGAGGGTTTTTAAATGAAGTGTCTATTTGTAGCAAGTGAAGTAGTGCCATACGCAAAAACAGGAGGTCTAGCAGACGTTGCTGGAGCTTTACCAAAAGAACTTAGAGAGCAAGGGTTAGATGTTAGAGTGGTAATGCCATATTATCGCCAAATTAAAGGTAAAATTGATGAAGATAAAGCAAAATTAGATATTTGGTATACTGTTAATTTTAGCTGGAGAACTCAAGGTGTTGATGTTTTATATGATGAGACACACGTGCCAACATATTTCTTAAAAAATGATATGTACTTTGATAGAGATGCACTTTATGGATATGATGATGACTGTGAAAGATTTGCATATTTTTGTAGAGCGGTTGTTGAACTTCTTACAAAAATAGACTTTATTCCAGACGTTATCCACTGCAACGATTGGCAAACAGGTCCAATAGCTCTTATGATCAAAGAACAATATCAATGGGATCAAAAATACCAAAACATTAAAACTGTATTTACTATCCACAACATGAAATATCAAGGTATATTTGGAAAAGAAGCACTTGATATGTTATGGCTTAGCGATGCATATATGACGCCTGACAAACTTGAGTTTAACGGTGGTGTGAGCTTTATGAAAGCTGGGCTAATGTATGCAGACCACATCAACACAGTAAGTCCAACATATGCGGAGGAACTTAAAACTTGGCAATATGGTTGCGGGCTTGATAGCTTGATTAGAGAAGTATTATACTGGAAAACGTCGGGTATTTTAAATGGTATCGACACTGACAGATACAACCCAGAAACAGACGCTCACATTTATGAACACTACAATGCAGACAGCATTGAGAAAAAGAAAATCAACAAAGAGAAGTTTAGAGAAGAATTTGGACTAGCACAAGATGGTAGTATGATGGTTGCTATTATCTCAAGACTTACAAATCAAAAAGGTTTAGACCTAATGAAACACACTGTTCAAGGTCAATGGTTTATGGACAAACTTATGTCGCTTGGTATACAATTTGTTGTGCTTGGAACAGGTGATGATGAATATGAAAACATGTTCAAACACTTCAAATGGGCATATGGCGATAGAGCAGGAGTATTTTTGGAGTTTGACGAGTCGTTAGCACAAAAAATCTACGCAGCAGCAGACGTATTTTTGATGCCATCTGAATTTGAGCCATGTGGACTTGGACAACTTATGGCTATGAGATACGGTGCAGTTCCAGTTGTTAGACAAACTGGTGGACTTAAAGATACTGTAATCCACTACAACTATATGACTGGTGAAGGTACAGGGTTTGAGTTTGCGGAATACTCAGGGTATTGGTTATACGAAAAAATTGCTGAAGCTCATGAGTGTTACACAAACAAACCTAAAGACTTTGAAAAAATCCAACACAATGGTATGACTGCGGCATATGGTTGGGCAGAGTCAGCAACAAAATACGCTGATTTATATCGTCTAATCTGTGGGAAAACAGCTGCAGAACTTCCAGTTAAAGAAGTTGTAGAAGATGAACTGAAATCTCTTGATGATTTGGACGATGAAGTAGAACAACCAGATGTACAATAATTAAAGTATAGGGCGGTCAAGTGATCGCCCTTTTTGTCGTCTTTTTGATTGATTATAAACCCCTTATGTGGTAAAATACGATTGAGTGACAAAAAATATTGGAGGTAATTTGACAATGGAACAAAAGCAATATGGCTTAAATAAGCAATTAGCACAAATGTTAAAAGGTGGAGTAATTATGGACGTAATGACTCCTGAGCAAGCAGTTATAGCACAAGAAGCAGGGGCATGTGCAGTTATGGCACTTGAGAGAATTCCAGCTGATATCCGTGCTGTTGGTGGAGTATCTCGTATGAGTGATCCAAAAATGATTAAAGAAATTCAAGCAGCTGTATCGATACCAGTTATGGCTAAAGTTAGAATTGGACATTTTGTTGAGGCTCAAATTCTTGAAGCTATCAAAATAGATTATATCGACGAAAGCGAAGTGTTAACACCTGCTGATGACGTATATCATATCGACAAAAGACAATACAAAGTTCCTTTTGTATGTGGAGCAAAAGACTTAGGCGAAGCACTTAGAAGAATTAACGAAGGTGCATCTATGATTAGAACTAAAGGTGAACCAGGTACGGGTGATGTTGTACAAGCTGTAACACACATGCGTAAAATGCAACAAGAAATTTCACGTTTATCTTCTATGTCAAAAGATGAGTTATACCACGCAGCAAAAGAACTTATGGTTCCATATGAACTAGTATTATACGTACACGAAAACAAACGTCTACCAGTTGTAAACTTTGCAGCAGGTGGTGTTGCAACTCCAGCAGATGCGGCACTTATGATGCAACTTGGAGCAGAAGGTGTGTTCGTTGGTTCTGGTATATTTAAATCTGGAGATCCTAAAAAACGTGCAGCAGCTATCGTTAAAGCGGTTACAAACTATAATGACCCTGCAGTTCTTGCAGAAGTTTCAGAAGACTTAGGAGAAGCTATGGTTGGTATCAATCCAAGCGAAATTAAGATTTTGATGGCGGAGCGTGGCAAATAGATGAAAGTTGCAGTTCTTGCACTACAAGGTGCTTTTATCGAGCATATAAACATCTTAAAACATCTAGGTGTACAAACTTGTGAAATTCGCCAAAAGTCAGATTTCACAAACGATATTGACGGTCTAATAATTCCAGGTGGAGAAAGCACTGTTATAGGAAAGTTGCTTAAAGACTTAGATTTATTTGATGATGTAAAAAATGCAATCACAAACGGACTACCTGTGTTTGGTACGTGTGCGGGTATGATAGTTCTTGCAAAAAATATTGAAGATGATGACACTGTGCATCTTGCAACGATGGATATATCAGTTGTAAGAAATGCATTTGGTAGACAATATGACAGTTTTAATGTTGATGAAAAATTTGCAGATAAAGTTGTGGAGATGCCATTTATTAGAGCACCATTTGTTAGAGAAGTTGGAGCTGGAGTTGAAGTGTTATCATTAGTTAGAGATAATATTGTTGCTGTTAGACAAGGTAAACAGCTTGCAACAGCATTTCACCCAGAACTAACGGATAATTATTTTGTACATGAGTATTTTGTTAACATGATTAAGTAATAATAGTCTGTCGCATATCGTATGCGACAGATTTTTTAATGTCATAATAAAAATATATAGAAAACTTACTTTTTTTAAAATTTGAATATATGATAAAAAATGTTTTGTGCAAAAGTATGAATTCAACTAATAGAAATAGATAAAATTAAACAAAGTTACATATAAAATGGTATTTTTCGGCTTATTTTTTTGACTTTTTGTCCTTTTTGATGTATAATTAATTATACATTATAACTTTAAAACAAGGAGCAAAAAGATGAAAGAGCAACTATATACAGCCACATACGAATATGGACCAATTATGGAAGAATTATCGCCAACGTCATATTTAATTGCAGAATTAAAAATTGAGGACGCATATACACAAAATCCAAGCATAGTATTTTATGTGAGCCGATTAACTATCAAAATAAACGAAGCAGATAAAGACTTGTTGGGGAGCTTGTCCAATGAAGAAGATAAAGTAAAATTAATGCAAAAAATACATGAAAGTACTCAGTATGTTAAAGATAAAATTGAGCAAGTTACATCAAGCAGAAGTTGTGACGTTAATATAATTAAGCCGTATCTATATGATACATTTATGCCAGTAACTGAAGAAGACTATAATTTGCTAAAAGCAAGAGTTTCACACTATCGTAGAGTTATCTTCGCAAATCCTAGTCTAAATTTTAACCCAAGTGAGTACTCACCCGCCTGTCCTCGCTGCAGTGTTTCAGTCCTCTTGTCCCACTGATGTCACCGTCACCAGCTGTGTGTTCTGCTTTCAAGAGACATGATTGACAGAACAGATAGCCCCCCCCCCCCAAACACACACACACACACACACAGATCTCTCTGTGTGGGATGTAGTCCTATTCCTGGTCAAGCTTTATCTGCCTCTCTTAGCCAATTAGATGTCAGATTAACAGGAAGGAGGGAGTGAGCGGGGTCATCACTGAGGACACCCGCACCATGAATGTGACCTGAAATTCAAGGTAAATATGACACTCCATGATCCTGATGACCATCTATAAACGGCGATTTTTAAAACAGAGACACAAACCGCTTTATAGAGACAACATGAAGACTGTCATGACGGATGTGTGAAAAAGTATTTCCTGATTTGGGGTCATCGTTTGTACTTTCTGAGATGCAGAGTTGTAACACGATTTATTGTCACACCAAATTTGCAGCATAAGAGGAGGTGTTATGTTGGTAAACAGGTTCATAGGACCCACTCCCTCCCTCCCCCCTCCTTCTGCTACCTCCATTTAAACTGTTAATGCAGTTGCCTTGCTTTGCCAGTTTGGATGATGCCTGTGTATTTAATCTCGTTGTTTTTTGGCAATGACAATAAAGTATTGAATTGAATTGAGGTTCCTCCTCATATTGTGTCACTCCTCCAATAGGAGGCTGCCCTCCAGTGTTCACACACATGATAACATCTGCTGCAGCGTCTGGACATCCAGCACAATTTACATGTTAAAATTTATTTGTATGAGTGTAATTTTCCTGCTTTAATAATGACATCATAAAAACTCTCTACATCTATCAGCAGGCAATGTTTCACAGACTTTTCTCTAATATTTTATGTGAAATATTGGATAATTTGAACTCAGTTTTTGGCCGGACCGAAGGAAGTAAGCCAAGGAACATGTCAGGGGCTTACTGACTGACTGACTGACTGACTGACTCCATGAGTGAGTGACTCCCCATTGTTGAAAAGCTCATGCATGAGTGAAGTACCAAAGTAATAAAGAGGCAACGTCACGCCCCTTACAGTGGACCTCACAGGACCTTATTTCAGAAAAAAGTTGTTCAGTACTCAATGAGACAAAATATTTTTTGATTCTGTTTAAATTTCACTCTCATTACCAGATGTCTGTCAATTTAAAAGATATTTTACAAATTAATTGAGTCAGACTTTGTGGTGCAGATAGTTAAAGCAACACTATGTAACTTTGATGGCAGCTTTGAAAAATGAAATTAAACAATGCATGTTAATATGT
>MDSP01000263.1_pt1 | contig 11621 bp, 8 predicted proteins | sample 1005811 | NCBI WGS metagenome assembly MDSP01 (sample SAMN05526596, study PRJNA338239) | gut metagenome | isolation source: stomach gut content | host: Naso elegans | place: Saudi Arabia: Red Sea | collected 2011-04
ATACCGGGCAGAGAGCGCTCAGGGCCTACAGACGCCGCCAAAAGCCTCCTGGATATGATACTCAAAGAGCATAATTAGAAAAACAGGAACGAACGAAGAGAGTGACTGTCCTGCCAGGACGCAAGCTGTGTTTTTGTTATCCTGTGCGTGCAACGAACTAGGATTCCCTATAAAAACAGGAACGCAGGGTGCTTCGCTAGGCTTTTCTTACATTCAGCCCTCGCAAGGGGGTACCCGAAGCGAAGCGGAGAGGTACTAAAATCAGGAGTACGCCCGCATGGGTAGCGTAGCACAACTAGCATTTTTGTTATCCTGTGCGTGCAACGAACTAGGATTCCCTATAAAAACAGGAACGAACAGCACTGCTGGCAAACACCCACAGAGTATCAAACTCAACAAACCCGCAAAACAGACATCCGAAAGGGTGTCTGTTTTCATTCCCACCACCGAAATATCTCCATCCACCCCGCGAGTCCTCCTAACGAAGATTTAACACCGAGAAATCCTAACCACTTCATGCCGACTTTTCGACAAGCGAAAGCTCGTGATTTTCATTTTCTCAAGCCCTAAAGGGTGCTACGCTACTCCTGCTTTTAGGCGACATCGTGTTCAAGACCGCTATCGAGTGTTGCTATATTTAGTGAATACAATATTTTTCAAACCCCAGCCCCAGCAGGGACTTCGCTACCCTGCTTACGCTAGGGTGCTGCGCTATGGATAAGAAAAGCCCTGCCGCTGCACTTGACATAAATTTCTGCTTATATTATAATATAAACGTATTTATTTTTTGGAGAAAATCCCATGCATTTATCAAAACGTATCGCAAAACTAAAAACTTCCCCCGTCAGAAAACTCATCCCCTACGCGGAGAGAGCTGTCGAAAACGGCAAAAAAATCATCCACCTAAACATAGGACAGCCCGACATTCCCACCCCTAAAGTGTTCTTCAACGCCGTCAAAAACTTCAGACCTGAGGTGTTGTCCTACGCTCATTCGGCGGGTCTGCCTGAATTGATACAAGCCATCTCCGGCTACTACAAAAAACACGGCATGGACTACAGCACCGACGAAATCCTCATCACTATGGGCGGCAGCGAGGCGTTTCAGTTTATATTTATGTCCATCTTCGACGAGGGCGACGAAGTCCTCATCCCAGACCCCTACTACGCCAATTACAACAGCTATTTCAGCACGCTGAACATCACCCCCATCGCTATCAACACCAAAGCCGAAGAGGGCTACCACCTACCGCCTATACAAGACATCGAGCCCCTCATCACCCCAAAAACCAGAGCGATTATGTTCTCAAACCCCAGCAATCCCACAGGCGTAGTCTACACCAAAGAAGAACTCCAACTATTCGCAGACCTCGCCAAAAAACACAATCTTTTCATCATCAGCGACGAAGTCTACAGAGAGTTTACTTACGGCGACAACAAAGCCGTATCTTTCGGCACTTTTGAGGGTATGGACGACAAAATCATCCTCATCGATTCAATCTCAAAACGCTACTCCGCCTGCGGTGCTAGAGTCGGCGCTATCCTCAGCAAAAATCCAGAATTTATGAACGCCGTATACAGACAATGCCAAGCCCGCCTTGCAATGCCCACGCTGGACATGGTCGGCGCAGCGGCTCTCTATACCGTGCCTGACAGCGCTTTGGAAGAATTCAGAAAAGAGTACGAACACAGACGCGACACGCTCTTCAAAAAACTCCAAGAAATCCCAAATATCGTCGTCACCGAACCCGAAGGCGCTTTCTATGTGATGATACAACTGCCCATAGACGACAGCGAGGCGTTTTCTATCTGGCTGCTCGACCAATTCGACCTCGACGGCGAAACCATCATCATGGCTCCCGGCGGCGGCTTCTTCGCCGACCCTGAACTAGGCAAAAACAAGCTCCGCATCTCCTACGCCATACAAGAGGACAAACTCATACGCGCTATGGATATTTTAAAAGCCGGTCTTGCAAAGTACCTCCAGCGCTAGCTCCCGCAACACAATTCAACCAGCACTATAACTAACACCCCCGCACTACCCTATGCCGGCGCAAAACATAACGCAGTATGTGCATTGTTTTAAGTTTTAGAAATAAAGACCTTCTGATTTTCAGAGGGTCTTTTGTTTTTTTGGTGATGGCACACGGTAACACAGATAAAAACTTAGCGAAGCACCCTAGCGTCAGCAGGGTAGTTTATCTGTGTGGAATTTTATAGTTGTAGTGCTGAGGCACACTCCTAGAAATTTTAGTTTCACTACGTTTTTGCAAGGTTTTTTTGGCGGGATTTTTTAAGTTGTTGCGTGGTAGTTAGTTAGGCGGGGTGGGATTGGTGAAAAAAAGTTTGATTTTTCGCTACGTTTCAGCCCCTTTTTTGGCAAAGTCATGTTATAATATATATGTTGAAAAAAGTTTGGACGGGAACACAGTGCAATACACCGCTCACTTCGTTCGGGTGTTGCTCCGCACTTCGTGCTTCGCTACGTTTCAGCCCCTTTTTTGGGGATTTCGTGTTATAATATATATGTTGAAAAAACAGTTTTGTGATTTTGTTGAACGTATTTTTCAGTTGATGAGGCTGGGGGATAAAAGGCGTTAAGAGAGGCGTTGAGTTTAGAAAAATCAGGAACACAGTGACTAGATTTTTCTTATGCAGTTTTCAAATTATAAATTTGAAAATCTGTATTCCAGTACAGCGAGTGCTTCGCTACGACACTGGTTTTCTACGCAGTTTGAGAATCGTGGTTTTGGGGGCTGTGTTTTTGTGTTTGTGGTGAGATTTTTTGGTAATTATCTTTTGTTAGGGGGGTGGGTTGCGTCTCACCCCCCTAACGACCCCCTTTTCGCTTTTGGGCGCAGAATGAAACATCCTGTTTCCATATGCGCCCTATCTCGAACATCGTGTTCAAGACCGCTATCGCGAGTTGCTATGGTTGGTGAATGGCTTGATAGCGCTCCACCACCGAAATATCTCTCTCCAAGCGAGGACATTGTACCACTCACTTCGTTCGGGTATAGCTAAAATATAGTCGTGCTCCGCTACTCCTTATTTTAGATAATGTCCGAGCAAGCCAGAAATTTACAGGAACACAGTGACTAGAAAATTTCGTATGAACAGGATGTCGCCTAAAAGCAGGAGTAGCGTAAGTATGACTAGCATTTTAGGTGTCCCCGAGTGCAACGAGTGGGATAGTCTCGGCTGGGGTGCTGCGCTAGGGGCTACCCTAAGTAACGGGGTGTAGGGTAGCGTAGCATCCACAACACCCCTGCAGATAAAAAACTGAGAGCTTGCGTTTGCTGAGAAGCCGGCGCGAAGTAGTTGAGATTTCTGCAAATAGAGGCTGAGAGAATTGGATTTTTAACAAAATTATGCGGGGGAGTTAAGATTTCTGTTGAGAGCTTGCGCTTGCTGAGAAGCCGGCGTGAAGTAGTTGAGATTTCTGCAAATAGAGGCTGAGAGAATCGGATTTTTAACAAAATGATGTGGGGTAGTTAAGATTTCTGTTGAGAGCTTGCGCTTGCTGAGAAGCCGGCGCGAAGTAGTTGAGATTTCTGCAAATAGAGGCTGAGAGAATTGGATTTTTAACAAAATGATGTGGGGTAGTTAAGATTTCTGTTGAGAGCTTGCGCTTGCTGAGAAGCCGGCGTGAAGTAGTTGAAATTTCTGCAGGGGGCATAAAATCCGCTGTTCGTGGCTCTATGCTGATAACTAAGCGTTGTTACGCTAAAGAGTGTTTCGCTGCACTTGTTCGGCGTTTTAATTTTTGTATTATGTAGCTGATGTTAAGTATTTTGTTACTATAGGGGCGGTGGACTCTGGGAAATGCCGTTTGACGAAAAATAAAAAAATCGACATTCAAAAAAATGCCGATTTAATTATAAACTATACAAAGACTTAAAAGCAAAAAAAACTATTGCAGACCGAAACCCTGCGACTTCAAAACAGACTTCTGACCTGTGTTATTCTGTTTGCAGTAAAAAGTCGAAATCAAATCCGTCCACGGAGTCACCACCATAGAGTGTTCCAGCTGATAATCGCTGATTGTCTTGTCATACTCCTCCAAAATCTTCGCGAGGCTCTGCTGTTTGTAAGTATTTTTGTGGAGAAAGGTCGAGAAAGGCAGGCGCGGCTTAGGCGAGACCTTGACGCCGTCCTTGATATGCCCTATGCAGATGCCGGCGATAGGATAACAATACTTAGGCAGCTCCAGTGTTTGAATCACCTTATCGGTGCAGCGGCGCATAGCTCCGATGATGACAGTGCCGTAACCCATAGACTCGGCGGCGGCGGTGGCGGCTTCGAGGGCTATCCCCACATCGACGCATCCGGCGAGCAGGCTGTCGAGACCGTCGGTGTAAAGCATTTTTGTGTTTGTCATCTTGCAGGCGGCGTAAGCCTTGCTGTAATCGATGACGAAGACCAAAAACACATTGCAGTCGGCGACGTGCTTCTGCGGGAATCCTGAGCTTCTCATTGTGTACTCGACCATTTTATCACGCTTGCCCTTATCTTCGATTAAAATCACAGAATACTGCTGACCGTTGATAGAGGTGGGCGCTTGCTGTACGGCTTTGAGTATCAACTCCAAATCCGACGCAGGTATTTTTTTATCGGGGTCGTAATCCCTTACTGTACCGCGATTTATCATTTGACTGATTGTTGCGTTCATGTTGAATCTCCTTTGAATTTATTATACTATTTGCTTGTGTTGCCTGCTATATTCAATGCATCCCAAGTTCTGGCGAAAGGCGGCGCATAAATGAAATCCATCATCCCAAGCTCATCGACCGTCATCTTCTTGAAGATAGCCGCAGCCAATACATCGACGCGTAATACGGCATCCTGCTCTCCGCAGATTTGACCGCCCAAAAGCACGCGGCTGTGTTTTTCGTAAATCAGTTTTATGTACAAGGGGGTTTGATTGGCGACATAGGAGGTGTGATTGAAATCTTGAATGAAGTTTGTAGAATAGTCTATTCCCAGCCTCTCGGCGTCTCCCTCGCTCAATCCCGTACGCCCCGCCTGCAGTTTACAGAAGCGCAGTCCGGACGAGCCTAGAGTGCCTTGAAACGGCTTTGAATCCTTTATCATATTATCGCCTATCAGCCTGCCCAGCTTGTTTGCTGTGGTGGCGAGAGGGATATAATCGAGTTTGCCCGATACGGCGTTGAGGACGCCTGCGCAATCTCCTCCCGAATACACGTCTGGCAGAGAGGTGCGTCCGTACTCGTCTATGACGATAGCGCCGTTAGGGAGCATCTTTATGCCTGTGTCCCTGCACCACTTGGTGGCGGGCGAGAATCCCACAGACAGCAGCACCAAATCCGCATTATAAGTGCCTTTATCGGTGACGACTTTTTGGATTACGTCCTTGCCTCTGAACTCGGTAACGCTTTCGTTGAGCTTGAGCTTGACGCCTGATTTTTTGATTGCTTTTTCGAGGTGTTCTGTGATTTCCGCATCGAAGACCTTGCCGGCGGCTCGGCTTTCTTTTTCGATAATGGTGACCTGTTTATTGTGGTGTATCATTGCTTCGGCTGTCTCTATACCGATGAATCCCGCCCCGATTATAACTATTTTGCTGGCGTGGCGGAGAGCGTCTTTCATTGATATGCCGTCCTGCATTTTGGTCAGCGTGCAAATGCCTTTGAGGTCGACATTTGGGAAGGGCGGGATTATAGGATTTGCGCCTGTGGAGATGAGCAGTTTGTCGTAAGAAAAAGCCTTCTGCTCGTCATTATCCAAATCATTAACTGTTACGGATTTAGCCTTGTAATCCAGCTTGACGGCTTCGTGGTGCAGCAAAATATCAATCTTCATTTTTTTGAAAGCTTCCACACTGCGTGCCAGCATATCGCTGGCGTGGGTGAATTCCTCGCCGATGAAATACGGCAGACCGCAAGCCCCGAAAGATACTATATTGCTTTTTTCTATCACGGTTATGACTGCGCTGGGGTCGCTTTTTCTGATTCTCGACGCTGCCGACATTCCCGTCGCATTTCCGCCTATTATTAAATAATTCATACTATCTCCTAATATTTTCACTATATAAAATTAAACCAATATACGCCCTAATACAAATATATTTTGCAAAAATTTATTTAAACTTCAGGCACGTCCATGCTGTTGTATTTTGCTATATCCAGAGTCCCCATATCCTTGTCTGTGCAGACTGACACTATCATTGTACCGTTGACGTTTGTCATAGTCCTAGCCATATCCAAAATCGGGTCTATAGCCAATACCAGAGCCAGCAAGTGGTAATACTCGCCCAGCCCTATCCCAGCCAGCATAATCGATATGGACATAGTCGCGCTGCCCGGTATCCCAGCTATCCCGAAAGAACCGAGTATCGCCACTATCAGCACCATAACTATAAAACTCGCGTCTATAGGCACGCCGACCATTGTAGCTATCATCACAGCCACCATACCGGGAAAATACCCGCCGCAGCCGTTCATACCCATCGTAGAACCGATAGACGGCACGAAATTGGAAGTGCCTATGCTGACGCCCATTTTGTCCTCGAGTACGGACACGGTGACAGGCAGAGTGCCTATGGACGAACGGCTGGAGAAAGCCATCATCAAAGCGGGAATCGCCTTTCTGTAGAATATTATAGGATTCAAGCCTCTAGCCAGCAGTATCGCGGAATAAATCAAAATCATAATCAAAGCCGCCGAATAAATCAGCGTGATAAAGAGCAGAGCCTGCTGTATCGCCGGCACGCCGTAAGAAATAATCGTCCTTGCCATCAGCGCCACCACGCCGTAGGGCATAAATTTGATAATAGTCATAGCCATCGACATCACTACCCTGTACGACGCGTCTATCACGTCCGCAAAGACATCCATAACTTTTTGATATTTTTCTTTGGAACGCATTATTCTAGCCGCCGAACCTGTCATCGCAGCGAATATCACTATACCGATGACGTTGTTGTTATTCATTGCCAGTATAGGATTTGAAGGGATTAACCCCAGCAAAACCCCCGTCAAGTCCAAGACCCTTCTCGAAGAAATATCGCTCTGCACCACAGCCATATCTCTGCCCAAGTTTGTGATGATAGCGAGTATCGCGCCCATAAGCGTGGCTATACCTGTAGTCAGCATAAACCAAAACAACGCCCTGCCTATCAATCTCGAAATCTTCATATCGGATTTGAGATTGATGATTACATGTATCAGAGAGGTGATGATGATAGGAAATACCAACATTCTGATAAAAGACACAAACAAAGACCCGAAAAATCCGTACCAAGTAATCGTCTCCTGCAGCCACACCGTCGACGCTATCTTTGCTGCGTCGGGGAAGCCTGATATTACCTGCACCAGCAGCCCTATCGCAAAACCCATACCCAAGCCCGCGCCCATTCTCGCGGAAAAACTAAGCTTGCGCTTCTCCAAAAGCCTGACTACCGCGAAGGACGCAATCAGCACCCCCAACGTCGCCAAAGTCATATCTTGCGAAATTTTCAAAAAACCGGTAAATAACGGTGATGAGAACATTTGCCTCTCCTAAATATTTTTTTGAATAGATTTATATTTCATTATTAAATATAATACAACTTTTAATATTATACCATAAAAACGATATATAATTCAAGATTTTTACACAGCTTTATTGTATTTTTTACAGTCTAAAGACATATAAACACAAAATTTAAAAAATCACAAAAAAAATAGCATATAGGTATTGATATTTTTTTAATACTATTGTATAATAATTACACACAATACAAATCCGCAAATAATATTGCATAAAAATTAATCAAAACTAAACGGAGGAACTATGTTTAGAAAGTTTTTTTTAAGCGCACTGCTTTTCGCTATGACGGCATGCGTATCAGGCAACCCCGCCGAACTGACGGTAGCTGCAGGCGTAGAGCCGTCGGAGCTTAGACCTTACGTCAACAACGACGGGCATTCTTATAAAGTTATGTGGCAGGTGTTCGACCGCCTCATCACAGCCGACGAAAACGGCAACCTCGTTCCCGGCATCGCCACAGAATGGAAATTCATCGACCCTACCACTGTAGAGCTGACCATACGCGACGGCGTCAACTTCCACAACGGCGACCCGCTGACCATAAACGACGTTAAATTCAGTATAGATTCGGCTATCAGCGCCCCCGCCCTCAACTCCACTCTGGGCGTGTTCAAAGGCTCTGAAATCGTAGACGGCAATACAATCAGAGTATTCCTGCACGAGCCTAACGCATCGGCGTTTGCATTGTTCAGCGCCAGCGGACTCCTCATCTCACAAGAAAAATCCATGAAAGACTCTCTGGAAACCGACAACGCCTTCCTCGCCTACAACGGCACAGGACCTTTCAAAGTCGCAGAATGGAATCGCGGACAAAATATCGTCCTCGAAAAAAATCCCGGCTACTGGGACACCCCCGCAACCATCGAAAGAGTCAACTACCGTATCATTCCTGAGGCTTCTGTGCGTATGATTGCCGTAGAGACAGGCGAAGTGGACGTTGCTTACGACATTGACGGCGCAGACAGAACCAGAGCTATCGACGACCCTAACGTAAAATATCTGGAGCAAAAAGGCTCTCGTATGGACTATCTCGGTCTGACCACCACTCAAAAACCTTTCGACAATCCCCTCGTCAGACAAGCTGTAGCTTATGCATTGGATATAGACGGCATGGTCAATTCCGTAATGTTCGGTTCTGCCGAGCCTGCGACCTCCGCCATCAACGATTCCGTGCTGTACCACTACAACCAAATCCCGCGCAGACCTAGAGACCCAGTCCTCGCAAAACAACTGCTCTCGCAAGCCGGCTACCCTAACGGTTTCAGCACCACCCTCTACGCTATGAGCGGATTCCGTGAAAAACTTGCGCAAATCGTTCAAGCAAACCTCGCCGAAATCGGCATCAACGTCAACATCGTAATCTACGAGTGGGCTACCTACCTCGAAGGGCTGTCCAAAGGCGAAGCGCCTATGTTCTTCTTGGGCTGGACATCCAATCCGCTAGACGCCGACGCAGGATTGTACTCGACCCTCCACTCTTCCAGCCGCGGCTCGGGAGGCAACTATGTAAGATTCAACGACCCTCAGCTGGACGCTTATTTGACAATAGGCAGAAACAACAGCGACCCTAAAGTACGCGCAGACGTCTATGAGCAGGCTCAAATCCACATCTACGACGAAGTGCCGCTTGTGCCTCTGTTCTACCTCTACAACAACGTCGCCACAGGCAGACATGTAAAAGACTTCAAACTCAATACCTTCGCATACCACGAATTAAAACACGCGGTCAAGGAGTAACTATGACAAATAAAGATTACTTGAGAGACGCGTTTTTGAGATACACAAAAATCTCATCACAAAGCGTCAGACACGGCGAAGGACTGCCCACCAGCGAAGGTCAACAACAAATGGTAATGCACCTCAAAAACGAACTGCACGACATGGGCGTTACCGACGCCGACCTCCACAGCAACGGCATCCTAATCGCCAAAATACAAGGCAACACCGACGCGCCCGCCATATCATTCATGTCCCACGTGGACACGGTGGATATAGGCGCCAGCCCCGACGTCCACGCCCATATTGTTGAATTTACGGGAGATGATTTCTACCTAGACAAAGAACAAAAAATCCAATTCAAAGTAGACGATTACCCCTCAATCAAAGCCCACAAAGGCGACGAAATCTTCGTGACTGACGGCAGCAGCGTGCTTGGTTCTGACGACAAAGCCGGCGTCGCGGTGATGATGGGGCTGGCGAGATACCTCACCACCAACAACGTAAAACACGGCGACGTCTATCTGGCGTTCGTACCCGACGAAGAAATCGGCTTGAAAGGCGCAAAAGCGCTGGACATCAGGGAACTGCCTGTGAAATTCTCCTACACGATAGACTGCAGCGACGGCGTGGGCAGTTTCAGCTACGAAACATTCAACGCAGCCGAAGCCAACATCACAATCAAAGGCGTATCCATACATCCGGGCAGAGCCTACCACATACTGGTCAATCCCGTATTGGTGGCGAACGACATCATCGAGTCTTTCAGCGACAAGGACACCCCCGAGTATACCAAAGGCTATGAGGGATATTATTATTTCTACAGCATAGAGGCAAATCCTATGGAGGCGAAACTCAACCTAAACATCAGAGATTTCGACCTCAAGAAATTTGAAAAACGCAAAGAACATGTACTCGATATAATTGCAAAAATTCAAAAAAAACATCCGAAAGCCGAGATAACTGTCGATATGTACGACGTTTACGCCAACATCGCCAACTACCTCTCTCAAGACAAAAAGCCTATAGAGCTTGTGGAGAAATCCCTCGCGAATCTCGGCATTGAAATACAGAGAGCGCCGCTCAGAGGCGGCACGGACGGCTCTGTCCTCTCCGCAAAAGGGCTGATGACGCCAAACATCTTCACAGGCGGCTACAATGTCCACTCGATTTTTGAATACCTGCCGCTTGCCGCATTGGAGAAATCTCTGGACAACACCATAGAAATGGTCAGAATACTGGGAGAAGGCGAACTAAAATAATCCCGCCTATTCAATGTCTGACAATACTAAGAGCCAAAACTAGAGGGCAAAGCCTCTGGATTTGATTTGAGGTATTACGCAGGAAAGTGAAAATCGCAGGCTTATGGTGAAACCTCCGGACGAGACAAGAGTCAGAAAACGGGATAAAGCGAACTAAAACAATCCCGCCTATTCAATCGCTCAAACAAAAACACCCCCATCATTCAGGGGGTGTTTTTCGATTTTGTGTGATATTTGAATTTTTATAAACTTTGATTTGTTCAAATCTCGATTTGTCAAATAGTCATTTGTCAAATATTTATTTGTCAAAACTGCAAATACAAGCCGAGTCACCAGCGCTTGCAATTTAGTTGAATCTTGATTTGAATAAATCTTGATTTGTCAAATATTTATTTGTCAAATGGTTATTTGTCAAACAGTTGTTTGTTCAAAGTGCGAATCATCAGCCCAGCCGAATCACCAGCGCTTGTAATTTAGTTGAATCTTGATTTGAATAAATCTTGATTTGTCAAATATTTATTTGTCAGATTTAGATTTATCAAATAGTTATTTATCAAACAGTTGTTTGTCAAACAGTTGTTTGGCAAATGGTTATTTCTCAAATATTTGTTTGAATTATAAAGCATTATACTTAGCCAGACCTAATTTCAAGATATTCGCAGCCCTCGTCAAATCATCCACAGGCGCGGCGTAGGATATGCGGATTTTATTCTTGCCGTCTTTAGGATTGGCGTAAAAGCCCTCACCCGGCGCAAAAATCGCAGTCTCTCCGTCGACATCGAAAGACTCCAAGAGCCAGATGCAAAACGCCTTCGTGTCGATAACAGGCAGTTCCAGCATGATATAAAAAGCGCCTTCGGGTTTGCTGACAACCACATCGGGGATATCTTTCAGCAGATTATAAATAACATCGCGCCGATTCTCGTAGTCCTTACGACCCGCCTCCGATTGGCTGTCAGGCAGAGTGTCGGCATCAATAGCCCAATTTTTTGTTTCTGTGTTATAGTAGGCAAATGAACGATAACCAACCTTAAAATTAACTATAGTCTTTTCGCCTTTTTTGAGGAACACTTTTTGAAAGCCCCTAAGCTCT
>MDSP01000264.1_pt1 | contig 11546 bp, 8 predicted proteins | sample 1005811 | NCBI WGS metagenome assembly MDSP01 (sample SAMN05526596, study PRJNA338239) | gut metagenome | isolation source: stomach gut content | host: Naso elegans | place: Saudi Arabia: Red Sea | collected 2011-04
TCACAAACTGCACATTTTCTCATTTTATTATTATTATTATTTTTAACCGATGCTTCCACGAGCAGCAGGATCGACGGTTTTGAGGCTCACCGCGCGCCGCGTCGCCAAACAACAGCCCCGCTCATTGTCCCCCTCCGCCTCCTCCCCTAACTCCGTCTCCTCGTGCACACCGGAGACTCTCCAACCATGACAAAAACATGCCCCTGTCGCACGAGGACCCCCAGTCAGTACAACCTCACCTCTCCTCCTACTACTACAACTACTACTACCAGGTTAATTTGACCATTAACGCACTTATCGGAGAACTAATATGCCGATGCTGATATCTGAAATAGGTCGATATCGGCTGGTAATATCGGTAAACTGATATATCAGTCAGGCCCTACTTACTACCTACTTACTTCAGCAAAGTATTGCTGAGTTTAGTGGACAAACCTTAATGTTGAGTCCTGCTCAAGAAGCTGTGGGCGTTCTGACTTTGTTTGCTTTTAATATTACACGGATGAATAGGTGCATTTTCTGTTTTGCTCCACAGGGGATGTAAGTGGGAGTCAAGGCTCTCTGCCTTTCTGCATAGGTTTTGAGAAATTTACCTGCTATTCATTTGCTGCCATCTTTTGCGCAGAAACATCAGACGACTTCATCTTTGTGCTCAAAAGCCTTTTGTTGATTCAATGTCAGCGTTTTTGAAGAAGAAACATTTTCTATCCTCCTATCCTTTAAAGGTACAATATTCTGTATACGCTAATGGATGTTACATAATTTTCTAAAACATATCAAGAAATCACACAGCGTAGGCCACTTGTACCGTCACCTCAATCAAGTTTATCCTGCCATTGTTACCCTATTAAAACTGTTTTGCTTTCTGCTCTTTGCAAACAGTCTCCTGAGTAAGCTGTTGTGTTGTGTCACATGTGGGAGCACAGTAGTGAATGCCAGCACTGTTATGTGGTTCACTTAGTCATGTGGCATTTCTTCAATCCAGCCAAGCATTCTTCCCAGTTGTTTGTTTGTGTATTTGTGTGTAAGTGTGTGCGTTGGTGGGTGGGTGTTCCTGTGCGTGTTCCTTTGCATGCACTGTACAGCCAAATCATGAATGTGAAAGAAACACATGAAATGCTTGTTCTATTTGCTGCAACATTTCTCACTTTGGGCTGGTTTCCATCCTCACGTATGCAAACTTTACCCAAACTTATAGAAAATCAGCAGATTACTGTGCAATTTCATCCACTGCTATTATGTGAATATTATAAATTGAGCTAATTCTCCATTTCGATGCAGTTAAACCATAAAAGAAGAAGGGGACGCAGCAAGATGACATCATCAAAAGAGCACAAGTCAAAGAGGGAAATTACTTTTCTGTTTGCTTCATCCAGCTGTAACGAATGGAGCGATTATGCAAACTGCTCGTCAGCTCACATGATTGTAATCAGGGGATTCTGAAATAACTGTAAGCAGAAACACAACACCGCGTCGTCTTTCGACTGCACGCAGATCAGACATGTCGGAGAACAGGACGGAACGTTTCAGAGGGTTAAACAAACACGACTCCACAACTACCGAGGAATAAAACCACATGTGTAACATTCAGACTGCCCTCTTTTCAAAAAAATCTCTCCAGGGTGTTTCTATTTTCAGCCCATACCAACACATTACCAACACATTACACTGAGATACTTTCGATGATGTCAGCACTCTGAGCCAAAGTTGCTCCATTCTCAACAATGAACAATGAGATTTGGTTGAATAATCACCAAACTACAGAATGGAAGTCAGAGTCCCCTGTATAAGGCATGTTTACTGAAAACAATAAATTCCAGTATGCTTAAATCAAGAGGCAGGCCTTGTTGGGTAAGGCTCCTCCAACCAGGCTGGTTTTCTGACGAATAGGTCCTGGGGCCACACTAACTAGCCAAAGATGGAACACAATGGGGAAAAAATGTAATGTAATGCACACTGAGAACATATGTCTTTTCAGAAATGTTTGCATAATGCCATTACGGCGTCAGTTCAAAGCCGGCAGGCCTGTCACAAAGTGTTCATAAACAATGGGAACCGATCTCAATGGGAACAAAGCCATGTTATGGATGTTATGGATTCAGTCTGTAAATACAGTATGGCTGACGTGATGAAAAAACAAAGACCTGGTAATGCAGAGGGTGCTTTTTCTTCTCCAGAAGAAGTAATGTTCCGTAAGATTAAAGAAACGCTATTCCCAGATAATTGCTACAAAAATGAGTCGGGTGGTGCACCAGATTGTATAGTTGATTTGACTTATGAGCAATTTTTGGATTTCCACAAAACTTATTATCACCCTTCAAATTCGTACATTTGTTTATATGGAAAACTTGATATTCAAGAAAATTTAAAATTTATTGATGAGGAATATTTATCTCACTTTGATTATTTGGAAGTAAGTTCACAAATTGAAACTCAACAACCTTTTTCTGAGGTGCAAAGTTTTGAATATCCTTATTCTGTTACAGAAGAAAAGGAAAATCAACTTTATGTAACATATAATTTGGCAATTGGGCAAGCTACAAATAAAAAATTAACTACTAGTATTGGAATTTTAGAGTACATTTTGCTTGATACACCAGCCTCTCCACTCAAAAAAGCTCTAATTAAAGAGGGAATTGGAGAAGATGTTTTTGGGGTGTTCCAGACTCATCTAAAGCAACCGATTTTTAGTATTGTAGCAAAAAATGTTGCTCCTGAAGACGAAAACCGTTTTTATGAAATTATTGAAGAAACACTTACAGACCTTGCAAACAATGGGCTTGATGCTGATTTAATTGAAGGTGCGTTACAAGTTAAGGAATTTGACTTAAGAGAAGGTGACTCAAGAGGTCACTCAAAAGGATTAAATTATTTTATTGGGAGTTTAAAAAGTTGGAATTATGACGATACTCCTACTAATCAGCTTAAATATGAACACATTTTAGATTTTATTAAGGAGCAAAAGGACAACGGCTATTTTGAGGGGTTAATTACTGAATATCTATTAAATAATACTCATGCAACAAAAGTTAAATTGTACCCCAAAAAAGGACTTGATGCCCAAACAGATAAAGCTGTAATAGATAAATTAGCTGATATTAAAGCCAATATGAGCCAAGAAGAAATTGCAAATTGTATTGCAGAAACAAAGAAATTTAAGGCATTTCAAGATGAACCAGATACTGAAGAAATGCGTCATTCAATCCCAATTTTGAAAAAAGAAGATTTGGAGATTGAACCAATGTTTCCTCGTTATCACACTATTAATAAGGAAGAAACAACTTACATTGTAGCTCCAATATTTACAAATCAGATTGGATATTTATCATTTTACTTTGATTTGGAAGGGGTTGACCCAGAATTAATTCAACATATGGCAAGTTTAGTTGGGATTTTGGGTAAAATTGATACACAAAATTATACGTATGAGCAATTGTCTGCTCACGGAGATAAATATATTGGTGGAGTAGAATTTCATATTCAAGGTATGTCTCATTTTCATGAAGAGGATAAAAATAAATATTTCTTTTTAGTGAAGACTAAAGCTTTGGTGGAATATAAAAATGAACAGCTAGGTATATTTAACGAAATTATGACCAAAACTTCTTTTGCAGATAAGGAGCGTATTTTTGAAATCCTAAAAGAGATGCGTTCATTAATGCAAATGTCTTTACAAGGTAGTGGACATCAAGTTGCAGTTTGTAGATTGCTTAGTAATTTTAGCCCATTACAAGCGTTTGAGGAAAAAACTCGTGGCCTAGATTTTTATCATTTTATCGAAAATATAATTGATAATTGGGATAGTGAAGGCGATAATTTTATTTCAAAAATGGAAGATGCCTACAAATTGTTAACTAACTCAAACAGAATTACGGTTGGAGTTACTGTTGATGAGGAAGAAGTTAATGCGATGATTGATTTGGTTGACCCAATAGTTAAAGATTTTGGCAAATCTGAAATTGTACCTACTACTCAAAAGTTTGAGTTAAGTTCGGTAAAAGAAGGGTTAATTGCTAGTGGAAACGTAAATTACGTAGCTATGGGATATAATTTTAAGGCGTTAGATTATCATTATCGTGGTAGTATGTTGATGTTAAAATCAATTTTATCTATGGATTATTTGTGGAATAATGTGCGTGTTAAAAATGGTGTCCAGATTTATAAAACCTGGCATATGCCTGTTTGTGTGCAACTTCCTTTTATAAATCCCAAATCAACTTGGAAAAGAACGCAGGTGGATCAGCCCCATATCCCGCCCTCTCACCACCCACATTCAACCATAAATGGTCAATGCAAAACACCTCATGGATATTAATGCATGGAAATGAGCAGCTGATCACTGGTTTTGTCCAATGAATCATGGGCACTGCAGCTAGCCTGTTAGCCAGACAGACAGCGAACAGACTGACTGATTAACCTACAGAAATGATCGTGACAATCAGTGATAACCCTCGTCCTGTAGCTGATATATGAAAAGGGAAGTTTGATACATGTATACGGTTTATATTATGAGAAGTAAACATGTTTTATTTATTTAAGTTTTGTTAAGGTGAACTTGGCCTGAATTAAGATGAGGACTCATGATGATGATGATGATGATGATGATGATGATGATTTGGGAGAGCTTCACTGGCTTTATTTCCAGGCTTTGATCATTTCTACAGTTCATACGTGAAGGTGGTGAAGACGCATCGGGTGAAGTGGTGAGAAGGCAGCGTGTGTGTCAGCAGAGTGCACAGTGTGTGTGTGTGTGTGTGCCACGCAGTTGTGTTCACTGCAGCGGTACACCTATGTGACAACTTAAATCACACTTGCTGATCAATGCACAATATTTATTCTTTAATGCCGATCGATCCCGGATTTCTACAACAGACAGTTATCTTTTCATCAGTTACCGAACAACCCGCTCCGCTGCGCCCCCTCCGTTCTGTCTTTGCAGCACAATTTTAAAAATGTGATTGCAGAACATATTTGAGATTTTTCATTTTCTATTTATTTATATCTATCTTATTTATATCTATTAATATTATTCACTTTTTTTCTTTTTTTTCTTCTTCAATTAATTAACTTCACCCCGGTCACATATGTATGAAGTGATATTTTTATTTATTTCACACATTGGGGTTAATTTCACACTCTTTCTTGTGACTCATCCTTCCGCCAGCGAGTCGCAGTCTCTCCTTTTCTCAGTTTATGTACGCACGCATGGGTCAAAATTTGCGTGGAGCACCGCACATTCCCACACCAAGTTGGTTTTTTATAAATCCCAGTTTAGGGAGTGGCGTATGCCTTCTTTTGTGCGTACACCACGTTTATAAATGAGGCCCCTGAACAGTACACTGCACTAATTTGGAAAGCATCACACTGGCCATTGCAATCGTTGTCAAGAACAAGAAAGTTTCAGCATAGAAACCAAACTGCATTCCACCTTCCCTTATAACAGGTGCAACCGGAATTAATCTTATTTGTCCATCAACACCTTCAATAGTTAAGGTGTATACCTCTTTATCATCAGTTAACTGAGCTACGAATTCAGCTAAGGTGTATACATTAACACCATCAACAGCTAAAATAGTCTCTCCAGCTACAACTCCTGCCGCGGCTATTGGCGAGTCTTCAATAACCCCTTTTACAACATTAGAGCTATATCCATTATAACCTGTATATATACTTAATAAAACCCATACTAATACCAAATTCATAAAAGCACCTGCAGCAAAAATAATTATACGTTGCATAGGCGTTTTTGAGGATAAAGAGCCTTCAGTTGGAACGGTTTTTTCATCTGGTTGTTCATTTTCACCTTCCATGGCACAAAATCCTCCAATAGGTAATAATCTAATAGTATATAACGTTTCATCTTTTTGTTTACTCCATAATTTAGGGCCCATTCCTATTGCAAACTCATTGACTTGGACTCCCATTTTTTTTGCCGCAATAAAATGCCCCCATTCATGTACTACTACAATGACTGCAAATACTACCACAAAAATTATAACATATGTCATTTTATCACCTTCTCCATACAATATTCTCTTGCCCATAAGTCAGCTTCTAAAATCTGCTCTAAGCTTGGTCTAAATATACATATGTGTTTTTCCAACACTTTATGTATAACTTCTGGGATTTGAGTAAACCCTATAGTTCCATCTAAAAATCTTGCTACTGCAACTTCATTAGCTGCATTGAGTACAGCTAGTGTTGTACCACCTTGTTCTAATGCCTCATATGCTAACTTTAAACATGGAAATAATTCTAATTTAGGGGGTTCAAAGTTTAAAGCCATTTTTTTGGTCCAGTCCAACTTAGCAATGTATTCACAATTTTTTCTCTTAGGATAATTAAGCGCATATTCAATAGGATGACGCATGTCAGGTGTTCCTAGTTGGGCTATTGTGGAGCCATCTATAAACTCTACCATTGAATGTATAATACTTTCTTTATGCACTACAACATCTATATTGGCTATATTAAATAAATATTTAGCTTCAATTACTTCTAGACCTTTATTCATTAATGTTGCTGAGTCTATAGTAATCTTACTACCCATGGTCCAATTAGGATGTTTTAAAGCTTGCTCTACAGTTACTTTTGATAATTGTTCTTTAGTAAAATCTCTAAATGCTCCCCCTGATGCTGTTAGTATTAGTCTACTAACCTCTGATTTATTCCCAGCATGTAAACATTGAAAAATAGCTGAATGCTCACTGTCAACTGGTAAAATTTTAGAATTAGATTCTTTAGCGCATTTAATTACTAAATCACCCGCGGTTACTAACGTTTCCTTATTAGCTAGTGCTATATTTATACCTTTTTTTAATGCTTCTATTGTAGGTAATAAACCCACCATGCCAACAACTGCTGTAATAACCAGGTCTGCTTTAGTTTGCGAACTGGCATAAATAAGTCCTTCCATTCCAGGAATTACTTCTGTATTAATGCCTTTAGATTGCAGTCTATGTTTTAACTCAATTGCTTTAGTTTCATCCATAACTGCAACCATTTCAGGCTTATACTTTAGTATTTGTTGCTCCAATAAATCAATTTGTATATTAGTAGTTAGCGCCACTACTTTTACATCTGCCTCGTTGTCTATTACATCTAATGCTTGTGTACCAATAGAACCGGTTGACCCTAAAATTGAAATTCTTTTCAAAACCCTTTTTGCATCATTGTTCATAATATTATAGTCCCCCTACATTTTCGCTAAAAATTTAAAAACTATTAACATAGTGCCACCAAAAATCCATACCATAATTATAAAAATGTGAAACTAAATATATAAGCGGTGTAACTAATATTACGCTATCAAATCTATCTAGCACGCCACCATGTCCTGGAAATAAACTACCAAAATCCTTAACATCCATACTTCTTTTAATAGACGAAGCCGCCAAGTCACCAATTTGTGATAACATAGCTCCTATGCATCCTACTAAAGTTATAATTATTAACCAATTAATAGAAAAGTCCATTGACCAATAGTACATTACACCTTGTGCGAATAAAAATGATAGTATTCCGGCACCAACTATTCCACCAACTGCTCCTACCACAGTTTTTTTAGGGCTTAACTCAGGAGCAAGCTTACGCTTACCAAAAAATTTACCAGCAAAATAGGCACAAGTATCACTACCCCACGCACATATAAATACTAGCACTACCCAAAATAATCCGTTATCTAGTTCTCTTATTGGAATGATAAGTCCTAATAATAGTCCCACATACAATATGCCAAATAACGTTATGGCTATATCTGAAATTTTATACACCGGATAATAAAACACGTTAATGCTCAGCATAATAACAATTATTATAGCTAAATATAACTGAAAATTAGCCGCACAAGTTTGATAGCCTAATATAAATACTCCTACGGAAAGCATTCCCACTTCTTTCATTGGTTTATAAGTTCTCTCTACTGCTTTAAAATACTCATACATTGCTATTAATGCAAGTACTACTCCAAAACCTTGCATAACCATACCACCACTAGCTAAAATCCATAACGCAATTGGTATGCCTATTATACCAGTTATTATTCTTGTAAGCATTTAAACACCCCTTTAACTTTTTCCAAACCTTCGGTTTCTTAAACTATACATTCTTAATGCCTCATCAAAATCTTCTCTAGTAAATTCCGGCCACATTTTTTCTAAGAAATAAAATTCTGTATATGCTAATTGCCAAGGTAAAAAATTACTAGTACGCATTTCCCCACTAGTACGTATTAGTAAGTCAGGGTCTGGCATACCACTCGTATCTAAGTACTGAGAAATAAGCTCTTGTGATATTTGTGTGTTTACAATAACTCCTTCTTTCATATCTTTTAAAATATTTGAACATGCTCTAACAATTTCATCTCTGCCACCATAATTGATTGCAAAAGTTACGCAAGTTCCAGTTTTATCTTTAGTAGATTCTTCTAATTTATCGATTTTATCTATAATTCCAGCAGATAATCCTTCTTTTTTACCTATGACCCTAACTTTAACATTCTCAGAACGAGCCTTTTTTATAGCTCTTGCGAGATAATTTTCTAATAATTTCATAAGACCACTAACTTCTTCGGTAGATCTACTCCAATTTTCAGTAGAAAAAGCATAGGCTGTAATATAGTCTATGTTTAATTCTTTTGCATATTCAATTATATCTTGTAATACCTCACTTCCTATTTTATGACCTTCATTACGCGATAGATTATTTTTAGATGCCCATCTACCATTTCCATCCATTATTATAGCTATATGCATATTTTTCCCTCCATACAATAAAAACTCCTCAAAAGAGGAGCTTAATTAAACCGATAAAATTTCTTTACTTTTTGTGTCAATTTGTTTATCAATATCCTCTACAAATCTATCTGTCAACTTTTGAACATCAACTTCAGCATTACTTAATTCATCTTCAGTGATTTCATTCCCTTTTTCCATCTTTTTAAATGCATCAATAGCTTCACGCCTAATATTTCTTATAGCAACTTTTGCATTTTCACCTTTTTTCTTAATTTCCTTAGTTAACTCTTTCCTACGTTCCTCTGTAAGGTCAGGAAATATTAAACGGATTACTTTTCCGTCATTAGATGGATTTATACCAATATCAGATTCATTAATGCTTTTTTCAATTCCTTTAATGAGTGAACTGTCCCAAGGTTGAATTTGTAACATTCTAGCCTCTGGCACTGTAATGTTACCCACCTGCGCAATTGGAGTTTGTGTACCATAGTAATCAACTGTTAATTTATCAAGAACATGAGGGTTAGCCCTACCTGCTCTAATTGTATTAAAATCTTCTTTTAAAGTTACAATGGTCTTATCCATTTTAGCTTCATACTTATTTAATTCTTCTTTCATCGTCTTGGTCCTCCTAAATTATAAATTGTTGTTCCAAGTGCCTCACCATTTGCCACTCGAACTATGCCATTCTCAATACCTAAATCGAACACTATAATTGATAAATCATTATCCATACATAATGTTGCACAAGATGAATCTATAGCTTTTAGGTTACCTACTAAAAATTCTTTAGCTGAGATACGCTCATATTTGACAGCAGAAGGATTAAGTTTTGGGTCACTATCGTATACGCCATCTATATTTTTAGCGAATAGTAGAATATCAACTTCAACTTCACAGCCTCTAAGAGCCGCTCCTGTATCAGTTGAAAAAAATGGGTGTCCTGTACCACCTGCAAAAAACAGTATTTTATTATCATTAAGATGTTTTAATGCTGTTGTCTTTGAAAACAACTCTGTCATAGTTCCTACACTAAATGGAGTTTGAACAACTGCCTCAGCACCTAGTCTTTTGCAAGTATCCGAAACATAAATTGCGTTCATAACAGTTGCTAACATTCCTATATGATCAGCACTTGTACGGTCCATATCTCCAGAAGTTCTACCTCTCCAAAAATTACCTCCACCAATTACAACACATACTTGAATTCCACTTTTAGTAAGTTCAATTAGCTGTTTAGCAATATTATTCACTACATCATTATTGAAGCTACTACAAGTTTTACCTGCTAATGCTTCCCCGCTTAATTTAACTAATACTCGCTTATATTTTTGCATTTTTCCACCCTTCCTGCTAATGACTACTTTAACATATAAAATTTATTTTTTCTAGACTCTTTTAAAAAAAGAGGACACCGCCTATGTGTGTCCTCTCTTCTCTAGTCAAAGTAAATTAGCCTTGTAGCTGTTTAGCTACTTCTTCAGCAAAATTCTCTTCTTTCTTTTCAATACCTTCTCCTGTTTCAAAACGAATGAACGACTTAATGGCTTTATCTGAACCAAGTTCAGCCTTAACATATTTAGCTACAGTTAAGTCTGGATCTTTTACATACTCTTGTTCAAGCAAACAGATTTCTTTAAGTTGTTTATTTAATCTACCAATAATCATTTTTTCAATAATGTTATCTGGTTTATCAGGATTTTCATTTTTAGCTTGAGTCATAAGAATTTCACGCTCTTTAGCTTTAGATTCTTCTGAAACTTGATCCATTGAAAGATACTCAGGATTTGCCGCTGCTATTTGCATAGCAATGTTTTTGCCTACTTCTTTAGCTTTATCGCCTTGTGCATCGACTTCTACTAAAGATACAATTTTTCCACCACCATGAGTATAAGCTGCCATAGTACCATCTGTAGTTACATTAGCTATACGACGGATTGTTAAATTTTCTCCAATAACAGCTATTTTTTCCGTTAAAATATCTGATACTGTTTTAGATTTATCATCTACCCATGGAAGAGCTTTTAATGCTTCAACATCTTCAACTTTATTATCAAGAACAATTTGAGCTACTTGTTCAACAAAAGTAATAAAAGTATCATTTTTAGCAACAAAGTCAGTTTCAGAATTTACTTCTACTATTGCAGCTGATTTTCCATCAGCTGATACAGCTTCTTTAACTAGTCCTTCTGCAGCTACACGACCAGCTTTTTTCGCTGCCTTAGCTAGCCCTTTTTCACGCAATACTTCAATTGCTCTTTCAATATCACCATCAACTTCGTTAAGAATATTTTTGCAGTCTAACATACCTGCGCCTGTTCTTTCGCGTAATTCTTTCACCATTCCTGCTGTAATTGCCATTTTGTTTATCCTTTCTTATACAGTAATAACTTCTTCTTGTGTTGTTACAACTTCTTCTATATCTTGTGTCTCGTAGATTTCACCTTGATTTGCTTCGATTATTGCATCTGCCATTTTACCAGCAATAAGCTTTACTGCACGAATAGCATCATCGTTTCCTGGAATAACAAAATCTACTTCATCTGGATCACAGTTAGTATCTACAATAGAGAATACTGGAATGCCTAAAATATGAGCCTCTTGGATTGCAATTCTTTCTTTTCTTGGATCTACAATAAAGATTGCATCTGGCACATTTTTCATTTCCTTAATTCCGCCTAAGTTGTTCTCAAGCTTAACCATTTCTTTTTTTAGCTCAATAACTTCTTTTTTAGGTAGAAGGTCAAAAGTACCATCTTGTTCCATAAGCTCTAATTTTTTTAGTCTATCTACACGGCTCTTAATTGTTTG
>MDSP01000265.1_pt1 | contig 11536 bp, 8 predicted proteins | sample 1005811 | NCBI WGS metagenome assembly MDSP01 (sample SAMN05526596, study PRJNA338239) | gut metagenome | isolation source: stomach gut content | host: Naso elegans | place: Saudi Arabia: Red Sea | collected 2011-04
ACAGCAGCTGATTTTACAATGTATCCATTTTCGACACCTTATAAAGAATGTTATGATGGATTGTTAGAAGTTTATTTGGATAGTGTATTAAATCCAAATATGTTAAAACAACCACATAGTTTTTATGAGGAGTCTTTTTATTATGACCCTGATACAAATAAGTATGGAGGGGTTGTATATAATGAAATGAAAGGTGCAAACTCGCAAATTGGTAGAGTTATTTTTAGAAATATTAGGAGTGCAATATATAAAGATACTCATTATGAAAATGACAGTGGAGGTGAAGTTAGTGAGATACCAACACTAACATATAAAAAGTTTATAGATACTTATAATAAATACTATTATCCACAAAATATGATGATAGTTTTATATGGTGATCAAAATATAAACAATACTTTGGAAATAGTAGGAACATATTTAGATGAGTATGTTGAAACCAAAAATTATAATAATACTAAAGAGCCTATAAATGTAAATGTTATACCTACACTAGATGCCACCAGAATTGACAGAACATATAATACAGGTGGTGAGGGTTCATATGTTATAAAAAGTTTTGTGTTGCCTAATGAAGTAGATGGCTTGAAAATGTTGGAAATAGATTTATGGATAAACACATACATGATGGATCAAAATTCAGCATTTAGACAAAATTTATTTACAGCAGGGATAGATTCAATAGAAATATTTAAAGATAGCGAATTATATCAGCCTGTATATTCAATAATAATTTCTCAAATTGCTCAAGAAGATGTTGAACATACAAAGCAAATTTTAGAACATGAGCTTGAAAAAGTATGGAATATATCTGAAAATAGTCAACTTGAACAAGATACTTTACAAGAAAATAAGCTTGGAGTTGAAAAAGAGGATTTATCTTCAGATCGTGGGCTTGAAATATCTCATAGTATAATATCTAATTGGGTTAGAGATAGAGATGAACTATCATATTATAAGATGAAAGACTATTTATTAGATATATCAGATATTGATGAAAATATTGGGAAAGAATTGTTGAAGACTGCTACACAAGTGGATTTAATTATTACGCCATCTAATGAGATAGAACCTCAAGCCAATCCGTTAGAGTTAAGTGAAATAGATGAAAGTAGATGGTCAGATATTGTAGCTTCTATGCGAACATGGCAAAAAGCATATAGTGGAAAGGTGTTAGACCCAACTAAGTTAAATAAGATGTTAATGGGAACTGATATGTCTAGTAAGAGCTATAAAAAGAATGGTATTAAATATACAAGATATCAATCTAATACAGCACTATTAAGCTCAGAAATTTATATGGAAACATCACATATTGTTCAAAAGGAACTACCATATTTATTTTTATATAGCTATTGTTTACAGCAGGCAGCTCAAGAATTAACTCCATTTGAAGGAGTATTAAAAAGTAAAATTGTTGCACTTGAAAATGACCAAGGGTATACTCCTTATTTGAAAATAGAAATGTTGACTACAAAAGATAAAAATCAACAACTTTTATTAGATGCAGCGATTGATAGTTTAAAAAATAAAGACAACGAATGGTATGAACTACAACTTGAAAAGATAATTGGTGAGTTTTATGGAAACTTCCAAAATGATATTATTGGTACGCTAGGAAGTCTTACAAATGGTGGACAATCAGGATATAAACGTTATATTTATGAAGCTCATTATCCGTTTTATCAATTTGTTATAGAGTGTAAAACAGGGGTGCAAAAAGATTATATATCTCAAATGTTGGCAATGATTGATAAAGTGAGACCGTGTGAAGGAACATCTATTGCAGTTATAGGTGATAAAAAAGATACAAAAGAAGAATTAGAACATTGGCAAAAATATTGTGAAGAACACAAGCTTGAAGACACAGAAAAAACAGAGTATAAGTTTGAAATTATACACAAAGATAGTGTATATTATAAAAAAGGACAAGTAGATTATTTATTATACAATTATGATACACAAAAAGATTATGTTGAGGCAATAGATTATCTTGTTGCTGCGTATGCGACAAAAAATTATTTACAACCTGAAATAAGAATTAAAAAAGGTGCTTATGGTAGTGGGATGCAAGTTAGGTTTCCGAATACAATAAGTATTTATACGTATCGTGACCCACACTACAAAAGCTCAATTGAAGTGATAGAAGAGATGGCAACGACATTAGATATGACAGACATTGATGAAAAACTGAGAATGGCAAAATCTGAAGCTTTATGTGATTTTCAAACACAGTTTGGTCTATTGGGTAGTGATATGAAAAAGGCAAGTATTTTGCATGCAATAGATTTAATGGACGTAAATGAAAAATATATAAAGTCAACCCAAAAAGAGATTATTAAAATTAAAGCTGAAGAATTGATAGAAGAGATAGGAAATGTTGATATTATTGTAAATGATAGTAAAAAAGGTGTTTGTATAAAGAAGAATTAAATTTCAAATAGCAAGATATGTAGAAATTTCAAATAGTAGACGGTGTATAAAAAAGAATATACTAAATAAAAATTAGCAAAAAAAATAGTTACTAGTTTATTTACTGGTAACTATTTTTTGTGTTATGCTATAAATATAAGGGGTACAGGTATATGTTGTTGGTTGCAAATTGGTGAATATATTAGTTTAGAAGTAGGGTTTCTAAGGGGGATGGGTATATGTTGTTAATTGTAAATATGTTGTTATATAGTTTGGTGTTTTTTGTGTTAGGTATAAATATAGAGGCGTTATTAGTCGCTTTATTGGCAACAACTTTAGTAAATATATCTATAATAGATATTAAAATACAACAAATTCCGCCACAATGTGTGTTGTTTATATTTATTTTGGGTATTTGTAAGACGATTTTAAATTTTAGCAACTTGTATGAACATTTAATTGGTATGGTCTGTATATCGGGAATATTGCTAATAATACTGGAAATTTCTAGAGGGAGACAAATTGGTGGTGGAGATGTGAAATTAATGGCGAGTGCAGGACTTTTTTTAGGGGCTAAGCACATAATAATAGCGTTTTTTGTTGCATGTTTAGTTGGTACAATTGTGCATACTATAAGGATGTTATTTTTTGGGGCAGGCAAACAGCTTGCTATGGGACCTTATTTGTCGTTTGGAATACTAGTATTAGCGTTATGGGGTGAAAATATTGTTGGTTGGTATAGCAATATAATGTTTTGATATATAAACTTATACAAAAAAGCATAAAAAATGCTAATTAATTTAGTGAAATAGAGCATTTGACAAAATATGAGAATTTAAGTATAATTAAATTGGAAATAACAAATTATAATCATACACAAAAGAGAATATATGAAAAGGAAAGTGAAAAATGTCGTCAAATGAAGTGAAAGAAGTAGAATTTAAAAGAGGTCAAGTGTACATAGCTGATTTAGGTGAAGACGTAATCGGTAGCGAGCAAGGCGGAGTTAGACCAGTAGTAATTATTCAAAACAATGTAGGTAATAAATATAGTCCAAATGTAATTTGTATCCCACTTAGCACAAAATCGAGAAAGAAAAAATTGCCGACTCATATTTATATCGATAAAGCAGAGTATAATGAAATTGATAAAGATAGCATTATATTAGCAGACCAAATGAGAACTATCTCAAAGCAAAGGATTGTAAGACCAACGCCTTTAGTAACACTGTATGCAGACAAAATGAGAGAAATTGAAGTAAGTATAAAAGCTAATCTAGGAATAGATTGGGTACAAACAAAATCACCAGCAAACAAGAAGCCACAAGCAGTTTAGAAAAAACGCCTCTCGTAGGGGCGTTTTTTTTTGGAAGTTTACCTCTCACATTTAACAAATTTATGGCATACATGTATATTATATTGAGCAAAATAAGTATATAAGGGGTGAGTAAATGTGTTAGAGATATATGAAACAAACGAATACGGTAAGCTAAAAGAAATAAAAGATATTTGTGAAGGTTGCTGGATTAACTTACGTACACCGACACCAGAAGAAATAAAACGTGCAAGTAAAATGACAGGTGTTGATGAGCAAGATATAATGCTTGGGCTTGACTCTGAAGAAAAAGCCCATATTTCAACAGAAGATGATTATACTATCGTTGTTGTTGACGTTCCTATAAAAGATAGTGATGGAAAACATGAATTTATAACAATACCTTTAGAAATAGTAGTATCAGATAACTTTATTATGACTATTTGCATTTACTCGTTAGATTTGATAAAAGATTTTATAGAGGAAAAAGTTAGAGGTTTTTACACATCCAAGAGAACTAGGTTTATTTTACAACTTTTATATAAAAATGTGTCTTATTACTTGCTTTATTTGCGATATATTGATAGAGTTAGTGATAAGGTTGAACAAGAGTTACAAGAAGATGTAAAAAATGAATATTTATTATATTTATTGGAGCTTGAAAAAAGTTTAGTTTATTTCTCAATAGCTTTACGAGCAAATGAACTTGTGTTAGAAAAATTGTTAAGAATGGATAAAATTAAACAGTATCAAGAAGATAAACAATTGTTAGAAGATGTAATTGTTGAGAATAAACAAGCTATGGAAATGGCAAGTGTTTATAGTAGTATTTTGGGGGAAACTAGAGATGCGTTTGCTTCTGTTATTTCAAATAATTTGAATACAGTTATGCAACGTCTTACTTCTATAACGATAATACTTGCATTACCTACGATGATTTTTAGTTTGTTTGGAATGAACGTTCCATTGCCTTGGATGGAGAGTCCGATGGGTTTGCCATACATTATGGTTATATCAGGAGTGTCAGTTGCTTCAGGTGTTGCGATTATGGTGTGGCAAAAAATGCTTTAATAGATTAAAAGAGAGTTCGATTGAACTCTCTTAATTTTATACTATTCTAAGGATACGCTAACCCAGCAAGTGGCAGGGTTTGAGGTACAACCCTATAAGGTTTTATACGGCTTGCTACGATACAGAATACAGGGGTGATTAAGTGGTTGAGGTACAACCCTATAAGGTTTTATATTAGCCTAAATATGCGTTTAACATCCAAAGTGTTTTTTCTAGTTCGCTAATTTTTCCACGGAATAAATCAGCTGTCTCATCATCTTCACCTTCACAAGTTGCAATAATTTCACGGCTGCTTTTTATAATTGTTTCGTAGTCAGAAATTATATGTTTTACCATTTCTTTTGCAGCAGGAACGTTGTCACATTCTTTAATTTGAGAAGTTTCAAGATATTCTTTCATAGTAGCAAGAGGTTTTCCACCAATAGTTAAAATTCTCTCTGCAATTTCATCTGTGAATGCTGTTGCATCAGTGTAAAATTCTTCAAATTTAGTGTGTAGTGTGAAAAATTCTGGTCCTTGTACATACCAATGAAATTTGTGTAATTTTACATAAAGAACAGACCAGTTAGCAAGTTGAACATTTAAATCAGTTGTTTTTGACATTATAAAATCCTCCATTGAGTTAATAAAATTTATATCATATGTTATGCCAAACTTATAAAAAATATTCAGAAGTATATTAAATCATTTAATATAGTATAATTGATAAAGCGTCATTAAATACAGGAGGGGACAATGTTTTATTATAATTTAGCCGTAGAATATGCGGCATTAATGGTATTAATTGCAATACTACTTAGTTTCATGAAAGACTACGAGACAAAAACTTTAAGATATAAATATATTAAATTATTATATTTAGCAAATTTAGTGTCTGTTCTTTCTACTATAATTTCCACAGAATTAACAACAGGAGGTGTAAGAGGTCCGATATGGCTTGGCTATTCTATAACTATGTTATATTATCAACTTATGCCAAGTATAGGTTTAGGAACGCTATTATATTGTATAACTATTATGGATACAACTCCAAATGATGAAAAAAATTATGCCAAAATATATGCACCAGCATACATACCATATGCAATTCATGTAATAGCAATTTTTATAGGAAATACACAGGATTTAATTTTTACTATTAGTCCAACAGAGGGTTATATACGAGGTTCGCTATATTACATACCATTTCTAACTTTGATAGCATATATATTAGTTATGATAGTAATAATAGTAAAAAATATTAGAATTCCACAAAATAAAGATGCAGTAGGAGTGTTGGTATGTACGGCATGTTGTGCAATTATAGTTGGATTTGTACAAATTTCAGCACCAACTGTATTATTCACAGGGATGGGTAATACGGTTGTAGTTTTAGTAATTCATTTGTATATACAAAATCTAAGTAAAGCTTCTGATAATCTGACAGGTATATTAAATAGAATTTCATTAACTCATATGATAGATGAGAATATAGATAAAAATAAAGATTTTTCTTTATATATTTTAAGTTTAAGAAATTTTAAGATGATAAACGAAAGACATGGGCTTGATGTTGGAGATGGAGTATTACAAGAAGTTGCACAACAGTTGTTGGGGAGATTTGGGCGTAGAAATACATTTAGATATGCAGGTGATGAATTTGCAATTTTGTTAGAAGACGATAAATCATTGACAGAGCAGCAAGTGGCTGAGATATGCAACACTTTTGAGCAGTCTAAGTTGATGAGAGACAAAGAAATAAAAATAGAGTTTATTTGTGCTAGAGTAGATTATCCGATGTTTGGAAATACATCAAAAGATTTAATTTTGGCGACTGATTATTCATTAAAAAGCCTTAGAGAAAACGTTAGTGGAGATAAATGGGTTCATGATTTTACTGTAATTGAAAATATGTTTAATTATTATCAAATGCTTGAAAGGCTTAAGCGAGCTATTGATGAAGATGGATTTATTGTGCATTATCAACCTATATATTCAGGTAGCGTTGACGCCTATGTACAAGCCGAGGCACTTGTACGAATGAAAGGAGATAATGGCACACTTATTTTCCCAGGTAATTTTATTGAGATAGCTGAAAAAACTGGAATGATAGTACAACTTACATATAAAGTTTTAGAAATTGTATGTAGGGATTTGCGTAGTTTGATTGATAATAATAAACTAGGACAATATTTTGAATCGATTTCAATAAATTTTCCATATCTACAATTTAATAGTCCAACTATGATAGAAGATGTTATGAACATATTAAATAAATATGATATTTCTCCAAAGATGATAAAAATAGAAATTACTGAGAGAATGTTGATTTCTGATGCTTCACATGTAAAACTAGCTATGGATATTATGATGGAAAAGGGATTTGTGTTTGAGCTTGATGATTTTGGGGTTGATTATTCCAATATGAGTGTATTTTTGGATTTACCTTTAAATATAATCAAAGTTGATAGAAGTTTGTTATTGTCTGTGTTAAAATCAGGAGAAAACTTCAGTTTTTTTGAATATTTAATTTCTGGAATAAAAGTGAAAGATAGAATTGTTTTAATAGAGGGGGTTGAGGAAAAAGACCAGTTTGAAGCTTGTCTTGATGCAGGTTGCGAGCTGTTTCAAGGTTACTATTTTTCAAAACCTATACCATTTGAAACTTTTAGAGAATTTGTAAGTTAAGTTATGAAAAGCCGACAATATTGACTGTTGTAGGCTTTTTGGTTGTGTGCTATAATAATTTGCGGGTTGGGGAATATACTAAACATATATAGTACAAACTATATTATTATTTCCAATAAAATTAAGAAAGAATGGTGAATTATTATGCAAAGACTAAAAGATGAGTTAGTTTTTAAATTACTTATTGCAGTAGCAATAGGTATATGTATAGGATTTGTGGCAAATGAATCTGTGATGCTAGTTGTTCTAACGATTAGAGATATTTTAAGTCAGATTATTTTCTTTACAATTCCACTAATAATTTTAGGATTTGTAGCACCGTCAATAGCTTCATTAAAAAGCGGGGCAACAAAACTATTATCATTTGCAGTATCAATAGCATACCTTTCAACATTAGGTGCAGCGATATTTGCAATGGTAGCAGGTTATATCATTGTACCTATGTTAAATATTCCAGATGTAGTTGGTGACCTTAAAAGTTTACCAGACTTAGTATTTTCATTACAGATTGCACCAATTATGTCTGTGATGTCGGCTTTAACATTAGCATTAATGCTTGGGATTGCAGTATCTGTGACAGGTGCAAAAACATTTGAAAAACTATTGCAAGAGTTTCAAACAATTGTATTAAAAATAGTAACATCGCTAATAATACCAATTTTACCACCATTTATTTGTGCTACATTTGCAAGACTCGCATATCAAGGCACGCTTACACAACAATTACCAGTGTTTTTAGTGGTTATATTAATTGCGATTGTGGGTCATTTTGTTTGGCTTGCAATTTTGTATGGAGTGGCAGGAGTTTATTCGGGCAAAAATCCTGCAGAAGTTTATAAAAACTATACACCAGCTTATTTTACGGCAGTTGGTACAATGTCATCAGCAGCAACACTACCTGTATCTTTAAAATGTGCAAGTAGATCATCTGTATTGTCAAAAGATAGTATAGACTTTGGCGTGCCACTATTTGCAAATATACATCTTTGTGGATCGGTTTTAACAGAAGTTTTCTTTGTTATGACAGTTTCGATGGTTCTTTATGGGACGCTACCATCAGTTACGAATATGATAGTGTTTGTGGTACTGCTAGGTATATTTGGAATTGGTGCACCAGGTGTTCCAGGTGGTACGGTAATGGCATCACTTGGTTTAATAACAGGGGTTTTAGGGTTTGATGTTGAGGGGACAGCTTTGATGATGACTATATTTGCACTACAAGACAGCTTTGGTACAGCTTGTAACGTAACAGGCGATGGGGCACTCACGTTGATGTTATCGAAGTTTATGAGCGTAAATAAATCTTAAAATATGTTTACAACAGCCCCAAAGATGGATATAATAAAAGAAAGCACCAGTACAGCGAATACTGATGCTCTCCCTAAATGTTTTATATTTGGGGCTATAACGCAAAATTACTTTAAAAAGATATTAATTTTGAGAACGGTTTTTCTTGTCGGGTGAACCGTTCTTTTGTTTTGCACAGATTTTAAACTTAAAAGATTCTTTAGAACCGTTAAGTTCAATATGAGAAATAAAAATATCTCCTTTAAGACAGATAACAACAATAGCTATTAGCAGGCTTACAACTTGTACATCACTCATTATAGCACCCCCTTTCGACTAGCAATTATGCATAGCCCGCAGGAGGATAACATTTTCAAAACCCCCGCTTCACCCAAAAGCGGAAATAACATAAATATTATAACATAAAGTATAAGTTTATACTATTGAAAATTATAACACCTGTAACGAACTAACTAGCTTTTCTGATGGTGTAACAGAAATAGTTTTAAAGTTGGTATATATTACCATTCCAGGTTTTGCATTAGGAACTTTTTTTACATTTTTTCGCACAGTGTAGTCAATAGGAACATTGCTAGACTGCTTGCCGCTACTATAAAAACTTGCAATCATAGCTCCCTCATACAAATCAGTATCAGTCAATACATATTGATGTGGAACTTTTATTATAACATGTGAGCCAGGACCATCTTTTATGTGCAACCACAAATCATTAGATTTTGCAAACTTCATGGTTAGTGCATCATTTTGTAAGTTGTTTTTACCAACGTATACATCAAGTCCTGAGCTAGTTTTAAAATGCATATATGGTTTCTGATTTTTCGGTGCTTTTTTAGGGTGTTTAGCACGTTTTCGTAAATATCCCATATCAATAAGCTCTTGTCGCAGCTCAATTATATCAATTTCATTTTCTAACAAGTCAAGTGATACCAAAACAGACTGTAAATACTCCAAATCTTCCTTTATAATGTCTAGTTGTTCAGCTGATGCAACAAAAGTACGTTTAAGTTTAGTGTATTTTTTAAAATAAGACTGGGCATTTTCAATAGCTGTCTTATCTTTATCAAGTGGAATAACAATTTCTTCTTGGTCATCACTGTAATAATTGATAGTTGTAAAACTGGTATCCCCTTTGTTGATACTATAACTATACGATGTTATTAGTTCTCCATAAATTTTATATATCTCACTTTTCTCACTTTCTGCTAGTGCCTTTTCTTGCAAAGCTTGTTTTCTAACTGCTCTATCTATAAAGTTTTGAACAATTTTTTTTATGTCAGCAGTTTTTTGGGAAATAATAAATCGTTTATTTTTATTGTGAGTGTAATATTCAATAACTTCACTCATTGTTTCTGGCGTAGTGCTATTATATTCTCCAAATTGTTGTAATGGAAAACTATAATACTCAATAGGCAAATCTTCAGTATCAGTATATATTGTTGGAATAAAATTATTTGAAGTAAACTTGCAAAAGCTGTCATATAATTTATTAAGCTGGTCAGTAGTTATAATAACTGCGTCAGGGTCAAGCTCGCTTTGTAGACATATTTCATTTGCAACAAGTGGGCTTAACCCGCTATATGTTAAATAAAGTCTTTTGAATATAGGAGCATCTTTTTCAGAGATTGCACAAATAAACTCCTCTTTTGTTGTTTGGGTTGGGTTAAGTTTTGATTGATTTGGTGGATATTCATACATATAGCCTGGCAATATTTTTCGTACTCGACTTTTATCATGAGAAATATGTTTGATGCTATCAAGTATCATAAAATTTTGTGTGGTTAAAATCAAATTTGAATGACGCCCCATAATTTCGAGTATTAGAATTTTATTTTCAATGTCACCAAGTTCATTTTTTGATTGAATGTGAAGTTCTACAATTCGCTCAAAATTAGGTTGAACAATATCAACAATTCTTCCTGCGGTAAGATGCTTTCTGAGCAACATACAAAACATAGGGGGAGTATTACTCGTATTTTTGCTCAAATTTGAAATGTGTATTCTAGGATATTCAGAATTAGAGTTTAATAAAAGTTTATAATTTGTACGATTATTACGTATCGTAAGCAACACTTCTTCTTTTTCAGGTTGATAAATTTTATCAATTTTACCACCTAGTATTTGTTCTTTAAGTTCGTGTATAATATTAGATAAAACAATTCCATCAAATGCCATAGGTAATTCCTCCTTAAAAATTATATCAGCAAGTATAGCATAAATTTTTTGAAAATAAAAGCAATGTATGATATAATACACATTATAAAAAGAAATTATAGTATTTTGAGGAGAAATTTTATGAAAGGTACAGGTCTAAAAATTGTTTTGTCAGGTCCATCAGGTTCAGGGAAAGGCACGATTGTGCAAGAACTTTTAAAAGACGATAACTATAAATTATCTATTTCGGCAACAACTAGAGCACCTAGACAAGGTGAGGTTGAGGGAGTACACTATTTTTATAAATCGCATGATGAATTTGAAGAAATGATTAGAGAAGAAGCATTGCTTGAACACGCTTGTTTTTGTGGGAACTATTATGGAACGCCCAAAGCATTTATTGATGAAACTGTGTTGAAAGGGGACGATATACTATTAGAAATTGAAGTACAAGGAGCATTACAAGTTAAACGCAAATATCCAGAAGCGATTTTTGTATTTATTATGCCCCCAACTTTTGAGGAGCTTAAAACACGACTTATAGGTAGAAACACAGAGTCTGACGAAGTTATATTACAAAGATTGTTACGTGCACGTGAAGAATTGTCATTGT
>MDSP01000267.1_pt1 | contig 11488 bp, 8 predicted proteins | sample 1005811 | NCBI WGS metagenome assembly MDSP01 (sample SAMN05526596, study PRJNA338239) | gut metagenome | isolation source: stomach gut content | host: Naso elegans | place: Saudi Arabia: Red Sea | collected 2011-04
CACCGGCCTGGACGCAGAGACGCCACCACAGTCAGGAGGCTGTTCTCTTCATTTTTCTGTTCACTTTAGTTGGCTGATGTGCCTCCTGAACTACAGGTGCTACACTTTGTCAGAGAGTAAGTACGAGTAAAGTTACTGATATGTTACAGGAAATCTAATTTAAATATCCGGAGAAAACACCAAAAACACTCCGATGAGATTTATCTTCATTTATGCAAACAAGATGTTTGATCCATGAACAAGAAGCAAATCAGATGTTCAGCAGAGAACACCAGTTATTCAGACAAACAGGTCCAAGATTTTCCAACTTACGAGAAGGAAAAAACTTCAGCAGAGACTCTGGCAGCTTGGGACCATTCATGACAAGAGAAAAGAGTATGAATAAAAAAATCTTCATCTGTCAGTAATGAAGGCTTTTGTCTTGGAAATGTTTCCATGTTTCCTCTAGGTTTAATAATTCAGTGGGCTGCCACTTCAAATGAATGGTATGGGAAACACTGATTCAGTTTGGTCTTCTTAACGGACTGCCTGTCATTGTTTTTGTTTTTGAGATTTGATGAGTCTGAAAGTAGTTCAATGCCTATGTTGTGGACTGTGGACCAAGAACAGCAGTAGGGAAAAGTAAGACCAGAGATATCTTTGCTTGGACCGATGACGAGATAAAAGTGTTACTGAAAGTAACCAATGAGTAAAAGGGGCCATAGTAGCGGAAAACATGGTACATTCAAATAGCTAAGGCTAATGTCAACTGTTTTCTTCTGGTAAAGGGTGTCATGTGAACGACACGTCCGCACTGTAACCGTATTGGTGCCGTTAAATGCCGAGGTAGTGTGGACATGATGCCATGTGGCCTATCTTTTGAAATAAGAATTTAAAAATGCAAATGACAGTTATCAGAGCATTAAACCAATTATCTTGGATTTTTACAAATCAAGCCTCTATTGTCTACTATAGTCCAACAGTGGCAGAGCGTCTCTGCTGAAAAAAAAGAAAATTGAACATCAAATAGAATTGTGACCTGAAAATCACAAGTCAGATCGAATCATAGGTTTTGAGAATTGTGACACCCCTAATAATGACTAATGAAACTGTGCATCCTTGTTTCTGACCGTCTGTTGTCTTCTTTCTTTTTATATTCCTTTTTCATATTTTTGTTCAATTTTGTCTCTGTTAGGGTTGTATGCAGTCAGTGTTAGAACTGCGGAAAAAAATGGCCGAATGTTGATTTTCCTAATATTTCTACACATATTGCAATAATCTCCTTTACACTGACATTTCTGAGCAATAAACACAGTCTTCTTTAAAAGATAAATTCACTTATTAAAAAATTACTTGCGAGAGAGAGAGAGGGAATCCCTACCAAGAGTAATCAACCTTAACATAGAGCTTTAAGGCATGCTGGGAGCATATGTTCATGCGAGATAAAGAAGTGTTGGCGTCCAGATGCCTCAGGGTGACATGGTCAAACTACCCCTCCCAACGCCGTCCCTGTATACCAGCTCCAGCGCCAGCCCGTCGAATTTATACTCCATAACTATGCTGGGAGTGGCGAGCGAGGGCAGATTTACGTTCATTACGTTGTTGAAAAACGAAGAAAACTCGTCTCTCGACATGGCGTTGTTGAGGCTGTACATACGATAGCGGTGTGTGTAACTCTGAAACTCCGTCAAAGGCGCAGAGCCTATCTTGAGGGTGGGGGAGTCCGGCGCATACGCTTCCGGGTGCTGTTTTTCCAGCTCCACCAGCTCCCTAAACAAAGAATCATACTCCGCATCCGAAATCTCGGGCGCGTCTTGCTGATAATAGAGTTTGTTGTTGTGGTTGATGATGTCTCTTAATTCTTTAAGGCGGTCTGTACTCATTGAATCTCCCCTTTAACTAAATGCAAAATTATTATTAATTATACTTAATCTTGAAAAAAATAGCAATATCTGTTACAATAATAAGTATGCGTAAGTTTTTAATATTATATATTATTTTATTCTTCAGCGAAGTTCATTCCCAAGATTTTTCGATTATGCCTGTTTTGACGCCTGACTATATTATATTTTGCGACACCAATATAGACGCAGAGCCTTTTTATCAGGGCAGATACAGCCTGTTCCTGCAAAAACTGGGCGCAAAAACCAATATCAGCGGAGAGGCTCAGCTCTTAAAAGCCGTCGCCCTCCTTGAGACAGGCAAATCCCCCCAAGCTTCGGAGATTTTTTTGTCGCTGACAAACAATCAAAATCTCAATGTCAAACACACAGCGCTGTTGTATATGTATCAATCGGCATTTGATGCCAAAGACTTCAAGTCTGCGGAGATTTTTTTGAATAATATCCACCAAAGCGCGCCCGGCTCTCCCTACAAAGAAATCGCCCACGCAAAATTAATCTACCTTTCTTTCATCCAAAACGACACCAGACTTTCGCAGATATTGTCCTCGAGTTTTGAAGATATGTACCCCGAGTCCGAATATATCCACGAGATACAATATTTCATCGCAGCCAATCACCTCGCTCTGGGCGACACCGCCGCCGCCAAAAGCTACGCCGCCCACCTCCCCAAAGACAATGTACGCCTGCAGAGGCTGATGGGCGATATAGCCATTCAAGAAGACAGCATAGACGAGGCGCTGGGGTATTTCACGCCTATTGCGGAGCAATACGGTATCTATCAAGACGAGGCTCTCTACAAATCCGCCATCCTCTACAAACAGCAATCCGACTACAACAATGCTCACACTTATCTCGACAGAATCCTAAAATACCATCCCAACTCCAGATATTACCACAGAGCCGACGCCGAATTGGCCAGCATTAATATACTCCTGCAGAATTACGACGACGCTTTGTTTTATTATTTGAGGGAGAGTTCGGGTACTGGGCGTAGCAAGGCGTTTGCGCTGTTGAGGACGGCGGAGATACATTTTTTGAAAGGCAACACCCAAGCCGTGCAGAGGACGGCGCGGCGCATACAAAACGAATTCCCCTACAGCTCTTTCGCCAACGAATCCCTATATTGGCTGGGTCGTTCTTATGTTTTGGAGAGGAATTTCGCAGACAGTATCGTTATATTTGACGATTATCTTCTCCGCGAGCCTCAAGGTCAAAAAAGAGACGAGATAATGATATTTCTCGGTCATTCCTACGCCAATGTATCCGACCCCGCAAAGTCGCGTTATTATTTTCAAGAGATAGTCAACCGCTCCACCAACGACCACCTTATCAGGCAGGCTCTGCTGGGGCTGGGCAGGAGCTACAACACCCAAGAACCTCAGCGTTCGCTGGCGTATTTCGACAGGGTGTGGCAGGCTTACCCCGACAGCGCCGAGAGCTGTCAGGCTTTGTATTATTCCGCTGCGACCCGATATAATCTAAGAGCAAACGACGAATCGCTGGAGCTTTTCAACAAACTAATCAGCAATTACCCCGAGTCGGATTTTTACCCCGATTCCGTGCTGGCTGTCGCTAAACTGCAGTTCAAGTCCGACAATTTCGACGGCGTGCTTGATATGAGCGCTATAGAAATAACCAAAGACAACAAAGAACTCATATCCGAATTCAAAGAACTTCAGGCTAGGAGCTTGTTTAGAGTGTACAGATACGAAGAGGCTCTACCGCTCTACGCCGAAGCCGAAAAACTCACCACCAACAAAACCCGCAAGACGGATTTGTTTTTGGCGGAGGCGTCGGCTCTAAGAGCTATGGGACGCCACAAAGAAGCCGTCGTCAAATACGAACTCTACATGAAACAAAACCCCGAAGAATTAATACAGGCTGAGATAGTGTACAGTTATTTGGAGATTCCCGAGACTGCAAAAGCCGAAAGGAGCGCCGCCCAGCTTGAAGACCTCTTCCCGAACAGCGTGTATCTTTCCGATATTTATTTCAAATTGGCGGACGAATTTTACGCCGCGCAGAGCTACCGCAAGTCAGCTCGTTACTATGCAAAAGCTGGGCTGTACACAGGCGATAAAGACCTCAAGGGCGACATACTTTTGAGAGAGGCGTGGAGCAGGCACGCTTACAAAGATTCAAGTACGAGAAATATTTTGGAAGCATTTTTGACAAATCACCCCGAGCATTTCGGCGTGTCCGATATAAAACTAAAACTAGCAGGCATGATAAACACCGCAGAAGGACGCGACGCTGTATTGGCGGATATTATAGAGTCCCACCCTTATTCTATAGAGGCGGAAGAGGCCAGGATTGTCTTCGCGGACAGATTGGATAAAAATACGGATTTGTCCGTCTATGTAGAAAAAATCGCCAACACAAGCGATAAAGCATTAAAAGCAAAATATATGTACAAACTCGCCCACAAACTAAATCAAGAGGGCGACCACGAGTCGGCTTTAACTATTTTTAAGGATATACACGCTATGAGGGATTCCGTGCATGGAGCGGATTCGCTGTTGATGGCGGGCGATATGCTGTCTCAGAAAGAAAAATACGAAGACAGCCTGCAAATGTATATAGTGGTGATTGCCCAGTACGATGAAAAATATTATTCAAAAAGCCTTGACAGGATAATTCAGGCTTATATCTTTTTGGAAGATTACGACAACGCAGAAAAATTCAAAGAAAGACTGCTCAGCCAGTACCCTGACAGCCCCGAAAGCTTAAAGTGGCTTAGATAATTCAATAACCGTATCCGCGATTTTTTTAGCGGGGTCTGCGTTTGAGTCGGGGAAATGATTTTTATTCAAGACTTCGGGTATGCTTTTTAATAGACTGCCCAGCTCCGACTCCTGCACTATAATCGCGCAGTCCATTTTGCTGAGATACTCGGCGTTGAGATATTGATGGTTGTCAGGTGAATTGTGTATGGGTATAAAGATTACAGGCACTTTAAACAGCAAAGCTTCGGATACCGTGCCTGCGCCTGCTCTGGCTATCACAGCCGACGACGCGCTCCAAAAAGCGTCCATGCGGTTGATAAATCTAAAAAACTTCACGTCATCGCCGTACTTGTCAAAATCAGAAAGCCTGTCCTCCAATCGCTCAAACTCCACAGTGCCGAGACTCCACACCGCTTGATAGCCCATCTCCATAATGGCGGGCAGGATTTGAATGACGGCGTCGTTGATTTTTTTTGCGCCTTGAGAACCGCCCGATATACCGATGACGGGCTTGTCGTTTTGCGCTAATCCCAACAACTCTTTCGCGGCGGCTCTGTCGAGTTTCTGCGTGAAACACAGAGGGTTGCCTGTCTGTATGGCTTTATCTTTCGGTATGAATTTAGGGTCGGGGATACTGGTGAATATTTTTTTTGCAAACATCGCCCAGAAGCGGTTTGTGATTCCTGCGGCGCTGTTTGATTCGGCTATGTATAGAGGTTTTTGCAGGACTACTGCGGACAGAGCGGCGACATTTGACAGATAACCGCCTGTGATGACGACGGCGTCGGGATTGAATTCCCTTATCCTCTCAAAAGACGACGCCCAAGCTTTGTATATAGAGTGCAGCTGCCTGAAAGTATCAAGCGACGGCTTTCTCGATATGCCTTTGATGTCGACGGTGTACGAATCTTCTTTATCCAATCTGCTTATTATGTCATACTGCTTGTCTCTCTCGCTCATTATGTAGAGAGTCTTGCAGTTTTCTTTTTTGAATTGCTCATATATGGCGATTCCCGGCACTAAATGCCCGCCTGTACCGCCCCCGCTTATCAAAATATTCATAACCATTTCCTAAAATTAATTGTTTTTATATTGCTAATCTGCGAATTTCTCTTCCGCAATATTTTCCGATACGCTGTCCTCCGAAAAATCAGGCGTGAAGTTTACTATCTCTTCAAATACAGTCTGCGGCTGCTTTTTTGCAGAGTTTTCTGCGGGCTGTTTGATTACAACTTCGGGCAGATTTTCCATAGTGTTCACAAAATTCAACGGCTCTGCGCCTGCTATGTGTTCCATTTGAGATACGATTATGTTCAGTTGTACGAGGAAGTCGTTTTTTTCTTTTAAGTGCAGGCGGTATTTTTTGCCCGACACGCCGGAGTCTACGCCGTTGAGCGACCAGATTTCCATTTTATCCATATCAGGACAAAAATAATAAGCCGATGTCTCGATTTTATCCAATACAGACTGGTGCATGCCGTTGATATGCCTGTAAAACACATACACAGCGCTGTCTTTTGTGCAGATGTAATAATCGGGGGAGCGTCTGACTATCGCTATACCGGCGGGAGCAAGTCTGGCTATCAGCCTCTCAAACAAATCCTCGCTGGATGTAAAGTAATTAAACAAAAACGGATAATCCAGCCAATGCCCGCCCGATGTCATTATATTCTGCAGGTCTTTGTAGTTTGATTTTATTTTGTGGAGGTCTGAGTATTCTTTGAGGGCGGACATTTGGTCGCCTCTCATGTGCAGGATATTGGCTCTGGTGTACTTCAACTCAAAAGCCGTCTTAGGCGAACTGAGCAGAGGCAGATATTCTTCGATAAGCCCGAGACTTTCGGGGTATCTCTGCATAGACGTGCAGACGTCCACCAAATCCTTCACAGCCTGTTCTTTTTCGTTGAGATTTTTGGTAGTGGCTAGAATGTGCTTGTAAATATCATAGGCTTTGTCCCAGATTTTCAGGTTTTTGAGGGTGAGGGCGTAATTGCCGGATTTAGAACTTTCACCGATTTTCTCCAAAAACGCATAATGCCTCATAGCCTTAGGATACAACTGCATAGAAGCCAGACACTCGGCGTAGAGGTGTCTGCAATCGACTAGAGATGGATTTTTTTTCAAAAGCTCTTTGAGGATATTTCGGCATTTTTCGTACTGTTCTTGTTTGTATAGATTTAATGCGAGTTTGTAGTTTGACAATTCATTCTGCGGTACGAGGCTGACGGCTGTTCTGTAATGCCTCTCGGCTTTTTTGATGTCGCCGAGATTGGTGTATTCGTCGCCTATCATATTTTCTATGTAGACCTTATCGGCTGTGCTTAGTTCCAATTTTGTGAGCGACGATTCCAGCCACTCGACGGCTTCCTCGTGCAAGCCCTTGCTGCTGAGCGATTGAGCTACAAAACTGCGTATATTGAGAGAGCCGGCGGATTTTTGTTCTTTGGACATCTCTATGACTTTTTCGTAGTCTTGGACTTTGAAAGCTTTTGTGATTTCAATCTCTCTGTTTCTGGACGGAAAAAATTTCTGTATAAACACATAGCCCAACGAAGCAGACACAGCAACGGTAAAAAACGAAATCGATATATTCAGCAAATCCATAAAAACCTCTATTATCTGTCTATTTGTTAAACAAGAAATGCGCCACGTCGCCGTCTTTGACGACATATTCCTTGCCTTCTTGGCGGAGCAGTCCTTTTTCTCTGGCTTTTGCCCACGAGCCTGAAGAAATCAAATCATCAAAACTGACAGTCTCCATTCTGATGAATCCCTGCTGCATATCGGTGTGGATGACGCCGGCGGCTTCGGGTGCTAATGCCCCGTTTTTGATTGTCCACGCGCGGGTCTCGACCTCGCCTGTGGTAAAATACGTTATCAAGCCCAGCAGGTCGTAGCCGGCTCTGATTAGCCTGTTCAATCCGCTGTCTTCCCAGCCCAGTTCTTGTATGTATTCTTTGGCTTCTTCGTCGTCGAGTTCTGATATTTCCTGCTCTATCTGCGCCGACAAATGCAATACGCCCGCGCCCAGCTCGTGGGCTTTTTTGTTGAGGGCGTCCCAGTGCGGATTGGACGAAGGATTCGTGACCTCGTCTTCGGCTAGATTGGCGACGATGAGCAGAGGCTTGTCAGTCAGGAATCTGTAATTGCGGGTAATCGCTCTCTGTGCTGGAGTCAGCTCCGCTTGATAAATGAGCTTGTTTTCCGTGATTACCTGCTCCAAAACCGACATCAGCTCAAAAAGCTCTTTGGCTTCTTTGTTGCCGATTTTGGCCTGCCTTTCGTTTTTGGATTTTATGTTTAGAATGGTCTCGAGGTCTTTCAGAGCTAGCTCTTCCAAGATAATATCTATATCCCTTACAGGGTCTACGTCGCCGGCAACGTGGATGACGTCTTCATTTTGGAAGAGCCTCGTCATCATAATGATGGCGTCTGTCTCGCGGATATTGGACAAAAACTGATTCCCCAATCCTTCGCCTTTGGACGCGCCTTTCACCAGCCCCGCTATATCCACAAACTCCACCGTAGCGGGTATGATTTTTTTTGAGCCTGACAGATTGGACAATGCAGCCAGCCTGTGGTCGGGTACGTTGACTATGCCTATGTTAGGGTCTATAGTACAGAAGGGGTAATTCGAACTCGCTATCCCTGATTTTGTTAATGCGTTGAAAAGAGTGGATTTGCCGACATTGGGCAGTCCTACAATACCGCATGATATTCCCATAATTAAACCTCCGATTTTGTACATTATAACATAAAAACGCCGTATAAGCAATTTATTAATAACTTGAAATAACAAAAAAAAACATATATAATAATAAAAAAAATAGAGAGACTTATGCAAGCCACATTTTATTTCAGACCTTTACACCAAGAAATCAAACTATCTTATTTGTTCAATATCACCCTGCGGAATCCCCGCCCAGATGAGATGCCCGTCTTAGAGCAGAGCCTCAAAAACCTCAGCGCCCGCCTGTCCGACAAAGAAAGACGCCGCATCCTGTATACCCTGCACCCTCTAGGGGGATTCTCTGCTGACGGCAGTCTTGAGGAGCAGTTTGTGAGGGAGCTGGCGAAGATTTGGGTTTTGATTGATACAGACAAACAACTCCCTTTCGAAAAGGGCTTAACAGACTACGGTTATTTGTGCGGTTTTACGGTCGACAGCCAGTATCAACGCAACCCCTCCGGCTTTGTATGCGACCACTACACCCTAAGCCCTAGAGAGCTTCTAAGAGCCTTAAAATTGGAGCTTCCCAAAGCCGCCAAACTCACCCCCGACCTCGCAGACATAAAAGACATAGAACGCCAAGCATCACGCATGGACGGAGTAATGGCGCAAAACCACACCGCATACCGCACTCTGGCGGAGCAGTTGAGGCTGGCGGGGGAGAGCGTTTCGCCTCTGCAAAAACTCATCCACTACTGCGCTGCCGGCGAGATACTTCTGGTAAACAACAAAAAAGAACAGCCCGTAATCAGGCAGTTTTCCTCAAAGATGGCGCTGGTGAGAATGTTCTACATAAAACTGCAAAATCAGCACGACCTGCACCCCCCTGAAGATATGGCGAGGATTTTCGGAGAGATTTACCAGCTGCGTTCGGATGCGGTTCACGGTATGGAACGCAGAAACTCCCAAAACACGGCGCAGTATCTTAATGTTTTGTTCCCCACTATACGCACGGCGATACGCCTCAAAAACAACGAGCCCGTCTTGATGAATTTTATAAAAGGCATGTAATTATGAGAGTGCTGTTCGCTATACAAAGTCGTCTCGGTTCAAAAAGATTCCCCCGCAAGTCTTTCGCCGATATTTGCGGAAAACCCCTGATATGCAGGACGGCGGAGAGGATTCAAAAAATAAAACACCCCTCCGTGATAATCTGCCCCCAAAACGAGACCGCCGAATACAAAAGCTTCCTCCAAAAACACAACACAGACATAGAGGTGTTCGGTGGCAGCGAAGACAACGTCTTGGAGAGGTTTTACAAGGCAGCTCTGCACTACGGCTCTCCCGATATAATCGTGAGGGTTACAGGCGACAATCCCCTCATCTCGCCTGTGCTGGCGGAAGAGCTTTTGGAGGCTTACGAGGGCGGGGATTTGAGTCACCACATAGGCAACACTCTGGGGACGGGAGTGGAATTGATAAAATTTTCCGCTTTAGAGTACAGTTATCGGTATGCTGATGCCGATTATCAAAAAGAACATGTGACGCAATACATCTACCAAAACCCCGATTTGTTTGATATAAGAGAAATCGAAAGCCCTTATATTTTTGACTATGAGGGCAATCTCAGTGTAGATTTGGAAAGCGACATCAAAAAAATAGAAAACCTGCTCAAAGATAATCCCGACTGGGATATATCTTTATACCCAAAATAAATCTGAACAAAATAAATTTGAGCAAAATAAATCTGAGCAAAATAAATCTGAACAAAATAAATTTGAAATTTTTTTGATAGTTTTTTATAATATATTTTATAATAAAAAAATTTAATAAGTTGGAAAGAAAATGGAAACTAATATTACAACTACAACAGAAGCAGCAGCAGCTGGATTTATGACGCTGCAAAACGCGATGATTTTTTGTTTGTGCCTGGCGGCGCTATGGCTGGTAGTATTTATTATGAGCGTAGTGCTTTTTACATACTTCAAAAAATTATCAAACAGCATATACTCCTACCAAAGAGATATGGATCATAAGATTTCAGTTATCGAGTCCGTGCTGGAGCAGGTATCGAGAGACCTGCCCCTAAACGAGCATCCGGCTGTAATCACAAAAGAAAAAAAAGACATCATCGAGGATATGCTGCACGACTTCTCCGCCAAACTCCACAGCCAGATTACCAGACAGCTGGATTCGGCGCAGGACATCTGGAACGACAAATTCTCCATACTGCTATCGCTGACAGGCAAGACGGAGCAGGATTTGAAGGGTGCGAGAGACGATTATTTCAAGGATTCGTGGACATCCATCACCGAACTCCGCAAAAAATCACAGCTCCTGTTCAACGATATGCAGGAAGACGGTATTTTCTACAGACTGCAGTCTCTGTGGCTTCTCAGCGAGCTTGAGATACAGCAGGGAGACGACGCCGAAGCGTTCCGCCATTGCACCGCCGCAATCAAGCTCTACCACGACAGCAAACCCAAACTACCTATCAGCAGAAAGGTAATCTGGAAAATCTGCGAGACACTGCTCAAATCTTCGCAAAAGGCAGACCACGCCTACCAGCTGGAAACCCTCAAAAAATTCCACATCACAGCTGAAGACATCAACACGCTCTACCGCGACACCGGCGATTACAAAAACTCCGAGCTTATGCAGAAACTCGGTTCTTGGAGCGGGTCATTCTTATAATCCCGCTCTAAATCAACCCCGCTCTAAATTTAAATAAAAAACCCGCTATAAATTAATCCCGCTCTAAATTTAAATGAAAAGCCCGCCATAAATTTAAATAAAAAATCCGCCGAAAACCCGCATAACTCAAACTAAAATCTGCCGCCCCCGCAATCCCTCCCACTCAAACCACCAAATCCGAAAAAATCCCCGCAGAAATTTTCCACTAATCTAAAATCCGAAAATACCCCTCACAAATTTTCCACCAATCCACCAAATCAAAAAAAACTCCCGCAGAAAATTCCCACCAAATCATAAAATCCGAAAATCCTCTCGACTTTTTACCAAATCATCAAATCCAAAATTCCTCGCAGAAACTTTCCACCAATCCATCAAATCAAAAAAAACTCCCGCAGATATTTTTTACTAAACTGCTAAATCTTAAAAAAATCTTCGCAGAAATTCCCACCAACCCAAAAAATCCTCACACATATTTTTCACTAAACTTTCAAATCCAAAAAAATCTTCACAGAAAC
>MDSP01000268.1_pt1 | contig 11419 bp, 6 predicted proteins | sample 1005811 | NCBI WGS metagenome assembly MDSP01 (sample SAMN05526596, study PRJNA338239) | gut metagenome | isolation source: stomach gut content | host: Naso elegans | place: Saudi Arabia: Red Sea | collected 2011-04
AAACTATTCAGAACAGAGCTCTGCGGTTCTTCCTTGGAGTGCATAAGTACACTACTAGGTTAGCCATAGAAGGTGATACAGGTTGGGAAAGCTGTCTGACAAGACAGAGATGTGAGATGATTAGACTGTGGAACCGCCTAACTCAACTGCCAGAGGAGAGGTTAACTAAAAGTATATTTAACTGGAACAAAGTGCATAACCATCCATGGGTTAGAGAAATATCCTCAGTTTTTTCACTTTTAGATTTAAATGTACATTTTATGAATAATTTACAGTGCAACTTAAAGGTGGTTAAACAGAAACTGTCACTGTTACAACAACAACAATGGAAGGTGGATATTTGGAAAAAATCAAAGTTAAGAAATTATGTTCAGATTAAAAATGAGTATTCCACTGAACCATGTGTTTCATTTAATTTAAAGAAAGGACAGAGGTCCCTCTGTGCTCAGTTAAGAGCGGGTGTTTTACCTTTGGCAGTTGAGGTAGGTAGGTATAAAGGTATTCCTGAAGAACAACGATTGTGTGTACTTTGTGACTTAGGAGTTGTGGAGGATGAATTTCACTTTGTGTTTCATTGTCCACTTTACCATGGTTTAAGAAATGTTTTATTTGAAAAAATCCAAGAAAAGAATCCTGATTTGTTCTGGATCTCTGAATGTTCTATGTTATAGAACATATATATATCTACATAGATCATATATATCTATGTTGTTTAAAGAGGAGGTCGAGTATGATAATTTCCTCTACATCTCCTAGCAGTGCATACTCTATCGAAGATATGATACTTACCGACTTGCCCGAACCAGTAGCACCACAAATTAGCATGTGTGGGGTGCTGTGGCAGTTCAAGTCCCATTCGATAACATTGTCCATATTGTCACGGCCAATAGGGATAATCGCACCGCCTCCTAGAGCAGAGTCGAAGTCGCAATCCTTGTCTCGCTTCTTGGTTACATCTATTCTTACGTAGCTACTCCCATCGTATACTACTAGAATTGGTGATATACCTACATTCGATACATTGAGAGCCGCGGCAATATCAAGTCGATACCTGAATATCGGACTAATTTTAAGGCCTGCCGACGGCCGTAATAGGTATGTATCTGAACTGTATCCACTGACTGCGTGTGCTACCTCTACCACTACACCGAAGTGTCGCAGTACGTGTTCTATTTTTTCCGAATTTGTCATGTTTAGTTTGTTGTAATCCATTGCAATAAAGGCTGCTGCGTTCTTTCTGAACTCAGATATAACCTTTGGGTTAATAGTAGCTAGTGAGCTATCTTTTGTTTTTTTCTGTCGCTTCTTCAGCAACTCTTTTTTATCTTCATCGATATTGAAGTCGTCCACTTCTGTGATTAGCGTTCGCATCCAAAATTCGTACATCTCAGCGGCCGACTCGAAACTGTCGCTGTCGTTGATTATGTATATGTGGTCGGGGTCGCTAACCGCCTCAATCATACGCTTTATCGAGGCGTATAGCATCGCTTCATAGAGTCTGCGAGTGTCGTTATCAATCTCTATCTTGATTAGTTTGAGTTGAGGCGAGCCGTCCTTGTTCTTGCTCGGTTTGTTTTCCACGAACCAAACTTCGTCTACCTTTACCCCCAACCTCTTCTCCACGGCCAGCACATAGGTGATTGCCTGCTTACCTCCTGCCATCGCTCTGTCTTGCTCTGTCGAGAATTTGGCCACGCTCTTATCATCAATGATTACCGTCTTGCCGTCCTCCGTGATAACCACTCGGTCAACCACTGCATGAAGTGGTAAGGGAATATCCACACCGTACACCGTCACCCACTCCGTTATCATCTCCTCACTCATGATTATCTCGGAGAAATTGCCGTATACTTCCACCTCTGCGAGAAAATTATTCACTAGACTAACCGCTGTACTTATCGCCTTTGTGCGAGCCGCTTCAATCGAGGGCACTGTCTTGGACATATTACATAAACACAAATCCCTCTTTATTGAATTTTGGTTTAACAATAATATTGTGCACGTAGCTCAACTATTCAGTAAGGATGGTCTCCTCTACTCCTATGATGAAGTTTTATCAGAGTACAAGATCCCTGTGTCACCTGCAGATTTTGCCAAAGTCTTTGGAGCGATCCCTTCTGGTGTTTGCATGTTATTTAGATCTTAACCAAGGATTGATCTCCAGCAGTTATCCCTGTTATCTCTGACAGACACTCAAACAGGTAAAATCTGTTTTCCCAGTAACTATGGTACTAACAACAGATCAATCAGAGCTCTGTTTCAAAGGGATGTTATTACAGGTCCTTATGTGGTGTCATACTGGAAAAAATTTGTGGATAATATAAACTGGAAGAAAGTCTGGCTTCTACCTAATCGATATTTAATAACCAATGCACTGAGAGAAATCTCTTTGAAAATAAATTCATAAATTCTATCCAACCAACAAATCCATTAATAGAAGTTTTAGAAGAGACATTGATGTGAAATGTAATTTTTGCCATGAACATACTGAAACTGTTACTCACTTATTTTTGTCAAAAGTCTCTGGGATAATATTTGTAAGTTTTTTACTGACATATTGATAAAAGCTTTATCTTGTTTTGGAGGAATGTATTGATTGGATTTGTAGATTCTAACTTACATAAGGAAAGTCTCATATAACATGAATGATTAGCCTCATTATAATGGCCAAATTTCATATCCATAAATGTAAATTCACACATAGAAAACCATGCTTTATTTCATTTTACAACGATTCAAGACAATACATTCACTCAATCCAACACTCTCAAAATCAAAAGGCTGTTAAAACTGTAACTTCTTGTGAAAGCTTTCATATTTTCCGATGAACCGTTACACTCGCCCCCTAGCGTAAAGTATCAGGATGAAAGACTTTTCTTTCTTCTGTTGATCCTGTTCCTGATCATTTCTTCGCCAGAAATATTTACACTGTAATGATTTACTTCTACTTTAACCTGTGTTAACCTATGTTGTGTAAATAAAGCTGCTTTAAATAAAAATGACCACACAAAGATGTTTGCAACTTAAATGAAAAAAAGATTTTTTCTTTTGTGTACTGTATGCAAATATTCTTCATCCCTTAGGCAGTATCATTCTGTTAGTCACACTGAAAATCTGAAATAAAATCTCTACTGTGTCAAGCAGCTTTTAATGTATTGAGTCAAGTCAGAGTGATTTTTGGAGGGGACCAGCCCAACACATGAGTGTGTCCATCACTGACTGACTGACTGAGCACAGTTTAGTGAACAGAGTGTGTTCGGGTCTTTCCGTAGCTCCTCCGCTTTGCTTGTAGCATGTATCCACGCCTCCCAGCCACAACGCTGCAGCTGTTTCACTCAATGCGAGCAGAGTTGAGAAGCAGGAGTTTGAGGAAGCAATTTTGTTCCAAAACTCTGCTTCTCATTCCCTCCTGATGTCGTGTGTCCTTCAGAGGAACGCTGATTTTTAACGTGGTAATTGTGTTTACCGATCTAATTAGGTCTGTTTATATTTGAGAGGAGACGATCTCTGTGGATCAGTTTTTAGACAGTAACAGGCACAGCACGCTAGCTCTGCAGCTAACAGCTCACTGTTACAAACTAGCTCAAAAAGGGAGCTGTCTGTATGCTGTTTAGCCGTTCAGCTTAGCTTTCCATGAATCTAAAATCTGACAAACTCTTGTTTACTGAGACAACCAGCCCCTCCTCTAGCAGCAGCACAGCAAGAGGAGAGAGGAGATCCGATACTGAGCCTTTCTTTCTTAACTTCACTCAGAATTGTTTGATGTCATGAATATGATTACATTTATCAACATTTTAGATTTGTTTCCAATGACATATTATTGACTTTATTTAGAAACATTTGGAAATGCACTCAGAAGTACCGAAGCACTGTGCGGTGTATAAATATCCTCATATGTGAAAATTAGAAAAAAGATAACAGACCCACAGAAGTCTTCATCCCTCTCACTGCACCACATAATGCAAACGCCCTACTGGATACACACATTAAAAACCCTTACCCCTTTGGGCCTGAATGATGAATTATGACTAAATGTAATGCTTTAAAGTAAGCCTGAGCTATTTTTTGTTGTTGCCTTATACTGATGTTCTGTCCATTTTCAGACATAATCTTTCAACTTATGCCTGAAATAAGATTCTGTCCGTAACAAGATGAAACTACTCATTTGACACCTCGTGACCTTTTTCCTTGTGTATAATGGACTTTGTATAGGGTATTTTTCATGCTGGGGTTTGGCAGAGGCTATGTAGAATAGATCATTTGTTTTTCCTGTCCTGCTTGGCTCCTGTTGTACTTAGCTTTTGATTTGCCACTTCATGTTCCACAAGCTTGATCTGTTCATCTTCTGTCCTCACCTGACAGATTTACCTCATGTGGTGATCTAATGGGAGTCTTCCTTTTATTGTTTAGATTTGTATTTTGTGTACTGATTGTTACGTAGATTTGAATTTTCTACACTGTTTGTAATGAATTATTGTATATCTGTTTTCCTACATTTCTATGCAAACTGATATGTCTTTTTACAGATGTTTGGCACTGACCTACATTTAACTTACTGGAGGAGGAGTTCACTTTGAACCACATGGTGTAATCAGTTGGCCATCAATGAGACTTATGTCTTGATTGGTAATTGTGGACCGTGCCTCTTGTTTAAAAAGTTGTGTTTTTCACTCTGTCAGCATCTACCTGATGAAGGTCTATGACCGACATGTTGTAGTTCATTAAATTTTATCTTGTTTTTCCAAGTATTGACAGTGTGCGGGTGTTTACTTTTCAGTTTTCCTCCATAAAAGTAAAAAAATCCATTACCACTCAAACGACTGCTGTTTTTATATCATATGGCAATGTACATAATATAGCATACTTATATACATAATAAAATATAGATATAAACACTGTGACTAGCATACTATTATAATGGTTCTATGTAAACAGCAGCTGATGTTTGTCACACTGCTATACAAGAAAGTCTTTTTTTTAGCCTGTCTGTCACACTTTAATGATAAACATTTTATTTACATCTGATTGGAATACTGGGTGATCACAAGCAGTAGATCTACATAACATGGTGCATTTCACTTTACGTGCAGACTAGGAACTATAAATTTAAAATAAGAAATCAGAGCATTTCCTTGTTGTTGATCCAGTTTATTTCAGTGGTTAGCATCAGCATAATAAACATTTTCAGAGTATGTAGGTGGCTGGTCAGTCATTCACAAAATCTCTATTTTAGCAACTCTATATTTTTGTTTCAGGATGAAGCCAAAACTCATTTCAATCATTCATGTTTCTCATGAATTTATTAAGACAAAGAACTTCATTCAAGGCAAGGTATGGTGGGAGGTGATGGTCACATGTGTTGTGCAGCATCATGTCAACCAGGGATGCTGCAGCATGTTCTCCAGGGAGACCCTCTGCTCTGGGTTCACCACCAAACACATCCTCAAGAACTCCTGGCAGTCTGGGATAAGAAACAACAGAGCAAAAAGCAATGAGACTTGTGGAAGCTGCACTGATGTATTCTTGCACAAAAGAAAAAGCTTTGCACACTTCTTATCTAGTATGCAGGCTAAAACTCAGGTACAGTATTGACAGTAGCATTGTCTTACCTTGGGACACATGTAGCCAAGTTATCTCACTGAGGAATCTCACTTTTGTGCAGAGAAACTCAGACGTGCTAAAATCTTTGTGTCTAAAAAGCAGTTCATACAGCAGCGTATCCAGCTGCCAGACCGTGGTGGGGCCGGCCTCATACCTCCCTGTTATATAATATTCTGGAGGAGCAAATTCAGGGGTTCCTACAATACACAACAATAGAAGAGGAGCCATATTTAAATCAAAGTCATCACACCACACATCCACAGATGGATGAAGAGCAGAAGCAGAAACAGGATGTCGTACCAGCGAATCTGCGGAAAGGCTTCTCTCTGATAAGGCACCCACATCCAAAGTCGATTATCCGCACTCGAGGGCCATCAGAGTGCGTCTCAACCAGGACATTTTCTGTCTTGATGTCCCGATGGAAAACTCCTGCCGACTGCATTTTAATGGCTGCTTCCACCAGCTGCTTCATGATGTTCTGAGACACAGAGAAACAAAATGAAGAACGGACTTCCTGATTATGTGACAGTGATGCAGCATTTATATGAACATCTTCCTCAAAGTTCATTTCAGTGCATTTGACAGGACTGAACTGAGCTGGCAATAATTGTAACACAGAGAACAGCACAATGCCAGGATGCATGGACAAAACTGCACACTGCAAATAACATCACTGCTGAGACATCAGTGAACACAAGTTTGTCATCCTTTGGGAGTTTCACACATTGTGGAAAGAAAAAGGTTTGACTACAGCAAAATAATTTGCTTGACAACATAGAACACATTGTAAAAATGGCTAACAAATGTGTATTTTTGGCTTTGGTTAAGGCCAAATGCAAAAAGCTGTAGGTGTGATGGCAGCAGCTCAGTGCAGCTTGAAATAAACACCACAATCTAACATACAAACATGCCAAAAACAAACTTCAGTACCTTTGCCTGATTTTCCTCCAGAGGACCTCCGTTGTTGAGCATGTACTTGTACAGGTCAACAGAGGGGACTGGTCTTTCCATGACCAGGAGAACCTCCTGATCCGTTTCATACCAGTCCAACAGAGCCACGGCTGCAGATTCACTGGGCGACTCCAGTCCTCCTGTTACTTTTAGCATCAGGAGGACCTCAGTGGGGATCTTACTTTTCTTCCCATTGATGGCCTATAGGAGAAAGCATATAGGACAAAACCATTTGAGTACATGCGCATGTGTGTGTGTTCAATAACAAAGTAACAAGAAAACAAAAGAATTATTTCACCAGCTGCTGCTGATAAGCTCACCATTTTTTGATTCGGCAGGTCTTCTTTCCGGATGTGTTTGATTGCCACCTACAGGACAGAATCAACAGCACTTTGTTTAGCACAGGGAGGGATGACTGTGTGTGTGTATGTTTGATCTGAGAATACTGACGTAATACTTACCGGATGATTATCAGCTCGACTGTAACCAGCATAGACTGAGCCGAAGCCTCCTTCTCCGAGCTTGTCAAGCTGCACGTACTTGGCCTCAAAGTCTGCAACACACACATTCATTTTTTACTGTCAATTTCTTCATGTGCAAATCCAAAACTTGTGTCTGTTTTAATTACAGTTTGCTTCACATTGTGTCTCTTTTTGTTCTTTTCAGACATATCATTGTCAAGAGTTAGAGAAGATCAACACCACTTTAATGTATGCTGGAAACATGTAGCTACGGACATCTGCAGGTTAGCTTGTCGTAAGACTAAAGAAAGAGACAATCAGCTACACTGAAACTCCTCAAAGGTAACAATACTACGGAAGTAAATTTGGTGCAAAACAGGTGAGCACCTGTGACAGTGGATTTTGTAGTTGTAGAAAATAGTTACACATGTGTAGCTCTACAAGTGCACAAATCATTTCTGCTCCACACATAGCCAGATATTTGGTGCAAAACTCATTTGTGTGTCCGTGAGCCAATTAACAGCATTTGTGACTCGTAGATTCAAGCACTTGTACCTATTGACCTGTAACTGTACTGGAAAAGTAACCATGGAAAAAAATTAGTTGTGAGGAAAATATCCGGCATGTTTTCTCTACTCTCATTACATTACTCGTTACTCTCATTGAACAAATTCACATACTGATTTGCAGAGGTACAAATTTTGTCCATTACTTTCACATTATTTGATACAGGTGTGTAGATGTGTGTTGCCCCACATTTGCTGCAAAAATTGTCGCAAAAGTGTGAACATATGAGTTTCATAATCTGTAACTTGTGGAATAGCATTTGTGCATCTGTGATTAAGTATTTGAGAGGCTGTAACTGTAGTTTTGTGTTTGCAACACAAGTGTGTGTTTGCACAAGTTTGCAACTCCTACACCATTTTCCTCTGTGAACTACAAAATCCACTGTCACAGGTGCTCACCTGTATTGCACCAAGTTTACCTCCATACAAAACCTGCCTTCTACCACCTCTAAAGCTCACTCATTGACATCTTATGTCTTGTTTGTTTTTACGATGGGTTTTGTGCCCAACTGTTTCTTTGCCAGGCAGAAGACAGGAGTGGTGCTTGCACTGAGATACAGCACAAAAACTCATTTCATTTATCTTTCACCCTGTTAGCTTACCTTTGCTGGTGTTGAAGGGGTACAGCGAGCTCCCGTTGTCCTGACTGGACGTGGAAGGGCTGCAGGCCCTCGTGGAGAGGTCACAGCCGCTCTTCCTCCTCGTCGTGCTGGGAGTCTCTAGTGCAGCACTGGCCTCCTTCAAAACCTTTTTCTCTGCTGACACCTGTGTGGGTCCACTAGAGTTGGTGCTGGTGTCTCCAACCCTCTGCCTCTTCCCAGGTGTCTCAGCCTCAGAGTCAGCCTTTCTTTTGGTGCCATGAGCCTTAACAGACTCCACTGGCACCTCAGAAGGGTTGCAGGTGTCTGTCCTGCTGCTGCAACCCTTCCTCTTCTTTAGGGGGGACTGTCTGTCAGTACTTGACTTTCTTTTTGTCCCCCTGGCCCTCACAGCTTCCACTGCCACCTCAGTGGTTTTACTGGCACCCCTCTGCCTTTTGCTGGATGACTCAGGACTTGCAGAGGCCTTTCTTTTACGTCCGTACAGACTGCAGTGTTGCCCCGTGCCGATGTTTGGTTGGCAGGTGCTGTCACTGCTCTCTACAAATGATAAACACACAGTCAACATAACTTATTGATATTTGATGGTCTTGTTTAACTCTTTCTTATTTTCAACAACATGGAAACTAAGGTCCAGGAAAGACTGAGAGAAGGTCACATCTGTGTTTTTAAAAAGTTAATTGCAGCACAGAAAACTTTGACTTCCTGCATGAAAGCTGCTCTACATGCCACCCTGACCCAAGCAGCCTCCCCGCAGGAAGTGCTTGAAGTAGTTGAATACCTGACATAAAATTACCTCTATTAAAGGAAATTAAAATATGAATTAATGAACTAACAGATTATAAATATGTTTAATGAAAAATACACCAAAAGAAACTTTTTGCAGTGCATGAACAGCAGCTGCAGCTTTTTCCTGGAATTTCACACTTACCTAAGTCATTCTTAGAGAAGATTGGAAAAAGATTCTTAAACATTGTTGCGCTTATGTTGCTTTGTAAATGTGCTCAAGATTCAATATCTGTCAAATAAGTGACGTTGGTTCACCAAATCTTCAGTCTTACTCAGCCGCTATTCGAAATGCTACTGGAATCCTCTGGAGCTTTGTAAGTCAGAGTTCCATTCTGTAAGAGTTCTGCTATGACACTGTTGTGACATCACAAATAGGCTTGAATAATTCCAAGTATAAATCAAATCAAAACAAAATAAAAAAAACTAAAATATTGGTTGTAAAATACAAGCTAGTTACACTCCATAGGCTGAATTGCAGAAGGTGATGCCTTTCACCAAAGGCATGACATTTTTTTATTTTTAGTTATAAACTGTATATCCTCCATTAGACTGAAACCTTGATATCATAAGTAATGACACAAGATGTTTATTACGCGTTAATGACGCGTTTACTCAAATTAATTTTAATGCCGTAGATCTATTTTGACGCGCGATTAACGCATGCACGTTCTGTCTAGAGCTAAAAAAGATTCATCAATGCACTGCAATTGTGTTTTTCCTAATAAAACCCCAGCCCTCATCCTGCTAGCTCATGAGCAGCCGATGTTTGCAATTAAGTTACAGTGAGCTAAAAATAGAGTCAACAGCTCCGAACTAAGACAACACTTAATTACTTTGACCTAACGTTACTCCTTCTCCATCGTCTCTCCATCGCAGTTTGTCCTGCAGGTTCACTTCACCAAAACAACAGTTAGCAAGCTAAATAATTTTAATAGTTTGTTTGCTCACCAACATCATTAATATTCCCATCCAGTAATGATGATCTCTGACCGGCATTTCAGTGTTTCTGTCCACAGTCATCTTGCAGCGCATAGCTAATTTGCATAAAAAGCACATGGCTAATTTGCATATAAACTACTAAATGTTTCTGAGCACATGGTGCTCAATCAAATATATATCAGTATTTTCCGTTGATTCGAATTGCAATGATAATAAAATACAATAAAAATGCAACAATAATGAATACGTCTGCATAAAGCAAGCATATTTTTTCCACTCTCATGTTGATAAGAGTATTGAAAACTTGAAAAATATCCCTTAAAGGTACATTTAGAGCTGACAATTTAAAAAGGTGTGATTAATTTGGGATGAAAAAAGTTAAAAAAGTTAACTATGGAAATCATGCAATTAATCGCAATTAAATATTTTAATCGATTGACAGCACTGGTATATACCCTACTGTCTGTTTGTAGCATATGTGAAACAACATTGTTTATGTTGCATTCACATTAGAAACTACAGCCATAAGTTGCAGTCTGATGGATCAGTAAGCACATCTTTCTCCTTCTCTTCCACCCTTCTTTATCACCTTTGGCCCTGTTTTCTTCTTTCGTTTCCTTTATTTATGGCTCTTCTCTTCTCTTCTCATTGCATAACCTGCTTTGGAGCAGTGCCCTAGTCAATTTCCTCCTGCATGGAAAAAAACTGTTTTTTTATTTGCTTTATGCAAATACCTCCCTCCAATACTCACAACACCAGTAAAAAAAAATCCCCAGCTACATTTTTCAGTCACATTCATGTCGGCCTGTTTCCAGCTGTGCGTTTAGCATTTAAACGATGGAAGTGCTGCTGCACTCTCGCATTCTGCTCACTCCTCTCTCATGGGTTCTTGTGAGTGCTTATAGAGGCTAATTAAACAGTTTGCTTGCTAATAGAATCACAGTCTTAACCAGCCACCAGCTCAGTCGCTGGAATATTAAGGATGTCTTCAAAGGGGCTACTGTAGGTGCTTGGTTTACAGGATCACTGCTCAGCAGGAATTTATCATGCCAGTGATGTGCCACCGCCTCCATTTTTCACTGAGATTGACAGTGAGGGCACAGAGAGGCAGGCGGAGACGGGGCTGTAAATTCAACACACCCAAAGTCAGGCCAACCTTGAAAGGAGGGCACAGTGGTAGAAATGAGCTTAGGAGGAAAGAAGATGCAAGGAAATGCAGACGAGGAGAGGTCAGACTAAGGGAAAGGAACACAACCGCAAACGTAAACCAAAAGCATGGAGGATTGTTTTATTTTCTGAAGTTATATTGTTGACGTTAAGCAAATCTCCCAGTTTACATGTTTCCAGTGTGAATGGAATGGCTATATATGTTTGAGTCAGTGCTTTGTTATTCCAAACCAAAGATCTTTAAATTTGTTGCAGTCCCAGAGCAGATGGATGAGAGTTCCCTCCTCAACACCACATTTTGATCATTCACTCTCATTGCTTATCCCTTATATAACTGTGATGGGCT
>MDSP01000269.1_pt1 | contig 11407 bp, 5 predicted proteins | sample 1005811 | NCBI WGS metagenome assembly MDSP01 (sample SAMN05526596, study PRJNA338239) | gut metagenome | isolation source: stomach gut content | host: Naso elegans | place: Saudi Arabia: Red Sea | collected 2011-04
TCTGGCGTAGGTTCAGGCTCTGGCATTGGTTCTGGATCGGGTTCTGGTTCGGGTTCTGGCGTAGGTTCAGGCTCTGGCATTGGTTCTGGCTCTGGTACGGGTTCAGGTTCTGGCGTAGGTTCAGGCTCTGGCGTAGGTTCTACTTCTGGCTCTGGCATTGGTTCTGGCTCTGGATCTAATATCTCTAGGTCTAGCTCTGATTCTAGGTCTAGCTCTGATTCTGATTCTAAGTTTTCTATATCTCCTATAATACTATCCATATCTCCAACATATATATCACTATAATTTTTTAATTTACCCTCTATTACCAAAGTACCATCAATAAACAAAGTACCATAATTATAAAAAGTTGTTTCATATGGTATTGTAAGAGTATAACCTGTAGGTATCGTATGCTCAAAACCAGCACCTAGTTCATACTTATTATATACTTCGCCTTCCCCATTTTGGTATAAAATTAAATTACCGTTTACTAAAAATTCTTTCTCCTTATTACCATATCCAACTGCCACTGTTCCACTTCTAATATCCAAAATACCTTGTCCAGTAATAATTAATTCACTACTATCTCCTAAAAGTATTCCTGGTGTTGCAGAAAAAAGCGTTTCACTTTCTAAAACATTTTCCGTGTTATTTACTAAGTTGATATGTGCAACTGCACCTTTCCCTACATTTAAGGCACAACTATTTTTGATATTAACCCCATCAAATGCCATATGCACCTCTTGCCCCTCGCCAATATTTATCCCATACGATGACTGCCCATTAGTGGCGATAGTTAAAGCAGTTGATGTCGTAATAGCTAACTTCTTATTCTCATTAAATGCTACATATGACGAGTCTACATCATCTAATATCTCAAATTCCATTTGTTCCATTGCACAAACATTAGGTACTTGTCCCATCAACATAGCTAAAGATATCAAACCTATAGTCCGATTTTTTAGCACTTTGCTCATAAATTGTCCCCCTTTATTTATAATTTTCTTTATACTTATATGCATACTTGTCCCTATTTATTCCTAATCCTCAAAGTATATTTTCGGAATGTATTTATAGTATTTTCCGTTTTCTTTTGACCAATCATTTTCCAACAAACTTACTACAATGTAAGCCGCATCAACATAAAGCTCTTTATTGTATACATCTTTATCTATTACGGCAAAATTTTTGTACCAAATTTTATTATAAATAAAGTCTGCCTTAGTTTTAATTCTTTTATCTTTACCACGCATATTGTATATTCGCAAATTGTGCACTTTAATTATTTCAATCGAATGTGTTTCATTTGGAATTTCATATGAAAATAAAAAATTCTTTCTATTATATATAACACTAATATGGCTAAATTTTGGCGTACGACTTATAAGCGGCGGCAACTCCGTTAGTTTCATCGCTCCTAATATAGTAAACCTAGTAGTATCTGTGATAGTATAATTTTCTGGTTGCAACTTTGTAGGGCTTGGGATAATATCACGCACCCCAACCAAGTCAAATGGTTTTATAGGTCGTGTCCCCTTGCTATCAACAAATTTTGTGTAATGTATCGCATTTGATTGTGTTTGACTATTGTCCACTATTCTTATCAGATTGTATTCGTGGTCTAGCCCCACAACATATATATTTCCTCCAACGTCGGCTATTGCTAAAATTAATATTTTTCTCTCCATAAAAAATCACTCCTTCTATAAATATATTAACAATTTTGCGAGCATATTTCAACATAAAAAAACCGCAAAGCATTTCGCCCTGCGGTTTTTTGTTATCTATTTATTAGTTTTGGAAGTAGTTTGTAAATGTTGCTACTTTTGTTACATCATCGTATGATACTTGTAATCCCATTGCTTGTGCTACAAATCTCATTGGTGCATATGATCTCTCATCTTCTCCAATTGTCATTGCTTGATCCATTACTATTGGTGTTCCACTTACGTACATAATGTTACTTCCGTTTGAAAGTGTTATTACATCTGAACCTGTAAAGATTGTTACGTGTCCACCACTTGCAAATAAGATGTTATCTTCGTGAATGTTAAAGAATGTTGCAAGGTCTCTTACTGCTATCATCGCTCTTCCTGTGTCAGCGTCGATATATGATTTTCCAAATAAGCTTGCTACTTGTCCATTTACTGTTGCATTGTTTGTTGCAAAGTCCATTGTAGCTGTTAATCTTTCTTGGAATAACTCTTCCCCTACTCTTACAAATCCATTTAATGTTACATATGATGCTTCTAAGTCATAAGAAGTTTGGCTTGTACTATTATCATACCAAGTTCCATCAATATCATTGTATGATGATACTAACGTTCCTGTTAACGTCATATCATAGTCCCCACGTGCCACGTTTCCTAGTACGTCAAACTCTATTCCTTCTATTGTGATTTGTGATAAGTTGTTGTATCCTTGATCATCTAATCTTACTGTTAAATTACCATTTGATGCTGTATACTCTGCATTCTCACCTATATCTCCTGTTACTTCAATATCTGCTCCCATTATGTGGATTGTACTTGAATATAAGTTACTTGTGAAGTCTCCACCATTTGTGTAGTATCCACTTCTATCTGCCATTGATAGTGTTAACGTTTTTCCATCTTCAAATCCACCTACAAAGTTTTCTGTTATTACTATTTTTCCACCTGTTTGTGCTTTTACTCCTGTCATTAGTTGAATTGTTTCAAATTCTACTGTAAATGGTGATATAAATGTTGCTGCTACTAATTCACAGTCTTCAAAACTTCCTTCTTCACTTTTCGCTGTAAGTGTTACTGTCATGTCTTCTTCATCAACTGTTCCAAATGCATATCCATCATTCATTAGTACTCTTACTTCATATGAAAAATGTATGCTATCTAGTAAGTCATGTAAGTCTACTATCCATGCATCATTGTCAAATCTTTGTACTCCATTTGCATCTATCATACTGTAGTTTGCAATTGTTTTATCTAGTAATACTCCATTATCTATTGCTGCTTCAATGAATGCTTCAACATCAAAGTATAAACTTGTGTTTGCACTGTTTTTGTAAATAATTCCGTAATCTCCGTATGCACCTGAGTTACTAATTCTTGTTCCACCTGCATTAATTGTTATACCTGCTAATTGTGCATTGTAGTTACCATTTCCATTTTCATCAATTGGGTAATTTCCTTGCTTGTTATTTGTTGTTGATGATGAACCTGTTTCGTTAAAGTCCCATCTAGCCATTGTATTATTATCACCTGTTGATAATGAGAATGTTAATACATCATCTTCTTCTAATGATTCTTTTACAATTTCGTTAATGTAGATTGTAAGCAGTTTTGAATCTCTACCTGCTACTAACTCTAATTGCTCTTCAATTGAAATTAGTACTTTTGATGTTACTACTTCTGCAATTTCTAAAGTTTCAATTAAGTTTCCAGTTGTTCTGTAGTTTGTCGGATTGCTATATCCATAACCTGCAACTACGTCTGTTCCTGCTGGATATCTTTCAGATTTATCCTCAGTTGCAACAAGTGCTCTAACTCTCCAAGCATTTGTAAATACTAAATCCCAATCTTCTGCTGTTAAACTACTTCTTACTGCTGGTTGGTATCCTTCAAGACTTCTTGTTACAGTAATTTTCTCCTCAACACCAATAGCTTTTCCACTTTCATCTATATAATTACCTGCTCCATCTGTTGCAAATTTCCAGTATCCATTGTTTAAGTCATCATTATCTGCTGATACATAGTTGTGTGGTGTATTGTTATTGTTAGATACCGCTTCTGTAAATGTATACTCTGTCCAATCATATGTTGACCCTGTTCCAAATACATTGTAGTCATACACTGTTGATCCAGTCGATCTCCATACAACTTCTTCAACTAGCATTTCAATGTTTTCTCCAACTTTGTCAGATAAATCATCGATATCTATTGGAAGATTTCTAAATTCTAAATATCCTGGGCTGTTGTATAAGTTTGTTGTGTTCGTGTTTGTTGCTTGTACATACATTACTATTTCATTTCCACTTACTGCTGTTACTACTGCTGTAATATCGCTATTGTTGTAGAAACCTAATTTTCCTTCAACTATAAAGTCAGCTAATCCTGCATTTACTTGTGCTTCTGTTCCACCAACGTCACCAACTTTAAGATCCCAGTCAATATCATCTTCTAAAATGTGGAAACGGTAGTTTCTTCCTTCTTGTAACGCTCCTGCTGCTGTTTCTCTAAGCTGGAACGTTCCAAGGTTGTTTGCACCTTCTCCATCTGCTGTAAGTTGTCCCATGTTTGTTACTACTGCTGTAACTTCATCAGATAACACTGTTCCATTTGTAAGCTCAATTCCGTAAGTTTCCCCAACTTTTTCACCACCAATGATGTTAATTGACGGGTTGTACCCTGCTACTCTATATGCAAGTCTTAAATCTAACTCATCTCCTGCATACCAGTTGTATGGTGTTACTGTTAATTGAGTATTTCCAATTGTTCCTGTTGGGTTACGGTCAATTGTGTATGATAATGTGTATAGTGAATATGGATTTCCTTCCATAACTGTGTTATGTGTTAAATCTTTATATTCTCTTCCTTGTGCTTCCATTACTGTATAAGGTACGATATCCATTGTTAATGTACTTCCTTGAACAACTCTACGTACATAAAATGCATGCAACTCTTTGTCATCGTGTATATCTCTTGTAATAGTTGCATCTCCTAGTCTTAGTGCTTCTTCTTCACTAGCTTTTGCATATGCATAAAACGTTCCATCTTGTATCATTGATAAATAATCTGGTGAACTTGCTATGTTACTTGCTACTGGCACTTTTATTGCTGCTGTTGTTGTAGGATAATTAACAGCATATAATTCTTCATCAAATCTTACTCCTGCATTTGCTTCAATTGTAAATGCATCTGCTGGTCCGTGAATTGTTGCATCATAGTTATCATTGTCTAAAATTACTACTGCTGGTCTTTCTGATGCTGTTTCATTTGAACTTAAGTAAGAAGAAGTTTCAATTCCACTTCCAACGTATCCATAGTGATGTCCTAATACGTTTACTGTTGGCATATTTTCTACTGACGCACTTACTGACGCACTTGTTACAACTGGTACTGCTGTTGTTACCATTGCTGCTGCTAATACTAGTGCTAATTTTTGTCTTAATTTCATATTGTTTTCCCCCTGTTGTGTGTGTTAGAATGTCATTTTTTTATATTATTTTTTGTAGTTTTATTTATTTTGTGTGCTGTTCCCTTAACACTTTTATAATTATACACTACCTTGTTTAGTTCGTCAATATATAATTCACATCTGTAACTACCTCGTAATATATAGGTAACATTATTACAATTTACAGTAGGTAATTTTTATACCTGCTACCCCCTGCAATGCCCGTGTCCCTCAGCACATTTACAATTATATACTACTTTCTCTTATAGGTCAATAACTAAATACTAGTTGTAAAACTTATGTAATATTTACGTAACATAATACTATGTTTTCATAGTATCTATAGTATGTTTTAGTCTTAATTTCATAAGAAACATGCTCATTTTTAACCACCATACGACTTCCCCCTATGTAATACTGCAGTAATCAAAAACACAAAAAAACCACAAGGCATACGCCCTGCGGTTTTTATACATATCTATTGCTAGATAATCTTATTGATAGTAGTTTGTGAATGTTGCTACTTTTGTTACTTCATCATAAGATACTTGTAAGCCAAGTGCCATTACAACATACCTCATCGGAACATAAGATCTCTCATCATCTCCGATTACCATAGCTTGATCCATAGTGATTGGTGTACCACTTACATACATAATGTTGCTTCCATTTGATACTTCGATTATATCTCTTCCGTTAGAGATTTTTATAGATTCTGCATCAAATATTATATTCGATAAATCTATATTACAAGCATTTACTAAATCATTTATAGCTAACATCTCTCTTCCTGTCTCTATATCTATATATGGTTTTCCAAATAAGCCCTGATGTCTACAAGATCTATTGATCGTCAACTCACCTGTTGAAAAGTTTATAGTAGCTTTAAACTCTAATTCTGGGGTTAAGTTCGTTAAAATTTGCCTTGCTTGATTTAGCTTATTTATTTGTTTATCACGTTTAGATGTTTTAAATATATTTACTAATATACTTATAGAAACTATTATAAAACTTAAGCCTAATAATCCATTTATAAAGCATTTAATACTCTTGACACTAGAAATAATATCTATTCCTTCAATCGCTATAAACACTCCTGCAATCGCTATCAACACTGTAACATTATACTTCAATTCATCTTTAAACTTTGTTGATAATTCCTTAATTTCTATAATTAACCTATCTATTTCATCAATTAATTTACTAACTTGATCCTTATCCCCATTCACTATGTCGATAAGAATTTTTTTAAGTTCAAAATCTACTTTTCCCCATGCATCTATTTTATGTTTAAGCATATGTATCTCTAATAAAACTCTTTCCAATTGTATACTATAGTTCATTATTTTCTCCTTATATGTAAAAACACACAAGGCATTACGCCCTGTGTGTTAAATAATCTTATTGATAGTAGTTTGTGAATGTCGCTACTTTTGTTACTTCATCATAAGATACTTGTAAGCCCATAGCTTGAGCTACATATCTCATTGGAGCATATGATCTCTCATCATCTCCGATTACCATAGCTTGATCCATAGTGATTGGTGTACCACTTACATACATAATGTTGCTTCCGTTTGTTAATGTGATTACGTCTGAACCTGTGAAGATTGTTACGTGTCCACCACTTGCAAATAAGATGTTATCTTCGTGAATGTTGAAGAATGTTGCAAGGTCTCTTACTGCGATCATAGCTCTACCTGTGTCAGCATCTATATATGATGTTCCGAACAAGCTTGAGTTAACATTTGTACCATTTACTGTTGCAGTGTTTGTTGCAAAGTCCATAGTTGCTTCAAGACGCTCTTGGAATAATTCTTCCCCAGCTCTTACAAATCCGCTTAATGTTACATAAGAAGCTTCTAAATCATAAGAAGTTTGAGTTGAACTGTTATCATACCAAACGCTATCAATTGAGCTGTATGAAGATATTAACGTTCCTGTTAATGTCATATCATAATCACCACGAGCCACATTTCCAAGAACATCAAATTCAATGTTGTCAATTATGATTTGTGATAAGTTGTTGTATCCTTGGTCAGTTAATGTAACTGTTAGGTTACCGTTGCTTGTGCTAGTTTCACCGTTTTCACCGATGTCACCTGTTACTTCAAGATCTGCTCCCATGATGTGGATAGTACTTGAATACAAGTTACTTGAGTAATCTCCACCGTTAGTATAGTATCCACTTCTATCAGCCATTGTTAACGTTAATGCTTTACCATCTTCAAATCCACCAACAAAGTTTTCAGTGATTACGATTTTTCCACCTATTTGAGCTTTAACACCTGTCATAAGTTGAACAGTTTCAAACTCTACTGTGAATGGTGCTATAAATGTTGCTGCAACTAGTTCACAATCTTCAAAGCTTCCTTCTTCACTTGAAGCTTTAAGTGTTACATACATATCATCTTCATCAACGTTTGCGAATGCATAATCATCATGCATTAGTACTCTCATTTCATATGAGAAGTATACGCTGTCTAATAAGTCATGTAATGCATCTACCCAAGCTGTTTCATCAAATCTACCTGTTCCATCATTGTAGTTAGCAGTTGTTTTATCTAATAATATTCCATTGTCTATTGCTGCTTCAATGAAAGCTTCTACGTCGAAGTATAAACTTGTGTTTGCACTGTTTTTGTAGATAATTCCATAGTCACCATACTCACCAGAGTTGCTGATTCTTGTTCCACCAGCATAGATAGAGATACCTGCTAATTGTGAGTTGTAATATCCATTGTTATTTTCATCAAATGGGTAATTTCCTTGTTTTGTGTTTGTTGTTGAAGATGAACCTGTTTCATTAAAGTCCCATCTAGCCATTCCGTTTCCATCAGCTGTTGAAAGGTTGAATGTGATTACATCATCTTCTTCTAATGACTCTCTTACAACTTCGTTGATGTAGATTGTAAGAAGTTGTGAATCTCTACCTGCAACTAACTCTAATTGCTCTTCAATTGAGATAAGAACTTTTGAAGTTACAACTTCTGCGATTTGTAAAGTTTCGCTTAAGTTTCCAGTTGTTCTGTAGTTTGTTGGATTGCTATATCCATAACCAGAAACTACGCTTGATCCTGCTGGATAATTTTGCTCGAAATCCTCAGATGAAACAAGTGCTCTAACTCTCCAAGCGTTTGTAAATACTAAATCCCACTGAGCTGATGTCAAGCTATTTTTAACAGCTGTTTGATATCCTGAAAGACTTCTTGTTACAGTAACTGTTTCTTGAACACCAATTGAGTTTCCATTTTCATCTATATAGTTACCATTTCCATCTGTTGCAAATTTCCAGTATCCAGAATTTAAGTCATCATTATCTGCTGATACATAGTTGCCATTAGTAGAAACAGCTTCTGTAAATGTATACTCTGTCCACTCGTCTTTGCTTCCTGATCCAAATACATCATAATCATATACTGTTGAACCATCTGCTCTCCATACAACTTCTTCAACTAGCATTTCAATGTTTTCTCCAACTTTGTCAGAAAGATCATCAATGTCTACTGGAAGATTTCTAAATTCTATATATCCAGGGCTGTTGTATAAGTTTGTTGTATTAGTGTTTGATGCTTGAACATACATTACTATTTCATTTCCACTTACCGCTGTTACAACTGCGGTAATATTACTGTTGTTGTAGAATCCTAATTTACCTTCAACGATAAAGTCTGCTAATCCTGAATTCACTTGTGCTTCAGTTCCACCAATATCACCAACTGAAAGATCCCAATCAATGTCATCTTCTAAAATGTGGAAACGGTAGTTTCTACCTTCTTGTAATGCACCTGCTGCTGTTTCTCTAAGTTGGAATGTTCCAAGGTTGTTTGCACCTTCTCCATCTGCTGTAAGTTGACCCATGTTTGTTACAACTGCTGTAACTTCATCAGATGATACAGTTCCATTTGTAAGCTCAATTCCATAAGTTTCTCCAACTTTTTCACCACCAATGATGTTGATTGCTGGGTTGTATCCTGCAACTCTATAAGCAAGTCTTAGGTCTAACTCATCACCAGCATACCAGTTGTATGGAGTTACTGTTAATTGAGTGTTTCCAGTTGTTCCTGATGTTGGACGGTCAATTGTGTATGATAATGTGTATAGTGAATAAGCTCCACCTTCATAGTTACTATTAGTTAAAGTTCTATAATCTGCTGGCGCTTGATCATAAGGTATTATTTCCATTGAAAGTGTACTTCCACTAATAACTCTACGTACATAGAATCCGTGATAGTTTGTTGCACCTGCAATATCAGTTATACTATAATCTCTTAATCTTAACAATTCTTCTTCAGTACTTTTTGCATATGCATAAAATGTATCATTAGAAATCATTGATAAATAATCTGGAGAGCTTGCTACGTTGCTTGCTACTGGTACTCTTATTGCTCCAGTTGTTGTTGTATAATAATCATTAACATATAATTCTTCATCAAATCTTACTCCTGCATTTGCTTCAATTGTGAAACTATCTGCTGATCCGTGAATTGTTGCATCATAGTTATCATTATCTAAAATTACTACTGCTGGTCTTTCTGATGCTGTTTCATTTGAAGATACATAAGATTCAATTCCACTTCCAACATAACCATAGTGATGTCCTAATACTGTTACTGTTGGCATGTTCTCAACTGAATAGCTAACATTTGCACTTGTTATAACTGGCACTGATGTTGTTACCATAGCTGCCGCTAATACTAATGCTAATTTTTGTCTTAATTTCATTATTTTAGTCCCCCTTGGATTTTTTGTGTGATTTTTATAAGTTTTTGATTTAATTTCTAGTTTTTATTTTTTATGTTCGACTTGGCTGTCCTTCGACTATGTGATGCTCAACTCTGATGTCAATTAAATAATTATTTTTTCTACATGTTGTACTATTACATTATAGATTATAATATCTTATCCCCTTAAAGTCAATACTCTTGTAGTTATTGTAACTTTACTGTAATATTAAATAAACATTTCACCTACCCCACACCCCTTGTTTATTAGGTTTGTTGCGTGGTTTATCAATCCTAACATTACAGACTGATTTTACAAAAAGTTTACACAATATATAGTATTTTTGCTACCTGCTACAATTTCAAGCTTATCATAAGAGATGCGACTTATAATCTATTATAAATATTATTCATTGCATTTAACTGCTTATAATGCAATGCTTTTATAATCATAGATCGTTACATCTACCGTGTTTAATGCGTTTTGTAGCTTTTGTTACTCAACTTAACTGTTTATTGCTGTAGTAGTTTTATTTAATTGAACTTCAATAGATTTATTTCTTACAAACCTATTACCCTTAACACATTTATAATTATATACGACCTTACCCTATCCGTCAACAACTTAGTATCATATGTAAAACTTTTGTAATATTTCAGAAATATTACAATCCTATTTTTCAGTATCAAATGTACCTTAAATCCTTGATTTTATAGGGCGTATACCTAGTTTTGTATGTTATACGACTTTCCCCTACGTAATATTACGGTAACAAAAAAAATGCAAAAAATAGATGCGACTTGGGATTTATCGCACCTATTTTAAGATTATTGGTTTAATTTATCTATTATTTCTTGCACTACTTCTAACGGTTGTTTCAGTTCTATTGCTATTTCTTCCGCTGTCATTTTAAGATAATTAAATAGAGTTTTTATCTCTCCTTCTTTTCTTCCTTTTATCTCTCCCTCTAATCTTCCCTTTATCTCTCCTTCTTTTCTTCCTTCTTCTCTCCCCGCTTCTCGTCCTTTTTCCTCTGCGCCCCTAAGCAAACTTATACGATCTAATCTTGCTTTCTCTCTCCCCTCATATAACAGCCTTGCTTGCGGGTCGCTTGTTATATAGTCTATCGTACTCTCAACGTACGCCATTGCTGGTTCCATCTCTATCAACTCCTTTATTTCATTCTCATCAATGTCTTTTTGCAACAACTTTAGCCATCTTGTTATTGGCAACTCCTTAAAGTTTTCTCCCACCTGCTCTATAAACTTTGGATACTCAATAAAGTGTATTTCCATCACGTCTGTTAATATAATTTCTGTTTGGGTATCTTCTCTTAGGTGAAACGTTGATAAGTAACTATCCGTACTAAGTAAATTAAAATCTAATATGTTGATTGTTATTACTTTTGATAATTCTTTGTAGTCTTCACCTTTTTTGATACCTTCTGTATACAGCTTGCTCCAATAAAACACTGTTCGTTTTTCCATATTGTGTTGATCTCTTATTTGGATTTCTATATTCACTACAGTTCCATCTTCAAGTTGTG
>MDSP01000271.1_pt1 | contig 11405 bp, 14 predicted proteins | sample 1005811 | NCBI WGS metagenome assembly MDSP01 (sample SAMN05526596, study PRJNA338239) | gut metagenome | isolation source: stomach gut content | host: Naso elegans | place: Saudi Arabia: Red Sea | collected 2011-04
ACTTTTTGAGCTTTTAAATAACCATCTAATGTAAGTTCGCATCTAAAGTTATTTGGAAAATCACTTTTTTCTCTAACGATAAAACCTTTAACCCATGACTTTTTAGCTTCCATGTCATCTAAGTTAACACCATAATTTCCGACTAATGGATATGTCATAACTACAAATTGACCACAGTACGATGGATCCGTTAAAATTTCTTGATATCCTGTCATACCAGTATTAAATACTACTTCACCAACAGCTTCTTTTAAATAACCAAATGCTTTTCCTTCAAAAACAGCTCCATTTTCTAATATTAGTTGTGCTTTCATTTATTTCATCACTCCTTGTAGGTCATCTCTCATTGTAAGTACCGCTTCTCTTGACGCTTTTGCAAAGTCTTTTTCATCTATATTTTGGATTTTATATGCCGAAATTATACCTCTTGACGAATTAACTATTGCTCCCTGATTATTTTTATCAAAATATCCTTGTAGGTCACTAGCCGTTCCACCTTGTGCACCATATCCTGGAACTAAGAAAAATGTATGTGGCATTCTTTTTCTTAAGTCTTCACCTTGTTCTTTATAAGTTGCTCCAACAACAGCACCTATTTTGCTATAACCAAATTCACCAATTAAGTTTTCGCCCCATTTTGATACTAAATCAGCAACATAATGATAAATTGGTTGTCCATTTGATGTTAAATCTTGAACTTCAACGCTACTTGGGTTGCTAGTTTTAACTAGTATGAACAATCCTTTGTTTAGCTTGTCACAGTGGTCTATAAATGGTTCTATCCCATCATATCCCATATATGGATTTAGCGTAACAAAATCTTCGCCCCACAAGTCAAACTGTTCACCTTCGATAGATGTTCCACCTATATGACTTGCATATGCAGCAGCTGTTGATGCAATATCTCCTCTTTTTATATCTCCAATTATAACTAAGTCTTTAGCTTTTGCATATTCAATCGTTTCTATATATGCTCTTATACCTTCTAGTCCATATTTTTCGTACATTGCAATTTGTGGTTTTATTGCAGGGATTAAATCTGCGGTTTCATCAATAATCATTTTGTTAAATGTAATATACATATGGGCAACTGCCTTAGGAGTTTTACCAAACAAATCTATAGCTTCTTCTCTAATAAAATTTGGTATCATCTCATAAGTAGGGTCAAGTCCTACTACTGTCGGATTTTGCTTTTGTGCTATTTTGCGTATTAAATTATCAATCATACAATTATCCTTTCTTCTCTTAAGACAAATTTTTACAAAAAAAATAACAACGATTAGCATTGTTATTAGTTTTAATATATATACTAACGTATAGGCTATAATATACCCATAGACCTACATATTAAAAATACAAATTAGTTCAGCCAAAATATGCTAAATATAAAGAAAATTCTTTTGTTAAATTCTTTCCATATTCTAGCATAAAATGACTTTAGTTGTCAATCGTTTAAATAAGAAAATTATATGATGATTTTTTAAACTTTTTATTGCAATTTATCAAGGTTAGTTGCAATGTTAGCTATTGTGCAACCCATTACAAACGATAACAACCCAATAGTTGTACCTTCAACGAATGATACGTTTAATAATACTACTAAACATGCTATTATAATCATTTGACATATAATTATAAACTTATACATTAAACTCTCCCCCCTTTCTACTCTATTAGCAATATATGCAATACAATAAAAAGGGTTCAATTATAAAGATAATTTATTTACTTTTAAAGTTGTAGATAGGTTTTATTATATCTATCACTTCTACAGCATCATGAATATTAGTAACAATTTCTTGCAGGTCTTTGTATACAAAACAACTTTCGTCTATTGTCCCCGAGTTCACAGAAGTGGTATAAATACCTTCCATTGATTGTTTAAACATAGATAAAGTAACTTTTTCTTTTGCACCAGAACGGCTCATAATTCTACCTGCACCATGTGGTGCTGAATAATTCCAGTCTGGGTTGCCTTTTCCAATAGCTATAATAGAACCATCACGCATATTGATAGGAATAATTAATATTTCGTCTTTCACAGCTGAGACTGCACCCTTGCGTAAAATCTTTTGATTTATGTCGATATAGTTATGTACTGTATCAAAAGATTTATAATTTTCTTCTGTAGAAGCATAGTCAATACGACCTTTCATATTACGTATAATTTCATATATCATAGCACTGCGGTTATAATATGCGTATTCAGTTGCAATGTCCATATCATGTAAATAATCGTCCATATATTTACCTTGCAAGAAACAAAGTTCTTTTGGAATCTTTATATCTTCTGAATACTTTTGCTTAATATTTTTAACAACATCATCTATAAGGTGATTTTTATTTTCTTTTTGAAGTTGTTGTATCGCTTCTTGAACTTCTTGAGCTTGTATTTGTTTGGTGTCATTTAAAATATTGTATGCTAATTTTTGGTAGTGTTCGGCTATTTGTTTGCCTAAGTTGCGACTGCCGGAGTGTATACATAAATAATGTCGTCCCTTAGAGTCATAGTTTACTTCAATATAGTGGTTGCCCCCGCCAAGAGTGCCTATTGAATCTGTTGCACGTCTTATGTTAACATGTTTTATACATCGAAGTTCTTCTATTCTAGTTTGTTTTGCGAACTTATGAGGTCTTTGGCGTACATTTGTGCCAGCAGGTACAACTTTTTTAAGCGTTTTATCAAATTCATTTATCCAATCAAGTCCTTTTTTTACTATAATCGGTTGAACTGCTACTCCACAACCAATATCTACACCAACTAAATTTGGTACAATTTTATCGCTTATAGTCATAGTTGTACCTATTGTACAACCTTTTCCCGCATGCACATCAGGCATTATAGCGATTTTAGAATTTTCGCTAATAACGTTGTTGCACACTTGTAGTATTTGGCTTACTGCTCCAGCTTCAATATTTTCAGTAAACACTGTTGCCGTTGCGTATTTTCCTTCTAATGTCAACATAAACACTCCCCATTTCTTACTAATTTAATTATTGCCACTATTTTCAAGTGATAAACACTTTTTGAAAATAAATTTTGCAGTTTCTAACATAAGGTCAAATTGAAATAATTCTGTGCAGTCTTCAGACGTATTGGACACTGAATTTACATCAATAATATACGCTTTCCCGTCATATTCAATAATGTCCATACTGCCCATTTGAATATCTAAAATATCCATAACTTTAATCGCTGTATTTTTAATATATTGACTACAGTCAGGATAAAATTCATATGTTGAGCCGTATTTATAAGCCGATAATCCGTTATCACACACGCTACGTTTTAATATAAGTTTGCACTCTTTATCAATAACTTCTATACGTGTTATAAATTCTGGCTGAATATATTTTTGAACTATCATTTCAAAAGATGCAATCTCATCTAAAATACTAAAAATATCAGTTTCTTCTTTTATAATGTATGTTAGATTTGTGCGGCCACCACAATTAGGCTTAATAATAACTGGATATTGAAGTTCGGGTATAAGGCTAGTTGAAAATATACCATAAGTATAAGGCACATCTATCCCGTTGGTTGCTAGTATATCCGTTGCTAACATTTTATTTATCTCATAAAAATGTGCATTGTAATCGTTTAGCAAAAGTATTTTATGCTCTTTTAAAAATTCAATAACTTTAGGCATTTGCTCTAATGCCTAAAAATTTTTTCTAAATTGTGCACTTGCAAATATTCGACTAACTACCAGTTGATACTGCAACAAATTATTTAATTCTAAACTTGTGTTCATGTTAATTAAGTCGGCATCAACTCCCAACTTCTTTAAATTGTCTAAAAGGGCGTAGTCTGACCACTCGCCCGATTCATATAAAATAGCAACTTTCATGTTACTTCACCTCGTTCTTTTCGCTACGTGTTAATATTGCATCAACAGGGCAAGCTACAAAACAGTCGCCACATTCATCACATCTTTCTTCAATAACGCTATATTGTTCTCCTGCTTTTATCGCCTTAAATGAACATACCGAAAAGCACTGCCCACAAGCGATACATTTATCTGTAATACAAACCGTTATTCGTGCTGTGTAGCCAGGGTAAAAATGGGGTAAACCCTCACTATCATGCTCAACATGTGAATTTGGATACATGCCACACATAGCAACTTTTTTAGTATTAACAAGTTGTTCATAAAATGGTTTAATTTGCATCGTTCTAAAATAAATTCCATCTTTGTCGTATGCAAAAAAATGTGCGATACGATTTTCTATATAATTATTATTGCCGATAGTTGAAAATGTTAAACTGCCTATCTTATCAAATTTTCCATAAATTTCTTCGATTTTCATTTGTATGCTCCTTTAGTATGATTGTAAAAATTGAGTTATCTCCTTATTATTAATACTATAAATTAATACTATAATCTAATTTATCAATATCATTACTTTCAATAATTTTTCCGTTATCCATAAATATATAGTAGTCTGCAAACTTCTTTGCAAACTCCAACTTATGCGTTACAAAAATAAAGTTAATTCCCGAATTTTTTAGTTCCATTATAGCATTTATTACTTCTTTTGCTATATCAACTTCAAGTCCTGCGGGCTGTCCGCTGTTATCAACATACGTCATAGGTGGATATTTTAGCGACATACCGACACGCAACACGTCGGATTTTTCATCTTGATTTGCATCATCAGTGCCACACCCTGATAACATTAGCGTAGCCCCTAACAAAATAATGCTAAATTTTTTCATCATCTTCTCCCTCCAAATTGCCTAAAATCATCTGTAATGTACGTCTAAATTGTTCTTTATCCTCGTTAGAAATATCTTTATATATTGTGTCGTATAGTTTTTGTGATACATCTAAAAATATGGGGCTCAACTGCTCTCCTTTTTCAGTTAGCACACAAAAAGTAACTCGTTTATCGTTTTGACACTGTTCAATTTTTACCTCCTAATAATAGTTTGATATCCAACTATTCGTTGTAATAATACATGATAACTAAAAAGTCAATACAATAAATATTAATTCTTAAAAAAGAGGTTTAATTATGTCTAAAAGTTATGAAAAAGTGTGGTTCTTGACGTCATTAACGTTTTTAGCTGGGTTTTTGAATGCTTACACTTATATCACTAGAAATGAAACGTTTGCCATTATGCAAACAGCTAATATGTCCAAAATCGGAATATCTTTGGCGTTGCAAGATTATGATATGCTCCAAACGCCCATATTTTCGATAATTTTTTGTGTATTAGGTGGCTTCTTTTGTGAGTTTTTGAAAAACAATCCTAACCCAAAATATTTTGATATTTGGCAACGAAAAAGTTTGTTTATAGAGTTTATGGCGTTTTTTGTTGTGGCGTTCGTGCCTATGGGGGTGGCTGATGTCGCTGTTATTTCGGCATTTTCATTTATAGCCCAAATGCAGTTGTCCACTTTTGGGAAGTGGTATGGAGGAATGCATAATACTACAATTTGTACTGGTGATTTGCGAAATTTTGCCCAAAGTGTGTATAGGGCTTTGATTGGTAAAAAAGATTTGGATATCGCTAGGGACACGCTTATTATGGTGTGTTCATTTCCACTGGGGAGTTTTGTTGGTATATTTGTTAGTCAAATGTTCCAAGAAAGGGCATCATGGTTTGGGTGTATCATACTTGCTGTTTTGTATGTAGCGATAGCAAAAACAAACAAATTGTGATATAGTATTATAAAATATAAATTTAGGGGGAATCAATGTGAGAAAAAATAAATTAGCGTTGTTATGGTGCTTAATTTTAGTTATAGTTGTTAGCGTGACTGCTCCGCCTATGGAGGTTTATGGAACAAAAAGTAATTCTAGTAGTAGCTCAAATTCATCAAGTAGCACAAGTAAGTCAAGCACTTCTAATTCATCGGGGACTTCAAGCGGAACAAGTGGCAGTTCAAGTTCCTCAGGTAACACGACAAACAACAGCAGTACTAACTCGTCAAGTGGTATGAGTAATTCAAATAGCTCGAGTTCGTCAAGTGATACGAGTAATTCAAATAGTTCTACTAACAATACGACTAATTCTAATAGCTCGAATTCGTCAAGTGGTACGAGTAATTCAAATAGTTCTACTAACAATACAACTAATTCTAATAGCTCTAGTTCATCAAGTAGTACTAATAACTCAAATAATTCTACTAATAACAGTACAACTAACAACACAGCTAACAACAACTCAAACTCCAACAGTTTTAGAAATGCGATAGCATCGGGTGTTGTTGCGGGGATTGTTGCTGCGAGTTTTAGCAATATATTTTCGTTTGGTAGGTCAAGCAGCGTGTATAGTTCATCAGCTAATGTAAGTTTTGGTACGTCGCTATTTGTGGTGATTTTCGTACTGGCATTAGGTGCGTTATGCATATATGGTATTATGAAGTTTGCAAGACGTTTGAAAGAAAAACATGAGTCAAACAAAGATGAATGGTACGACTAAAAATAGACCCTCAAATTAATGAGGGGTGTTTTACTGCTAGGCAAAAAACAAAAGTACCAAAAAAATTTATGTTTTTGAGTGCTTGTGTTGGGAGTCAACTACTCATCACTGAAGTGACGTGTCTCCTTGCCTATATTATGAAAAAAATAGTTGTTGACCAAGACAAATGTATTGGTTGTGGCTTATGTGCAAACGCCTGTCAACAAAGTGCGATGGAAATTGTTGACGGAAAAGCCAAAGTTGTGAGGGAAGATTTTTGTGATGGACTTGGCAATTGTTTGCCTGTTTGTCCTGTTGAGGCGATAAGTTTTGAGGACGTTAAAGTAGCTTCAAAAGTTGTAAAACCTACAGGTTGTCCAAGCACAAGAACAATGTCTATGGGCTGCCCAAGCACAAAAGCACAAACGACATCTGGTGGTGACACGTCTATGTTGCAACAGTGGCCAGTACAAATCAAGCTTGTTACGCCAACTGCTCCATTTTTTGAAAATGCCGATTTGTTAATAGCTGCCGATTGTACAGCTTATGCGTATGCAAACTTTCACAAAGAATTTATGCAAAACAAAATAACGATAATTGGTTGCCCAAAACTTGATGAGGGAACATATACAGAAAAGCTTACACAAATTTTATCACAAAATGATATACAGTCTGTAACGGTTGTTAGAATGCAAGTACCATGTTGTGGCGGGCTGAAAGTTGCAACGGAACTTGCAGTTCAAGAGAGTGGTACATCAGCAAAATTACAAGTTGTAATAATTAGCGTAGATGGCAAAATAGTATAATAAAAAAGCTGGAAACTTAGTGTAGTTTTCAGCTTTTTTAGGTTATTTATTCTAACAAATTCTCATACAAATCTGAGTCTAGCTCATCCCATTTTACACCATAGGGTGCACCACCACTTGTATATCCGCCTACCCAAAAGAACTCGCTTTCCAAGGGGTCTACCATATCATATTCATGCTCCCTACTGTTTTCTTTTGCCTTTTTTCCACGTTGCTTTTTAGTAGGATTTTGGCTTTTATATTCAGCCTCAACTAATTGATTATATTTTTCTTTATCCAGAACATTCAATTTATATAAATCTGATAAGGTGTCGAGGACACTTAGCTTAAATTTTTTCCTATAATCTCTAATAATATTTTTATTAGAATATTTTTCTACCCAAATCGCACCATGTCTTAATCTTGTTTCATATCGCATTGGGCTAAATTCCACATTGTTAGATTTTCCTTTTTTCTTTGCCATTACATGTTTCCTCAATTTCCACAAATATATTATGATTATATTATACGCTTCAATAATTACATTATCAAGTTTTTTACCTCTCTTATACACGATTTTCTTTTTGGTTCAGTCTATTTTATTGTTGACATCACTTATATTTTCTTTTATAATTGTTATTGACCGACTGGTCAATCGACAAGGGGGTGAGGCAATGAACACTTATGATAAACTAATTCAAAGTGCAGTTGTACTATTTAACGAAAACAGCTACGAAAAAACTTCAATGAACGACATCGCAAAACACGCTGGCATTTCAAAAGGTATTTTATATCATTATTTTACTAGCAAAGATGAGCTTTATTTGCACTGTGCAAAACTTTGCATAGACGCTTTTGGTGAATACATATTGCAAAATAGCGATTATGCAACTTTAACCGACTTTGTAGACAACATTATAAGGTGGGACTTTTTTGTGCAATACCCGCAACATAAAGGTATGTACATCAACATTTTAACTAGACAACCCACTCATCTTGTAGACGAACTATACGAAATTCAACAACAGTTTAAACAGCGTAATTTTGAATTTATCAAAAATCTGGCTATGCAAGATAATATCAGTTTGGGCAAAAACGTTACACAACAAGATGTTGAGGCTTTCATCGTATTGATGCATAGCATTACTCCAAATGAGATATCTCACTTTAGAGGTTCGTTAGATATCAGCGAAATAACTGCATATAAACAACAATTTAGTAGACTACTTAAAATTTTTATCAATGGATTACAGGCAGATTTAGATTAATCTTAATAGAGAAAAATACTACTCTATTTTATGTTGATAAAAACATAATGATTTAGATTAATTACTATTAATGATTTAGATTAATTACTATTAATAAGGAAGGAAATTTTTATGGCTATATTAAAAAAACGAATGGCGATTTTACTTGCTGTTGGAATTTTAACTGGTTGCTCTAGCACAGACGCCGTTCCAACATCAACAACTAGCATTTTTGTAGAAACAAGTTTAGTTTCAAGTGGACAAGTAGTTTTAAGCGACTCATTTATCGGAACAATTACGCCAAAAGAAACGACATACATTTTCCCTATGATGGCTGGCATCACAAAACAAGTAAACATCGAAGTTGGCGACGTTGTATCCGAAGGCGATATTTTATTCACGCTTGATGACGAGTCCCAACAAATGTCGCTTGACCAAGCCCAAGCAACTTACGCTCAAGCTGAGGCTGGCAAAGCCCAAGCACTGCTTATGGCGAACCTGGAGCTTGACAACACGCTTGCATCATACGACCAACTTGCACTTGCACGTGCCCAATCTGTCATTCAAGCACAAAACACTATAAACAATACAAACGCATCGTATGACCAACTTATTCTTGCAAAAGAACAGGCACTTATTCAAACGACAAATTCAATAGACAACACAAATTTAAGCTATGACCAACTTGTTCTAGCGAAAGAGCAAGCACTTATTCAAGCTAAAAACACTGTCGAAGACGCCGAAGTTGCATACAAACAACTTATTGCAAGCCGTGACCAATCGGTTGGTTCAAGCGTTGATATGCAACTTATCGAACTTGAAATGCAAATGGATGCTATAAAGTTAAATATCGAAACGACAAAAATTCAACTTGAACAGGCAGGGGGCAGTTTAGACGGACTTGCTGACTCCGTAAGTGATGCAAAATCAGACTACAACTCAGCGAAAAGCGATGCAAATTCAGCAAGCAATAAAGCAAATTCAGCGTATGACAACTACATTGATGCACAATACAAAGCTAGTACAGCAAACGTTCTTGCAGCAGAATATTCTATGATACAAATGACTAGTACAACTCTTGCAGGGCTAACGATACAACAAGCAGCAAACAACGGAACATCAAACGGTGTCCCAGCCGAAACTGCAAATGCTGTACAAAGCATTTATAGCCAAATGACCTCAGCAGGAATAAGTGGCTTGTCGTCATCTGAAGTTTCACGTCTTGAAACGCAAGCATCAGACGCACTTTCAACGTACACATCAGCTCAAAGCGAGTCTGTTAGTGCATCAGCAAACGAGGCAACAACCGAACTTATGTACAACTACTTAGACAGCTCATATGACTCTGCCGAAACAGAAATTGAAAACGCAGAAGAAATTGCATACGCCACAATAGCAGGACTTGAGGCGAACTTACGTAATATGGAAGAAATTTATAACGCACTGCAAAGCACGACAACCGAAGAAATTTTAGAAATATACGACGCACAAATCGAACGTGCCGAACTTGGTATTCGCCAAGCGACAGAGGCACTCGATATGATTACAGATAGCTATGATACGCAAATTGCAGCTGTCGTTCTTGGGTTAAACCAAGCAAATCAAGCACTTGGAATGACAAGCGACAGTTATGACAGTCAAATTGCAAGTGCACAACTTGGGCTAAACCAAGCAAATCAAGCACTTGGAATGACAACTGATAGTTATGACGAGCAAATGAAACAACTTGACATTGCAATTTCAGGAACACAAAGCAATTTGCCACTTATAGAAAGCGTGTATAATGCTCAACTTAGTGCTGCAAACGTTGGAGTTGCCTCGGCACAATACGTGCTTGATAAACTTGTTATAACATCGCCAACTAGTGGTATTGTTGACCAAGTTAACGTGACTGAAGATGTGCCAGTTAGCAACGCCGAAGTTGCTGTTGTCGTTGCGGATTATTCACAAATGGAAACGAGCTTTTTTGTAAGTAAAGACGTTAGAGCAACGTTTGAAGAAGGTCAGCAAGTTGTTGTTGAATATGAAGGAAAACAATATTTCGGCGAAATTTCAGATATTGCATCGTCTGTCAACCCTCAAACTTCACTATTTCAAATTAAAGCACTAATAGACGTAGACTATGGTGACATACCATCAGGAAGTGTTGCAACAATATACACTACAACTCAAAAATCTAATACCGAAGTAGTTATTCCTTATAGTTCGGTTTATTTTGAAAAAGGGCAAAGTTTTGTGTATGTTGTTAAAGATGGAATTGCATACAAACAACTTGTTGAAACAGGGCTTTTTGATGCCGAAACTATCGTTATAACTAACGGTATAGACATTGGCGACAAAATCGTGACAACATGGAGCTCACAACTTAGAGATGGCGTACTTGTAGAGGAAGGAGAATAGTATGTGGATTACTAAGCTCGCCTTAGATAGACCAGTTTCTTCGGCTCTTTCAGTCGTTTTGATGATAGTTTTTGGATTTGTTTCGCTGTTTTCTATGCGAATGAGCTATATGCCAAGTATGAGTATGCCCGTATACGTTATTAGCACGGTGTACGTCGGGGCAAATGCAGACGTTATTCAAAGCGAACTGACAGACCCAATCACAGAAACAGCCGAAAATATTACAGGTTTTCAATATTCAATGACGACGTCTATATCAAATGTATCTTTTGTCGCTTTATATTTTGACTTTGGTATAGATTTAAACCAAACTTACATTGATATGAAAGCTGCAATTGATAGACTTAAACTGCCAGATGATGCTGAAATACCTATAATAATGCAAATCGTTGATGACGGTGCATCTGTTATGGAAATTTCAATTCAATCACTTGAAGGTGCTGACGAACTTGTTTTTGTAAGAGATATAATTGAACCAAAAATTAACACTATACTTGGTGTTGCAGAAATAAACACGTATGGTGGAACAGAACAATACGTTGACGTAGTTCTTGACGAGTC